>ERZ1034992.400-NODE-400-length-25425-cov-11.449862_pt1 | contig 25425 bp, 24 predicted proteins | sample MGYA00520695_ERZ1034992 | MGnify/ENA primary metagenome ERZ1034992 (study PRJEB33766, sample SAMN09781778) | gut metagenome | biome: gut microbiome | host: Homo sapiens | place: Madagascar | study: EMG produced TPA metagenomics assembly of the PRJNA485056 data...
GGACAAGCGCACTGTTGGTGTGGGCTATGGCTTTCTGAGCAGTGTGGAGGTGGATAGTGCTGTTACCGAGACGGGTCGTTTCTTTTTCTGTCAGGACGATGATCGGGTCACCGGCACGAAGCGTCAACCCCGCCAGATCGAGGTCGATGCGGTCGAAGTTTCCGATGTTTTGCGCACGCCCTTTAAAATTTCTGATGTTCAGGGTGTTGTTGTTTTGTCCTGTGGCTGTCGCATTGCTTCCGTAGAGCCAGGCTTTTGTGATGTCGATTCCGTTTGCTCCATTCAGGTTGATGGTGTTGCCGGTGACGGTTCCGTTATTGCTGTAGCCTGCATAGGCTTTTCCTGCAACTTGCCCTCCGTTGAGGTCGATGGTGTTGCCGGTGACGGCTCCGCCGGCAGATTGGCCTCCGCGTATTCCGCTGGCAACGCTGCCTCCGTTTATGGTGACGGTGTTGCTGTTGACGGCTCCGCTACCTGTGCTCTGGCCACCGTATACATAGCCACCATGTTCTCCACTTGCATCTGTGTATGTCGCTATCTCCGCGCCAGAGACAATGGTGATCTTATTCCCGCTGACCGTTTCATCGGTGGTATATCCGCCAGCCAGTACGTTGCCCTCAACCTTGGAGCTTACAGTCAGATTTTTTGTGTCCGCGGAAACAACCTCATCTTTTGCTGATGCGCAGGGAGCACAAAGAACGGCGGAAAGTGCAACTCCTGCACAAAACAGTCCCTTGACGATTTTGCGGCCGGGGTTCTTTCTCATCCCGACTGTCTGACAAACGGGATGCGGAACCGCCAGCGATCTGATTGCGCCTCTCTGCCGGCGGCCGGGTTTCCTGTGTATCTGCCCGCTATTTCCAGGATGATCCCGCCAATTTTCCGGCACCGTTATTCCCGTATCCTGAATATTTCCCACGTCTCTTTTTCCGCCTGGACTGCCTTTCTGTCCGGCAACTTGTTACAATGGTTTCTTTTTTGCATGAAAAGGTGAACCGGACACACGGGACGCCCCGTATCATCAGAAGGATTTCAGGAGAATTTCATCGGCATGGACGGACTTATCGAACTGGTCAGACAATTCAACAGCTTCGTCAGCGGCCCTGTTCTGCTACCGCTTCTGGCAGGCACCGGCTTCTTTCTGACGATCGGTTACCGTTTCATGGCACAGCGCCGTATTCCCTTCGCATTCAGGATGATGTGGCGCGGCCGGCAGAAAAGCGACAAGGCCGGCGATATCTCTCCGTTCAATGCGCTGATGACCGCCATGTCCGCCACGGTCGGCACCGGCAATATCGCGGGAGTGGCCACGGCGATCTTCTTCGGCGGGCCGGGCGCCCTTTTCTGGATGTGGCTGATCGCACTGGCCGGTATGGCCACCAAGTTTTCCGAAGCGGCACTGGCCGTCCGTTACCGCGAAAAAGATGTGCTCGGCAATTATATCGGCGGCCCGATGTACTATATCCGGCACGGTCTCGGCGAAAAATGGAAATGGCTGGCATTTCTTTTCGCCGCTTTCGGGATGTTCGCCGGTTTCGGGATCGGCAATACCGTCCAGTCCAATTCCATCGCCGACGCCATGCACCACTCTTTCGACATCGATCCGGTCGTTTCGGGTATCGTCACGGCCATTCTGGTCGGGCTGGTGCTTCTGGGCGGCATCCGGCGCATCGGCGAAGTGGCGGGACGTCTCGTTCCGTTCATGGCGCTCTGCTATTTCGCGGCCGGTATCATGATTCTGGTTCTGAACTGGACAGAGATCCCTTCCGCCATCGCCTTTATCGTCGAAAGCGCCTTCACGCCGGTTTCCGCCGCCGGCGCCACGGTCTGGAGCGCGATGCGTTTCGGGATCGCCCGCGGCATTTTTTCCAACGAGGCAGGCATGGGCAGCTCGCCGATCGCGCATGCCACCGCCCAAACCGACAGTCCAGCCCGGCAAGGAACGATCGCCATGCTCGGTGTGTTTCTGGATACCATCGTCATCTGTTCGATCACCGGACTGGTCATCGTCATCACCGGTGCATGGCAGAGCGGCAAGAACGGCGCCGCCATGTCCGCCGTGGCATTCGAAACGGCGCTTCCCGGCGCAGGCCAGTATGTGGTCAGTATCGGGCTGGCCCTGTTCGCGCTGACCACAATTATCGGCTGGAGTTTCTACAGCGAAAAATGCACCCAGTACCTGTTCGGCGTGAGAGCCATCAAACCGTTCCGCCTTCTCTGGGTGCTGTCGATCCCCGTCGGCACGCTGCCGTTCGTCGATCTCGGCGCCCTCTGGCTGGTCGCCGACACGTTGAATGCCCTGATGGCGATACCGAACCTCATCGCCCTGCTTCTGCTCTCGCCGGTTCTGTTCAAAATCGCGCGCGAATACTGGAACGAGGTGGACGCCGAGGAAAAAGCCCGCCGTGAAAAACGGGAAACGGAAACGGCACCGTGACATTCTCCGGGCCGGTGTTCATATCGTCTCCCGCTTTTTTCCAGTCGTTTCCGCCCTGACAGGCGCTTGCGCGGATCCCTGCTCCGGACGGGAAACACCTCTGATAAAGATGCTGCCTGCCCGGCCGGTGTTTTCCGGGCGAATCAGGCTGGCATGAAGGAGATTTTCCGGTCAGAAACGGTGTGTGATGCCGATCTGGAGACCCGTGACCGAATCGTCGTATTTTCCCGGAGCATTCTGGCGATTGCCGAAATACCACGCCCCGTGTTCATCATGGTAATCCGTGAACGCCACGATACCGTACAGAGACGTTCTGCGGGAAAGATCGTAGGTATAACCCAGCGCGTATTTGTTGGCATGGCCATTGTAGGCGCCATCGTCGATGTCGGCACGGTTATAGGAAGCGTTGACGGTTCCTCTTCCGATCCGGTATTTCAGACCGGCGATCCATGTATCGAAATCCATGCTGTCGCCCAGGCTTTTGTCACGGTTCTTCTCATAGCCCAGCGATACGGTCGCATCGCCGAACGTGTAGGCACCGCCCAGATTCCAGGTATATGAATTATTCGAGTCGGCCAGCCGGTTGTAGTTGGCCATCGCCAGAACCGGGCCGTTATCGTACTTGACGGACAGATTGTAGCCGTCGTTATAATCATCGCCGTCGGCCAGCAGATTGTCGCGGCTGTCCGCTCCCAGTGTGTAGCTGGCGCCGAAGGAAACGCCTTTCCAGACAGGACTGTCGTAGCGCACGGCATTGGACAGCAGTTCGGTACGCAAAAAGTAATAGGCCGACAGGCCGGACGCCACGCTGTACTGGCCGAACGGATCGATCCGGCTGTAATTTTCCACCGTCAGGTTGACCACTCGCCCCAGAGATACCGCGCCCCAGTCACCCGACAGGCCGACAAGCGCAGGCCCCTGCCAGTCGGCATTCCGCCTGTGCGTATAATCGTCATGGTCCCATGCCGTGCCCAGCGTACCGTCATTGAGATTGAAGCGTTTTTCCAGCACGAAAAAAGCCTGGTTGCCGTTGCCCAGCGCTTCCGTTCCCTTGAAGCCCAGACGGCTTTCGATATTGTTGCCCATCCGGACATCGCGCCCGGTTTCCTTGATGAGACCGGTATCGACCAGTCCGTAAACCGTTACATGGCTTTGTGCATGTACCGCCAGTGACACGATACCGAGAACGGCTGATGCAATCAGTGTTTTTTTCATGTTTTGTTTCTTTCCGGAAAAGGAATTGACAGGAAAGCGGAATATTATCAAAACCTTGCCGGCGTGGATAACGCTTTCCGGCCGGTTGTTGCATACAAGAAACGCGGTTGCGGCGCATCGTCCGGAAAATCACTTGCCGCATCTCCGGAAGCCGTCCGATGTCAGCCGCGGTTCGCCGTGACGAGAAGCGAATCTGCCGGTTTTCCGGAGAAAAGCCCTGATTCATCCGGGCATCAGGATATTTCAGAAAAACAGGACAGGCTGCACATGATATTTCCGCCGGATATATGGCATCACCGGACATGCGATCTGACGATATTCCCATGACTGACATGGTTGCCACGCCAGCCCATTCCCGTTCCGTCCCGTCACGGTTCCGGCGGCGGAGAGGAACTGGCGAAGAGCATGACCATGACGATATCGGCCAGCGCACAAAACGCCCCGGCTCCGAATACGGACGAATAGCCCAGCGCGGTGGCCATGAAACCGGTGACCGGGCCGGTGACGGCATAGGATACGTCCTGAAAAGCGGCGTAACCGCCGACAGCCGTTCCCCTCACCTGTATCGGCACCCGTTTGACGACTTCGACACCCAGTGCCGGGAACATGAGCGAACAGCCACAACCGGTGATCATCGCCCCGGCCAGCGCCACCCGGGGATCGGTGGCAAACAGAATGACGGTCTGGCCGACGGCTTCGACAGCCAGCGAAACCATCGCGACCCGGATGCCGCCGATTTTGTCAGGCAGATGGCCGAATACCAGACGGACACCGACGAAAGCGATGCCGAAACAGGTCAGGGTCAGCCCGGCGTGTCCCCATCCGTTTGAGGAAAACAGCAGGGACATGAATGTGCCGATGAGCGCGAACCCACATCCTTGCAGAGCCAAGGCCAGTCCCGGCTGCCAGACCATTTTGGCCACGGAAAAAAGCGAGACCTTCCGTCCGCCGGTGATATCGGTTTTCCGGATGCGGGAATCGAGCAGCAAGGCCAAAAGAGGTAATGCCAGTGTGGAAATCCCGAGAGCGACGAACCCGAAATGCCGGTTCATCAGCAGTCCCAGCGGGGCACCGGCAGCCAGCGAGCCATAAATCGCCATACCGTTCCAGGACATGATTTTTCCGGACTTGCCAGGGCCGATGAGACCTAACGCCCAGGCGAAATTGCCCGACACCAGCAGGCTTTCGCCGACTCCGAGAAAGAGCCGGCCGGCCAAAAGCAGGCCATAGCGAAACAGGGGCGGCAGCGGCAACAGCGCCGCCAGAAGATACATGACGCCAGCCATCGAACAGGTCAGCATGCCTTTCAAGGTGGTGCGTTTGGCCCCGACATTGTCCGCCTGACGCCCGGCATAGGCGCGCGTCAGGACGGTCGCAAGAAACTGGCAACCGACGGCAACGCCGACCAGCGTATTGGACAGGCCGAGTTCGTGATAGACGAACAGGGGAATGACGGGCAGCGGCAACCCGACGGTCAGATAGGTCAGGAATATGGCGAAGGTCAGGGAACCGAGCGTTCTGTTTTCGTCAGAAACGTGAAAGGATGTTGAACGAGTCATGATGGTCTGAAAAAGAATCGACAAGTTATCCAAACAGGGGACGGCCTTTCGATGGGTGTGTGCCGGATCGTCCCCTCTATGTCAAACAGCTTCTCTTTCTTCCCGTTTCCCTGCCGGTTCCATCCGGAAGAATGCCGTTATGCAGGAAATTATAGTCAAGTCGATGCAAAAATCCAATCAGTACGCCCTTGCGGTACCCCCCTTTTCCGCCCCGGGAAAAGGGCAAACACGTCCGCCGTCCCGCCACACGGCCGATACCGGTACCGTCAGAACCGGTGGTTCAACCCGATCTGGATACCGGTCAGCGAATCGCGCGCGGTACCATTGCTGTTGTAGATGGAGCCCACGCGGTCGTTGCTGCTGTCCACATGGATCAGGCTGCTGTAGAGCATGGTCCTTTTGGAAAAATCATAGTGGTATCCGACGGCATACCGGTTGGCATGCCCGTCATACCGGCCGGCGTCGATTTCCCCGCGGTCATACGTGGCCAGAAACTGGTGCGGTCCCATCCGGTACAACAGGCCGGCCAGCCATTCGGTCTGGTTTCCGCTCTCGCCGGTCACGACATCGTCGAGCCTGAAAATGCTTCTTTCATAGCCGAGAGACAATCTGAGGTTTCCCAGCTCCACCGTTGTACCGACATCCCAGCGGTATGAATTGTCCGAATCGGGCACCCGTTCGTAGTTGGCCAGCAGCAGAACCGGTCCGTTGCGATAACGTGGGCTGATGGCGAAACCGTCGTTTCCTACCCGCCTGACGAAACGGTCCTCATCCGAATCGCCATGTTTGTCGTCACCCAGCGAATAGGCCAGCCCGATTTCGAAACCTTTCACGTTCGGGCTTTCGTAGCGAACGGTATTGTCCGTATATTGCGAATGGATCAGGCTGTTGACGGAATACGAGGCGGCGATGCCGTTCTGGTCGAACGGATCGACCAGTGTGAAGGTTTCGGCGACCATGGTCATGACACGGCCCATACGGACAGATCCCCACGGCCCCGCCAGCCCGACATTGGCATACCCCGTCCATTCCATGTCGTCGTCACGGCCGAGTTTTTTGCGGATATTTTCATCCCAACGGTAATTGCCGGTCAGATTGCCGTTGTTCAGCCGGAAACGCTGTTCCATCTCAAATGTCGCTTTCAGCCCGTTACCGAGATCTTCCGTTCCCCTGAAACCGATCCGGCTCGCCATGTAATCGCCCATCCGGACATCGGAACCAGATTCCTTGACAAGGCCGGTATCGAGCACACCATAGATGTTGATGTTGGTCTGGGCCGGCGCTACAGCCGGAAGCAGGCTGAAAAGACCTGCGGCGATCAGTGTTTTTTTCATGTGATGTCCGGATCGGAAACAAAATGGCAAAAAATGACGTCATAAAAAATGCGCCCTGACAGAACACCATACCGGAATCGTCTTCCGGCAAGCCTTCACAGGGCCGGCAGCGGCAAACGGCCGCCGGAAAACCGGACTGCTCCATCATGGTGCATCGGGCGCGCGAACCCGTCTTTATACCGTAAATCAGGCAAACGGGAAAGCCCGCGTTGTGTAAACGCAAACCGGAACCGTTCATGCCAGTCCGGCATTCGTCCGGAATTTCTCCGGGCAGTTCCGTACACGACACGAAAAAAGGTTTCCGCAGCGGACACTTGCCCAAACCGATGAAAAAACAGGCCATTTCCGGCGGTGGACCGCTTTCGGGCAGCGGCAATACCGGCCAGCCTGCCCCCTTGCCGGACAATGAAAAACCCGAAACCGGAAGCGCTCATGAACCATGCCGAAAGAAGCATCGCCCGTCTGAAAGATGTGTTCACCCGTCCGGGCGGGACAGCATGCCGGCCCCGTGTGCCCCGGGCCGGAACGGGACCGGCGGGATATCGCGACAGACACCCTGCATCGTCATCCGGCCGTTTCTTTGTGATGCAGAAGATTGCGGCAGTACACATATGAAGCTGCCGATGGAAAAATCCATGACCGGTTCCGTCAGGGCAAACGTACCAAAACCGTACGGATGGCTGGAAGCGGATTACGGTACAGGCGCGACACTCCCGCTCCGGTACCGATAGCCGGTGAAAACCGTTTTCCGGCGATCGTATCGTCCCGTCCCGGTTTATCCGGATCCCGGACGCCTGCTCTCTCCGTACACGACACACCGTTTCCGGCGACAGGTACCTTTCTTTCTCCGCGACGACGCGACCGTTTCCCGGATAACCGGAGAAAACCCGCAAAACCGGTTCGCTCTCTGCCCGGCTGTGTGGCCCGGCCTCCGGAAACGCTCTCCCTCCGGAAAACAGCGTCCGGCACATGGCATGCCGTCGTCACGCTTGCGGCAAGATCAGGCATGGGGCCAACTGCCGCGAAAACCGGTCAGAAAGATATCCCGGCACCGTCACCGGACGTGGCCGGTCGGTCAGACCACCTGTTCCAGATACGGATCGTCCTTCATCAGATAGTTGCGGACATAATCGGTCGTTCCTTCTTCCAGAGTATGGAATTTCACGTCGCATCCGTATTTTTGCAACCAGCCCATTTCCGCTTCGGTAAAATACTGGTATTTGCCTTTGAGGTTTTCGGGCATGTCGAAATACTCGATTTTCGGCGGGAGCTTCATGGCGGCATAGACGGCATGGGCCAGATCGTTCCAGGTACGCGCCTTTCCCGAACCGATATTCAAAATTCCGTTGGCTTCCGGATGTTGCAGCAGCCAGTAAAGCACTTCGACGCAATCTTTCACATACACGAAATCGCGGAACGATTCCCCGTCACCGTATTGCGGGTTGTCCGACTTGAACAGGCGGATGGGAAGACCCTTTTCAATGTCCGCATAGACCTTGCAGATCACGCTTTTCATGTCGCCCTTGTGGTATTCGTTCGGGCCGTATACGTTGAAAAACTTGACGCTGGCGATCGAGGAAAGACGGCCTTCACGGTGCGCCCACATGTCGAAGAGCTGCTTGGACCAGCCGTAGGCATTCAAGGGCCTGAGCCTGACGGCCGTCTCGACGCTGTCGGAAAAACCCATCGAGCCGTCGCCATAGGTTGCGGCACTGCTGGCATTGATGAAACGCACGCCCCTTTCCATCGCACGGCGGCAGAGCAATTCACTGTATTTGACGTTGTTGTGCATCAGAAAATCGACATTGCGCTCCGTCGTGGCCGAACAGGCACCCAGATGGATGATGCCGTCTATTTCCCGGTGCAGGCGGTTTTCATCCAGAATCTTCCAGAATTCATCCCGGTGGAGATAATCGGTGAATTTCCGGTTGACGAGATTGTGCCATTTTTCGCTGGAGGCGAGATTGTCCACCACCAGAATGTCGTCTATCCCCATCCGGTTCAGTTTCCAGATCATGGCACTGCCGATGAAACCGGCGCCGCCCGTAACAATATACATGTGAATTCTCCGGTTATCCCGCCGGCGTGCCCTTCTGTCAGAGGCCGGCAGCAAGATTGTCTGAATACAGTAACGTGAAAAAACCGTTTTCGCCGTCCTGCGAAAACGATATCTTAATCGTTTTCCGGCAGTTTATCGACATGATCGGTCCACTTTCCCCCAGAATGCCGTAACGGATTTCCGGCGTGCTCCCCAAAGCGTCACACCGGAACGCCGCCACCTTGCCGGGGAAAACAGGGATATTGTCTTGCCATACGGGAAAACGGGCGCATCGCCACAGACAAAAAACCGGGCCGGATCCCCCTCTCGTCGCGCTTTCTCGCATGACAGCTGTTTTCAGTCGCGATCCGCTCTCCGGCTGGCAGTCTTTTCAGACCGGATTGTTCTGTCGAGAGAATACCGGCCGGAAAATGTCCCTTTCCGCCGGATGCAGGCGTTTCGGACAACGGAACAAACGATTCCACCTTTCCAAGCCGGCCATTTTCGCGCGACGAACGAAACTTCCGGCAGGCATGACGCCCCGTTTGCGACGGTGGATTTTCCGCCCCCATTCCGGCACCACCGCTTTTCCTGTTTCAAAGCAAACCCGGACCGACAGGCGGACCACTATAATGGGAACGGAATCCGGTGACCTCACCGGTTTCCGGCGTGCTCTGCACTGATTGTCAAAATACATTAAGATAAACCATTCTCTGACATGCTTTAGGACATGGGCCGTGACATGCCCCGCTGTCCGGAAAACCGGAAAGGAGTTTGCATGATTTCGAAAAAATTGCTGACGGGCCTGCTTGCTGCGGCCTGTTCCGTCGGGATGCTGGCGGCAACAACCGCCAGTGCCCAGTACGTCGGGCCGACCCGTGTAACGGCCAAGACCAGTATCCGTTCCGTCCTGAAAAACCCGGTGGATGACGAACTGGTCATTCTCAAGGGCCGCCTGACGAAACAGCTGTCCCACGACAAATATGAATTTACCGACAAGACTGGTACCATTACCGTCGAAATCGACCAGGACGTCTTCGCCGGCCGGCAAATCGGGCCGGATACCGTCATCGAGATCGCCGGCAAGGTGGACAAGGATACCGGCAAACCGGTCGAAATCGATGTCAAACGGATCGGCATCGCTGCCGCCACATCGAAAAAATAGGACAGATGCCCGCCCGATACCGGCGTAACGGGCGGGATTTCCGGAAAAAAGCCCGGTAACGTCAATCAAGCAGAAAGGAAATGATCATGTTCGGAAAAATGAAGGCGGGATCGCTAGCCGCCGTTGCCAGCGCCACTTTTCTGGCCGCATCCGGTATGCTGTGCTCCATGAATGCGGCATATGCCCAGTACGTCGGGCCCAGCCAGGTCAGGCAATACAACAACGTGGCCGAAATCCTGAAAAATCCTGTGGACGATACCTATGTCACGCTCAAGGGCAACATCACCACGCAACTGACGGACAAGATGTACCGGTTCACGGACGGGACCGGCTCGATCAATGCCAAGATCGGCCCGAAAGAATTCGCCGGACAGCGCATCGACGACAAGACCCGGGTTGAAATCTGGGGCGAAGTCCATAATGATCCGCTGCGCAAGGATCTGCACCTCGACGTGAAACGGTTAAGTGTCCTCCGGTAAACCGTTTCGCCGGATGGCGGTTTCAACACTGCCGCCGGGCCTGCGTTTTTCGGCCTGCGGCAATCCACAGTGGCATAGCCACCCTCTTTTTCGGGTATTTCCGCCCCGACAGATGGAAATACCCATCAGACAGGGGAATATCCCCTGAATTCCAACAGTTCGTAACAACTTGACTGTCACCAGCAAAGGAGAAAGAAATGCTCAAGAAAATCGCAACCACTCTGATTGCCGCATCGGGAATCCTGTGTGCCGTCGGCACCGCCAATGCGCAATATGTCGGTCCCAGCCAGGCTACATCCTACAGAAATGTCGCCGAGATCCTGAAAAATCCGGTCGATGATGTCCGCGTCACCCTGCGTGGCAAGGTCACTTCCCGGCTTTCCGACGACATGTACCAATTCACGGACGGTACCGGCACCATCAGCGTGGAAATCGATGAAGAAGATTTCGCCGGACAACGCATCGACGCCAATACCCAGGTCGAAATCTGGGGCAAGGTGGACAAGGATCTGATGCGTGCACCGGAAATCGACGTCAAGCGCATCACCATCATCCGGTAAGACATCTGACAGCTTCCCGAAACGGAACGGCCCTGTCCGTTCCGTTTTTTTTCAGACCGTCCTTCCCGTCCACGGAAAAATGCGTTTTCGGGTGCAAACCACAGAGATACAGGCCCGTAACGGTACAATCCACCCGCCAGGGTCACCCGTTTGCTCCGGACAACCGGACCCGGACCGGTGAAAAAGAAAAGAGACAGGCAAAAACGCCGTGGATACCTTGTTCATGAAAGATCGCCGCAAAAGCGAATGCAAAACCGTAACAGACGATTGGCCGGTGATACGCAAAACCACCTGTCACAATACCGGCGGAAACGAAGAGAAAACCGGCCGGTCATTATTCCGGAACAGGAAATCGCGGCAGACAATCCTCTCTGTACCGGAAAACATTTCCGTCAAGCGGAAAATCCCGTCTTGTACCGGTGAAATGCCGTTTTCGCACAATGATCATCCGGGATATTTCCCGCTCTGGCCTTTCCTTGAAACAACGCATTGCCAAACAGACGTTTTTCCGATACATTTCCGCCTGCCGAAATTCCCGGCCGGAAACCGCCCGGCAGGGTGGAAAAATACATTTGACTGACTATCCGACCGGAATATCCGTGAGACCCACACTTTTTTACGACGCCCGACTCAAAGACATTTCCCCGTCCGGCAACGGCGACAAACTGATCATCGAGTATCAGGGCAGGGAAATTTTCCTGCCCGCCGATTCCGCCAATGCGCAACATTACGAAAAACGTCTCAAAGCCTCCGGAAACGAAGCGGGCCTGATCGGACTGGCCCGGCAGGTACGCAGACGCACGCCCGGCAATCGCCGCGCCGGTGTTTTTTACCGTTTTGACGCCTATTGCGACCAGACGCTCCGCCGTGCATTCGATCTCGACGATTACGAATACCTCGACAACAGCTACAACCTGAACTGTATCGGCTGGCGCAACGCCAAAAATCCGGACGGTTTTCTGGCACCGCGCGGAATCCTTCCGGGCGAGGACGGCCGTTTCGTCTCGGACAATACGGAAAAATACCTGTTCGCCATCCCGTTCGAATTCATCGAACTGGCCACGCGCATGAAGACGGACCCGGCCACCCTGCTGAAAACTTTCATCGCCGACACCTGCAACCTGCAAAGCACGCCGGAACTGCCCCGTGCCGACGGATTGTCCGGCCGCGGAACCGAAGCGCTCCGGAAGGCACGCGATTATCTCCGCACGGCATGGCGGCTGAAAAAGGACTTTTTCTGATACCGTCGCGCAGGAATTCGCCTTTTCCTCTCCCGCCCCGAAAACGCCAAAAGACTTTCCCGCCCGGCTTTTTGCCCGCCGTCTGCCGGTGTGATATGATGGTTACTGGTTCCATCGCCCTTCGTTTGGCTGGCAGTGATTCCGGATTTTCCGGGTATTTCGCCGGCAAAAACGTTTTGTTTGATCCGGACGGACCCGTTCCGTTCCCGTTCCCCTACACTGGCAACAGGCTGGAACCATCTGTTTCGCTTCGCCCGCAAAACGGGTCTTCCAGCCGGAGAGTTCGCAGACGGCTGCCGGTGTTGCACCGGTTTTCCTCACCGGAAAACCTGGGGAAGTCTGCCTGACAAAACGGCGGTACCTCACTTTCATTCAATTCAAACGGTCGCTCTGGCGTATTTGTCAACACAATAAAACCGGCTCACAAACGATTCATATCCCTTGCGGGTTCATGACCGGCGCGGGGGACGTCGGATATATCCGGAAAACGTGCCTTTCCGCTTTCAGCCGGGAAAGTGCGAAACGTCCGTTTCTCTCTTTCGTGACGCAACATATCGACAGGCTGTCTGAAAGCCGGCCAGACGGCAGACAGAACAACGGTCAGGGCAGGTCATGCCACATCCGAAGCGTGCCGTCCCGACAACAGGCGCCCCTGGCGCAGAAAAACAGGTGAACTTATGGTCAAAAGCAATTTTCATATCCGTGAACTGACATCGGACGATCTGGATCAGTACAATGCACTGCTCCGTTACGCCTTTCAGGTCACCGAAAAAACCCTTCAGGAATACGGTTGGGAAAAAGACGACATCAAGCAGTCCAAATTTCCGATACTCGAACGAGCCGACGTCTGGGGCTGTTTCGACGGCGACACACTTGTTTCCCAGTTCGCGGTCTATCCGCTCGACATGAACATCCATTCCATCGTCTGCCCCATCGGATTCGTCACCAGTGTCGCGACTTACCCGGAATATTCCGGCATGGGACTCATGTCGAGACTGATGAAGCGGGGACTGACGGAAATGCGCAAAAACGGGCAGTCGCTTTCCCTGCTCTATCCCTATTCGATCCCGCTCTACCGCAACCGGGGTTGGGAAATCGTCTCGGACAAGATGTCCTACCGCATCCGCGATGTCCAGCTTCCGAAACACATCGACGTACCCGGCTATGTCCGCCGCGTTTCCTGGGACAATCCCGATTTCATGAAACTGCATACCCGCTTCGCACGGCAGACGCATGGCTGCCTGTTCCGCAACCATCTGGCCTGGGAAGAATACTGGCGCTGGAACGAGGACGACACGGCCGTCGCGATCTATTACGACGCCAGGGACAAACCGCAGGGATACATGGTCTATCTGATCAAGGACGACGTGATGTTCATCCGCGAGACGATCTACATCAACAGCGAAGCCCGCAAGGGCCTGATGAAATACATCAGTGCCCACGAATCGATGATCAACGAAGTCAGCGGCAACAACTATTTCAGCGAACCCGTCGCGTTCAGTCTGGAAGACAGCGATATCCGCGAAACGATCCGGCCCTACATCATGGGACGCATCGTCGATGTGGACATGTTTCTCGAACGTTACCGCTTCGATCCCGACGCCAGCGGTACGGTGACCCTTTCCGTTTCGGATCCGTTTCTGGAATGGAACGACAAAACGCTGACGATCGCCATCGCCAACGGAAAGGCCACCCCGTGCACGGAAAGCGCCGCAAGGAAAGCCTCCCTGTCGATCGGCACCCTGACGACGCTGCTTCTGGGTTACAAACGGGCCAGCGAACTGGCGAAGCTGGACCGTATCGATGCCGATGAAGCGACCCTGCGACTGCTGGATAATGCCGTCATCGCCGAAAAACCGTACATCTCGGACTATATCTGAACCCGGTGCAACCGGATATGCCGCATTGGCCGGACGCCTTGCAGCATATCCCGTCACCGGTCTTTTTCGCTTTCGTGCCGCAAGACAGGCCGGACGGTTCCGTTCCCGGGCTACGCCAGCGACTGTTTCCGGTTGGCCCTGCAACGTGAATTTCCGCCGATGACCCGCAGGGCGACGGATTCGGAAAAGCGGTTCCCTCCGTTTTTCCGGCAACGACAAGAAAAGAACCGCCTGCGACAGGATTTGCCGGCAAAAACGGAAACGGGCAATTCCGCCCGTTATCCCCTTTGCCCATCCGGCCGTCTTTCATGACCCTTCATACCGGTCGGCAGCCGTCCGGTCATCTTCTCTTTTCACGCTTTGCCGTTTTCCGCCGGGCCCGTAAAAAAAACCGCCTGCCGGAAGCAGACGGACCCATGAACAAAATGGCCGCGTAACCATTCTTTCATGTTTCAGCCGATATACACGGCCGGTTGCGTTTTTCCACCGTCTTCTCTGTGGACGGCATGTTTTTTCAGGAACAGGCCGGTATTTTCCTGCCTCGCCCTCTTCAGCGGCGACGGTTGTCGATGACCGGGTCCTCGGCATCGCGGTCACGCGGTGCGACGGGCGGTTTTCCAGCAGGAACGCCCGGATAGGGGCCGCTGTTCATGAAATTCATCACTTCATCATGCAATTCCCGCAGCATCCTGTCCGATTCGGCCTGATGCCGGTTCACGTATTCGTAACCCTCCGGCGCTCTCTGTCCCGAAGGGGACGACGGTGAACCGGATGAACCACGATTCACCATACTGCTGAAATCCTGTCTCACCTGACCGCCAGCCGTCCGCCGCGGCCCGATTTTCCGCAATACGGTATCAGCGGGAGGATTCAGGCCTTCGTCTGGTGAGTCTTTCGGCCAGTCATGCCTGTTGTACTCCTCAATCCACCGGCCCAGGGCCGCACCGGCCTCATACATGTTGTCTGCCGTACTCGGCATGGCCAGCGACCTGAAAAAACCGTCGATATAATTGTTCATATACACTCCTTTTCAATTGATGAACGCACAGGCGTTTCCGGACCGGACACCGCTCCCGGAAACATCGCCTCCGGAAAAAGCCATCCGGCAGAAACGCCCCTTTTCCTTTGCGGACCCGGCTGTATGGCGGACGACCGGCCGGAAAGCCGTGAACGGATCGCCTTCTTTTCTTATACACCTGTTTCAGACCGTATCCGGACATTCGTGGCACTTTTATCCCATGCCGGCCAGCCAGCCGGAATCCGGATACCGGCACAACGGATGTTATGTTTCCAAACACACGATCCGGACAAGGCCTCTCCGGCATTTCCTGCCGGAAAACGAGTCCTGCCGTTTTTCCTGTTTTCTTCCGGCTCCCCTATACCGGGTTGCCGGATCCTGAAAGACAAAAAAATCATTGTGAATCGGCCGGGCAAGCAAATTTTTCACCCATCCCGCAAAAACCCTGTTTCGACAGCCCCGAAAACGTCTGCCGTCAAATTCTTCGTGTCACAGCGCCTTTTCTTTTCCGGAGGCCTCCGTTTTCCGCAGTTTTTCCCCTGAAAACGCGCCGTTTCCGTCGGACAACAAACCGTTTTCTTCTTTCGGAAACGCCGGTTTGGACTGTTTTGGCAGGGAAGGCAAACGCTTTTTCCATGAGCATCGGGCCGCCTTTCAAATCCCGTCGGCCAGCCTTGCGCAATTTTCCCGGAATCCGGATACCCGTCAGGATCATGAGCGGTATTTCTTCCGTTTCGCGGGATTCCGCAATCCGCCACGCTTCGCCTGTCAGGCCGTCCGGACCGGGTTTGACGGGACAGCATGGCGGTTGTCCGGATTTCCGGCAATTTTTTGCGCCCGGACAAGACCGGCGTTCCCTCCAGACGTCGGGATGGTTTAAAATGACCGGTTTGCAACTCGTCCGGTTGCCCCACAATACAAACCGTTTTCCGTTTCGTCCTTTTCCTGCCGATTCCAGAGTCTGTTTCATGATGAAGAAAAACCTGTTCCGCTGTCTCTTCGCCTTTTTTGTCCTGTTTTCGCCGTTTTCCCTTCTGCATGCCACACCCGGTCTGCAGGAACGGATAAACGCTATTGTGCAGGGCCAGTCGGCAGATATCGGCGTCGCGATCAAATCCGGTTCCGGACAGGGAGCGTCATTCCAGGCGGACAAAGCGTTCCCGATGCAAAGCGTCGTCAAGTTTCCGCTGGCGCTTGCCGTGCTTGATGCCGTGGACAAGGGCCGGTGGCATCTCGACGACACGTTTCTTTTGACCGGCCGCGAACTGCTGCCTGACACACACAGCCCCCTGCGGGAAAAATACGCCGACGGCCCCGCACAGGTCACGCTGCGGGAAATCCTGACCGATACCGTTTCGCACTCGGACAACAACGGGTGCGACATGCTTTTCCGTCTTCTGGGCGGCCCCGAAGCGGTGGAACGTTATGTGAAAGGACTGGGAATCGAGGGATTCAGAATCCGTGCGACGGAAGAAGAGATGCAGCGGTCGTGGGACGCCCAGTTCGCGAATACGGCAACGCCGGCGGCCGCCAACCGGCTTTTGCGCCTGTTCCAGCAGAAAAAACTGCTGTCGGCTTCCAGCCATGAACTGCTCTGGGCCATGATGCGCGATTCGATGACGGGGCCGGGCCGCCTGCGCGAACCCCTGCCGGCCGGTACCGTACTGGTTCACAAGACGGGAACCGGCGATACATCTCCGGTGAAAGGCACGACGGTCAACGATATCGGCATTATCCTGCTGCCCGACGGCCGGCCGGTTTTCATCAGCGTTTTCATCACGCATGCGCCGGATTCGATCATGGATACCGAAAAAACGATCGCGTCCCTGTCCCAGGCGGCATGGGAATATTATTCGGCCCTGCCGCGCAACCCGCTTGCGGCGGCACAGCACGGTGTCCGGGAACTCTTCCGTCTGAACGACTGAATTTCCGTCCTGTCCCCCCCCCTTTTCCGGTCCGTCCGGCACCGGCGGCGGCTTTTTTTGCCGGCCCCCGGCTGCCTTCGGCCCGTTCCAGATACGTCCGCAACCGTTTTCACCACGGCCATGAAACGGGATCGCCGACGGGTTTCCGTTGCTTTTTTCCATCTGTTTTTCGGATCACCGGCCCGGTCTGCGCACGGTTTCCAAAATAATTGACAAAAAACAGTCCTGAAAGGGATTTCCATGTTATTATAGTCATTCAATATTTTCAAGTTACAGATTCAATTAGTTTCGTCGCGCTGTTTTACAGTATCCGTTCCGGTTCAGTCTTCCTTGATTATTTTGTCCCCGGGCATTTGCCCTTCTTTTTATTATTGTTTTTTCAGGGAATACCACGATGGAAACAGGTACAGTCAAATGGTTCAACGATGCCAAAGGGTTTGGTTTCATCACACCCGATACGCATGGAACCGACCTTTTCGCCCACTTTACCGACATTGCCGGCAGCGGTTTCAAATCGCTTGCCGAAGGTCAGAAAGTCCGGTTCGAAACAGGTGCGGGACGAAAGGGACCCCAGGCCAAAAACATTGAGCCGGTTTAAGTCAGAAAAAAGTCCCATCATCGGGACTTTTTCATTTCAACACAGGAGAACAAATGGAAAAAAACACAAGAACAAACGGTTCTGTTTGCGAAAACTGCGGAAAATGGATGGAACACGACCATACCACTCTGACCATCGAAAACGCTCACCAGTCTTTCCGGCTCTGTTCGGAAAGATGCGATTCGGAACACCGTGCCAACCTTGCCCTGCGGGACATGACCTGGGGAACGGCGTCATGACGTTTCTGCCGTTTCGGCCGGCAAGCCGGCCGAAACGGCACCGGAAGAACGTCTGCATGGCAACGTCCGTCACGAACAGCCTGAACACATGTTCAGGCTTTTTTTCGTCCGGCGACACGGAAACACCCTCTTCCGCCCGCCTTGCCAAACGGCGTCATGCCGCACACCATACCGCCAAAGATAATCATGACGCTGTACGCTCTCCCGTTTCTGATGAAAAACAGTCCTTGTGCGTTTCCTTTTCCCGGCTGCCGGCTGTCCGGTTTACAATGATTTTTTCCGGCGGCGGTTTCTGCCGGAACATCGTTTCACCGTTTTCCATCCGATGAAAAAACGTTTTGTTATCGTCTCGCTGTGCCTGTGGCTGGGATCGGCCTTTCCTTGTGGCTGCCCGGCGCAATCCCTTCAGGAAAAAATCGGGGCCGTCGTCGCCAATCACCGTTGCCGTGTCGGTCTGGTCATTGAAAACGCGGACGGATCCGAAAGGGCCGCAATCGCCCCCCATGACGACTTTCCGATGCAAAGCGTGTACAAATTCCCCATCGCACTGGCCGTTCTGGAGAAAGTGGACCGGGGAGAATTGTCCCTGAAAGAGCTGATCGCCGTATCCCGTTCCGAATTGCGGCCGGGAACATGGAGCCCGTTACGGGAAAAGTATCCTGCTGGAAAAACCGTCCGCATTCCGCTTGCCGACATCGTGCGCATGACGATTTCGGAAAGCGACAACAACGGGTGCGACATCCTCCTGCGGCTGGCCGGCGGCCCGGAAAAGGTCACGGCATGGCTCAGACGGCACGGAATCGAACACATGACGGTCGCCACGACGGAACGGGCGATGCACGGTGACTGGAACATCCAGTTCAGAAACCGCTCGACACCGGACGCGGCCACACGACTGTTGCGCCTTTTTCAGGAAAAAAAACTGCTGAAACCCCGAACACAGGCGTTTTTGTGGTCGGCCATGAAAAACTCGACGGTTTCGCCCGAACGCTTCAGAAGCGGTCTGCCACGCGGTACCCCGCTGATTCACAAAACCGGTACCTCTCTGGCGTTTCACCGCCGGCAGGGAATGACGCTCAACGATATCGGCATCGTCATCCTGCCGGACGGAAAACCGGTTTTCATCAGCGTTTTCGTTTTTCGAAGCAAGGAACCGAAAGCGTTGGCAGAGAAAATGATCGCATCGGTCGCCCGGACAGCATGGCGGCATTTCACCCGAACCGCAGGTAACGGACAAAAAGAGTAACCCCGCCATTCCGGCTTTCCGGCAACCGGACAGGATATTCGCCCGGCAGGAGCTGACCGAAGTTTTTTTCAGGGATACCATACGTTCCGGGTGGCTTTTTGCGCCCGAAGTATTCTTCCCGAACGCGCCCTCCTTCTTTTGAAGGAGGGCTTTTTTTATGGAGACATGATGGCCCGACCTGATGATACCGACTGGATGCATTCCCTGCGAAAACCCCGTTCGCCGGGAGAATGGCGTGAAGCGTTCTGCCAGATGCGCGACTGCCTGAAAACGCTCTGGCGCACTGTGGAGACAATACGCCCGGAAACGGATTCCCGGGAACCCTGCCGTTTTCCGCATCCCCAGTTGTCCGCATTGCTGAAGAAAAACACGGAAAATGTCCCATCCGCCGGCGATACCGTCCTGCCCTGGCTTGAATCACTCAATCCGCCCGAAGGGGAAAATACCGTTCCGCCCGGCTCCGTACTTTACTTCTGCACCGAGACACCACCGGACGGCTGGCTTGTCGCGGACGGTTCCATGCTGCTGATCGCGGCATATCCCCGTCTGCATGAGGCTATCGGCACGACATTCGGCTCGGGTGACAACGGCATGACGACATTCGCGCTGCCCGACTTGCGCGGCGAATTCATCCGCTGTCTGGACAGGGGACGCGCCGTCGATCCCGAACGGACATTGGGCAGCTGGCAACCGGACGAAATCGCCCGGCACAACCACGGGTTTCTGGATATCCCGAAAGTGCAGTTCGGTTCCGGCGTCTATTCCTGGACACCTCAGGTCATGGAAGTCGCCGAACACGCACCGATCGCTACGACGATGGCGGGCGGCAACGAGACCCGTCCCCGTAACATCGCCCTGACCGCCTGCATCAAATACTGAACGCTAAATCCGGCATGGCCAAACCGTTCCGGCAATCTCTGGATATCTTTTCCGGCCCGCTGGCAGACAGACGGCGCAACGGGTTACAATCAGGCCGGACAACGGAGCGAGACGACCGGACGGGGCGGAGCTGTCGGCGTTTTCGCCAAACATCGCCGGCCCGTGCCCGGACAAACCGTTTCCGCCACCGGAAAAACACGGCCCCCCTCGCCAGACAGGAAAACGGTTCATGACCGGCATGACGAAACGGAATGCGACGCTGACAGGCCTTTGCGTCATTTTTCTCTGGAGTACGATGGTGGGCCTGATCCGCGGGATCACCGACGCACTCGGTCCGGTGGGCGGTGCAACGATGATTTACACCGGCGGTTCCGTCATGCTGCTGGCGACGATCGGATTTCCCCGGCTGGGCGCGTTCGATCGTCGTTACCTCGTGGCCGGCAGCGTGCTTTTCGCCGTCTATGAAATGCGTTGTCGCTGTCGCTCGGTTTCGCGCAAAACAGCCGGCAGACCATCGAAATCAGCATGATAAATTATTTGTGACCCAGCCTCACGGTTCTGTTCGCCGTATTTTTCAACCGCCAGAAGGCCGGCCTGCCGCTCATTCCGGGGCTGGCGATGGCCGGTGCCTTCATCCGGGCGACATACTGTACCGTCACCCATCGCATGGCGGCGGGGCAAAACGGCATCACGTTCGTTTTCCTGCTGACCGCCCTGTCCCTGTGGACGCTTTATTTCCTCACGGAACAGCCATCGATGCATTTCGGCCTGCGCCCTGCACTCTGTCTGCCGGGGGCATCGGCCGCTCCCGGTTTCGGAGCGACGGCCTAAAATACCGGTATGCCCAAAGGAAATGTGAGCCTGTTGGCGACCGTCTCGTATTTCACGCCCGTACTTTCCTCCCTGATGGCGTCTTTCTGCTGTCGCCCCCGCTTTCAGGCCCTTTCTGGCAGGGTGTACTGATGGTTTGCGGCGGTTCGCTCCTGTGCTGGATATCCACCCGTCGCCAGAGTGACTGGCCGGGCCTGCCGGAAAATCCGGCCACACGCCATTTTCCCACATCCTGGCAAACCTCCGGCAGCGACGGAATGCCTTTGCAAATGTGAAACGACACGCCGGAGTCCGCATAAAACAATCCTCCAGAGACTCCGTTTTTGCCATGCCCTTCCCGAACGGATGATGGATTATCCCAATACGGCCTGATGGAACGAGACAGGAAACGACCGTGCCCGCCTTTCATGGACCGGCAAAAAGTTTGACCGGCCATAATTTTTTTGTATATCGTCAGACACTCCGTCATTTCCAACCCGGTTACCCTGTCGGCACCTGAGACGACCTGAGCCACCGGATTTTCCCGCACCGCTTGTTTTTTCAGCCGGACTCTATTCCAAAAACAGGATAATGACCTGTTTCGACCATTGAAAACGGTTTCAAAAGCCGTCCATTACAAAAAAAGAACAGACTGCCAATGTCCGGACTGTTTTTGAGAAGACGACAAAACTCCATTGACGCGATTCATGAACAGTGCCTTTATACAAAAGCCGTATCCGTATTTCTCGCATCTCTGTACGGATAACCCGTACGGTTTACCGTTTTTGCGATATTTCGGGAAGATCGTTCAGGAAACATGCCACAATAACCCGACTTCCGCCATTCCTTCCGACCGAAAAAACAGCCGTTCACACTTTCCCTAACGCCACGTTGCTTGCCAGAAACAGGACGAGCCGGATAAAATTTCAGAAAAACCGGAACAGCAGACATCGCCATGGCAAAAATCCCGGTTATCCCGTCCGGCAGCGGGCAGGATAATCTTTTTGTGCTGTCGCCATGCCCGGCAGGGATTTCCTTTACGCGCGACAGGTCTGTCGGCGATGCTCCCGAAAATTCCCACGGTACGGTTTTGAAGCGGAAAAGGCGGTGTCGGCCGCCATGTTTCTGCCAGGTGTATTCGGGAAGCGGGCCGGTTTCGCCCTTGCACGCTCCCGTCAGAGAGAGTGTGTGTACCGGTTCAACCGGTTTTCCAATCAGGAAAAGGGAATTGCATCGATGAGCAGTCTGTTGTTCCGTTTTTTGCCGCTGCATGTCTGCTGGCTGGCCAGTTTCGGCATCATTCTGGCATACCGTTCTTCCCTCACCACAACCGCCTTCATCGTTTTTCTCTTGCTCTTCGTCACAGGCGCATACGGGACGCTTGCCCTGTTGCGCAAACTGTCGACCGGTCTGCTGTGGCTGTTTCATGTCGCGGTTTTCATCTGCTGGGGATGCGATGCGTTTTTCGTCATGGCCGCCGGCCGGAATACCGCCGTCCTCATTCTTGGTGGACTGCCGTTCGCCCTTCTTCTGGCCCCTGTTCTGGTCCTGTCGCTGGTTTTCATGATGGAACAGGGCGCCATACGGATACGGACCATTCTGGCCGCGATCTGCTTTCATACAAGCTGCCTGCCGGTACTGATACTGGCTACCCTGTTGATCGTGTCCTGATACCGTCCTGACCCGGATGTCATTTTCGTGAAGCCTGCCGGCGCTGTCCCAGAAAAACCCCGGCCAGAATCAGCACGCAACCGGCCAGCATGACGGCATTGACCGGTTCGTCCAGCACGATGGCGGAAGTGATCATGGCCACCAGCGGAACGATATAAATGTAATTCGTCGCCAACACCGCGCCCAGTTCTTTCACGGCCATGTTCCACAGGATGAAACACAGCATGGAAGCGATAAGCGACAGGAAAAGCAGATTCGCGGCGACCGGCAGCCGTGACAGGATTTCCCAGTCAACATGCAGGGGCAGAAACGGCATGAACGGAACCAGCGTCACCACACCATAGAAAAAAACCTTCCGGGTGATGAACAGGGTCGGATAGCGGAGATCGAGCCGCTTCAGGATCAGGCAGTAAAACGCCCACGAAAAGGCGGCCGCCACGGTCAACAAATCGCCGGCCGGAGACAGTTTCAGAATGAAATGCCCGTTGAACACGACGAATGCGACGCCGGCCAGCGCCATGACGGATCCGGCCAGCAAGGTTTTCCGCACTTTTTCGTTCCGGTAAAAGAGGATGACCAGAAAAGCCGTCAACAGGGGAGAAATGCAGACGATCAGCGAGACGTTGGAAACCAGCGTCAATCCCAGCGCCATGTTTTCCGTCACGAAATACAGCGCGCCGCCGCAGAAACCCGCGCCCGCCAGCCAGCATTCATCCGCCACCGTATCGGCAAACAGCCTTTTCGGCGAAATGAACCAGATACAGAGATACGCCAGCACGAAACGGTAAAAGAAAATGTCCACCGGAGTCAGCCCGTTGGCGATCAGTTCCTTCGTGGAAACGAATGTCGTTCCCCAGATCGCGACGGTAACCAGTGCCACCAGATGAAACCAGAATGTTTTTTTGATTGCTATCATGCCGTCAATTCCGATACCGTTTCCCCCCTTTTTCATCCGGCCCTGAATCTGGCGGCAGCATGAGGACTGCCGGCCGTTTTCCGTTTCGGAAACCGGATGAATCCGCCATTCATTATAGAGATTGCCGTACAATGCACCAGAGATGAAACGGAAATAGGGAAATATTCCTGAATATCTTCCCTTGAACCGTTTACAAAACGACGCCGCCCTGCACAGGTGCAAACAGACAGGAAAAAACACCATGACCAAGCTGGACAAAACCGACCTGATGATTTTGCAGGCCTTGCAAAACGACGCGAAAACCAGCATGAAAACGCTGGCCGACGCCCTGCATCTGTCGAAAACGCCGGTTTACGAACGGATCAGGCGGCTGGAAAAGGAAGGCATCATCAAGCGCTACGTCGCACTGGTCGATCCGGAAAAAATCGGTCTGCCGCTTGTCGTGTTCTGCAACGTGTCACTGGCGATACACGACGAGGAACATATCCGCCAGTTCCGCGAAACGATCGGCACGATCGACGAAATCACGGAATGCTATACCATCGGCGGCATCCATGACTTTTTTCTGAAAGTGGTCGTGAAAGACCTTCAGGCGTACGACCGGTTCGTACTGGAAAAACTCACCAAAATCCGGGGCATCGCGAAAATGCAGAGCTCCTTCGTCCTGAACGAAATCAAGCATACGACCGCCCTGAAACCGGTTGAAAACGGGTGAGGCGGAAAGCGGCCGGCCGGTCATTTTGGCCCGCTTTCAGGCAGACAGTCACAGCACGTGATAATAAGGGCAGATATCCTCATAGCGCCCGTCTTTCATACGGAAACCACCCGGAATGACGCCCAGTTGCACAAAACCGAGCCGTTCGTACAGATGCCGGGCATGGATATTGGTCGCAACGACCGCATTGAATTGCAGCACGCCGAATCCCAGCCTTTTTCCCTGAACAAGCGAATCTTTCACCAGCTTTTCACCGATATGCAGCCCACGGCTTTCCGAACTGACGGCATAACTGGCATTGCTGATATGACCGCACCGGCCGACATTGTTCGGATGGAGAATATACAGCCCGTAAATCGTTCCGCTGTCGCCGTCCTCGGCCACGGCACTGTACGACTGGCTGCCGAAAAAAGCGGCACCGGATGTCATGTCCAGCAATTCTTCCTGCGGAAAAGCGATGCCTTCTTCCACGACTTCGTTCCAGATCCGGATCATGGCGGGCAAATCGTCCGCCCGGTATTTGCGAACCCTGATTTCCATTGATTGCGTTCCTTTCGTATGCGGGCAGGCACTGTGGTACCTGCCGATTCTGTCCAAACCGTTTTTTCCGATTTCCGCAAACCGGTATATCCGGCAGCTACGGAAAATCCTTTCTTTTCAGTGCCACCGCACTTTGCCGCCATCCGGCAGGCAACCGTTTTTTCCGGGGACGGCGAAAAAAAGGCTATTCAAACGCTTTATAATGCCGGCGTCAACTGCCAGACATACCGTCAACCGTAACGAAACCGGCGGCCCGAACGTTTTCATCCTCTCTGGCATACCGGAAAAACGGACTGTTATTCCGGATACGTCCGGCAAACGACAACGATAAACGGCACAAAAACAGCATCTTTCCCGGCTTCTGCCTCCCTGACCGCCCCGGGAAATCATGTGCGGACAGGCCAAAACGGCACACCGGCAGAATAATGGAGCGGCTTCCAGAACAACCATAAGCAACCCCAAAAAACGCATATTTTCCACCGGATATACGCGCCCTGTCCCGGAGTATTTCACCGGACAAAATTTCCAGGGCGGGACGAAAACAGCCGGACGCCATCCTCCCGGAGACAATCATGCAGGCACGGCCGCTGGCGGGAAAAACAGTCCGGAAAACGGCATGCGACCACCAAAACATTGGCACTACCGGCCCGTTCGCACAACCACAACACCATCCGGCAGACAGCCCGAACGGAAAGACTTCAGGATGAAAGCCGGTTAAAAACGGATCTTTTCAATCCCGTCCAGACAAAACCGCTGATAAACGGAGGAATCCATTCCCCTGACCCGTTGACTCCAATATATTCCTGTATTCCGGGATTCAACACTCCTGTTTGACGGAACAGACAGAAAACACTGCCGGCGCATACCGCCATGACGAACGGCCCGGCAAACGGGCTATCGGGCTATCGGGCTATCGGGCTATCGGGCTATCGGGCTATCGGGCTGTCGGGCTGTCGGGCT
>ERZ1034992.401-NODE-401-length-25318-cov-12.633377_pt1 | contig 25318 bp, 27 predicted proteins | sample MGYA00520695_ERZ1034992 | MGnify/ENA primary metagenome ERZ1034992 (study PRJEB33766, sample SAMN09781778) | gut metagenome | biome: gut microbiome | host: Homo sapiens | place: Madagascar | study: EMG produced TPA metagenomics assembly of the PRJNA485056 data...
ATGGTGAGTCAATTGTTTTAATGAAGTGATTCATTAACTTTTGCAGGATGGGTGGAAAAACCACCACCCATCCATTCTTTTTGAAGGACGAGTATGAATATTCATGAATACCAGGGAAAAGAAATTTTGCGCAAATATGGGGTGACAACACCTCGTGGATTTCCCTGTTTTAGTGTCGACGAAGCTGTCGAAGCCGCAGAAAAACTGGGCGGCAATGTCTGGGTCGTCAAGGCACAGATCCATGCCGGTGGCCGTGGCAAAGGCGGTGGTGTCAAGGTTGCCAAATCCATTGATGAAGTCAGAAAATATGCAACCGAAATTCTCGGCATGACGCTGGTAACGCACCAGACCGGACCGGAAGGTCGTGTTGTCAAACGCCTGTTGATTGAAGAAGGCGCCGATATCCAGAAAGAATACTACGTGGGTATGGTGGTCGACCGCGCAACGCAACGCGTGGCATTGATGGCTTCTTCCGAAGGCGGCATGAACATTGAGGATGTCGCTCGCGACACTCCTGAACTGATCCACAAGGTTTTTATTGATCCGACTACCGGCTTGACCGATGCTGAAGGCGAGGATATCGCACGCAAGATCGGAATGCCTGAAGCTGCAGTAAAGGAAACCTGCAAATTCATGCAGGGTCTGTACAAGGCTTTTGTCGAAACGGATGCATCCCTGGCAGAAATCAATCCGCTGATCCGTACCGGAGATAACCGCGTCATCGCGCTGGATGCCAAGTTCAATTTCGATTCCAATGCACTGTATCGTCATCCGGAAATCCAGGCCTACCGCGATCTGGATGAAGAAAATCCTGATGAAATCCAGGCTTCCAAATTCGATCTGACCTATATTTCGCTGGACGGCAATATCGGATGTATGGTCAATGGTGCCGGTCTGGCAATGGCAACCATGGATATCATCAAACTGTATGGCGGTGCTCCGGCAAACTTCCTGGACGTTGGTGGCGGTGCAACCACTGAAAAAGTGACCGAAGCCTTCAAGATCATGTTATCCAATCCGAACGTCAAGGCCATACTGGTCAATATCTTCGGTGGCATCATGAGATGCGACGTCATCGCCAACGGCATTGTCGCAGCAGCCAAGCAAGTTGCCCTGAAAGTACCTCTGGTGGTACGTCTCGAAGGAACCAATGTAGAACAGGGTAAAGAAATACTGGCCAAGTCCGGTTTACCGATCATCTCTGCCAGCGGCATGGCTGATGCTGCACAAAAGGCGGTTAACGCAGCAAAGGGTAATTAATTATGTCTATTCTGATCAACAAGAACAGCCGGGTCATCGTTCAGGGTATGACCGGTAAAACCGGTGCATTCCATACTGAAATGTGCATAAACTATGCTTTCGGTAAAGAATGCTATGTTGGTGGTGTCAATGCAAAAAAAGCCGGCACAACTTTTTTGAATCTGCCTGTCTTCGGCAGTGTAAAGGAAGCCAAGGAACAAACAGGCGCCAATGTTTCCGTTATTTATGTTCCGCCTCCGTTTGCCGCAGCGGCGATCGATGAAGCTGTTGAAGCCGGTATTGAATTTGTTATTTGTATTACGGAAGGTATTCCGGTTGAAGACATGTTGCGTACCCGTTATAAAATGCAGGGCAAAAACACCATTCTTCTTGGACCGAACTGCCCGGGTATCATTACGCCGGACGAACTGAAGATCGGTATTATGCCGGGTCATATTCACAGAAAAGGTACGATCGGTGTCGTTTCCAAATCGGGTACCCTGACATATGAAGCAGCCAGCCAGCTGGCCGAATTCGGTCTGGGTCAATCCACTGTTGTCGGTGTCGGCGGTGATCCGATCAATGGTCTGAAACATATCGATGTTCTGAAGATGTTTAATGACGATCCGGAAACGGAAGCCGTTATTATGGTAGGCGAAATCGGCGGTAATGATGAAGAAACTGCCGCACGCTGGGCCAAGGACAATATGAAGAAGCCGATTGTCGGTTTCATTGCTGGTGTAACCGCACCTCCGGGAAAACGGATGGGGCATGCTGGCGCAATCATTTCCGGTGGCAAAGGTACGGCACAGGAAAAACTGGCTGTTATGGAAGAATGCGGTATTACGGTAACACGTAATCCTGCAGAAATCGGCAAAACGATGAAATCTGTTCTGAAATAACATTATTGCCGGAAATTGAAAAAGCCCGGTCAACCGGGCTTTTTTTATTGTATCTTTTCCGTTTAGTCAGAAATGTCCTGTTTCGAGATAATGGCAGAGACATTGCAAACAATGCAAGACACTTTGATCCCTTACCTCTGACCGGTTCCCGCTGAATTGTTGTTTGTCGGTACTGAATATGCCGGTTCGGGTAGCAAAACCGAAGCATACGGTACCAACCGGTTTGTCAAGAGAACCTCCTCCAGGCCCGGCAATTCCGGTCGTCGAAATGGCAATGTCGCCCTGTGTTGCGTCAAGAGCGCCTTTCGCCATGGCCAGAGCCACTTTCTGGCTGACGGCACCTTGTTGTCTTATCAGTTCTTCGGGAACTCCTGCCAGCTTTGTTTTTGATTCGTTCGAGTAAGTGACGAGTCCGCAATCAAACCATTCCGAGGCACCGGGAATATCTGTGACCAGTTTGGAAAGACTGCCGCCGGTACAGGACTCGACGGTAACCAGTTTCAGTTTTTTTTGCGAGAGTAAAGTACCAATATACTGGGCGAGTTCGGATGGATTTTTGATCATGGCTATTCAGTATAAAAGTTGATCGGCAGTGAAACAGGTTTTCCATAATGCGAAAACAAGCAATGTGAAAAAGGCTGCAATGATATCGTCCAGCATAACACCAAAACCGCCATGTATGTGTTTGTCGAAAAAGCGGATAGGCTGCGGTTTTGTCATGTCCAACAGGCGAAACAGGGCGAAAGCAACGCATTCGGCAAAAAAAGAACAAGGTGTTATGAATAGAAGGATCAGCCAGAAGGCAATGATCTCATCCCACACCATGCTCCCGTCGTCCGGGTTGTTAAGCGCATTCCCGGTTGTCTGACAGGTTTTGATACCGATCAAAAAACCGATTATGCAAATGATGCCCCATACCGGAGGGGTGAACAGGGAGGGAAAACGGCAGGTCAGCAAGTCATAACTGATCCAGGCGAACAGTGTTCCTGCTGTCCCCGGCATGATGGGAGATAGGCCGCTTCCGAACCCAAGGGATATTAAATGGAATGGATGGGATAACAAAAAGGTAATATCCGGTGAGCGTTTGACAGGAGCATTCATTTTTCTGTTGTCAGAAAGTGATCGAATGAATGATGAGAAAAGGTTTGCAATTCTCCGTTGTTATTGCGAAGTCTTAGTCCCGGGGTGCTTTCAATGAAGCCGACTCTTGTAACGGAAATACCTGTTTTATCGGATGCTTCCAGAACGCGGCTGCGTTTTGATACAGGGGCCGTGAAACACAATTCATAGTCGTCACCTCCACCCAATGCACATAACATGCGGAAATCCTCAGGTTGTCTGGCAAGAATGGAACTGACAGGCAGAGCGTCAATATTCACGGTGGCACCGACCTTGGATGCATTGAGAATGTGAGTCAGATCTCCAAGGAGACCATCGGAAAGATCCAGGGCTGCAGATGCAATCTTGCGCAATGCTTTGCCCAGAGCGACTCGAGGCATTGGCATTTGCAACCGGGGCAATACCTTGCTGAATTCATCATCGTTTAAAGCGGTTTCACGCCGGCAATGTGCCAGAGCCAGCCGGGCGTCCCCGATCGTCCCTGAAATCCAGATGTCGTCGCCATGCCGGGCGTTGTCTCTTCTGATAGCTTGTCCAAGGGGAATCTGTCCGAAAACGGTAATACAGATATTAAGAGGGCCTTTGGTCGTATCGCCGCCTATCAGTTCGCATTGAAATAAATTGGCCAATGAGAACATGCCTTCGGAAAAAGGTTTCAGCCATGTTTCCTCTGCCCGGGGTAAAGCCAGTGCCAGTGTGAAAGCGACAGGATCGGCACCCATGGCTGCCAGATCGGAAAGATTGACAGCGAGTGATTTGTGTCCAAGCTGTGCAGGATCGGTATCCGGAAAAAAGTGTGTGCCTGAAACCAGCATGTCGGTGGAAATGGCCATTTGAGTACCAGGTGTCGGCATTAAAAGAGCACAATCGTCGCCAATACCCAAAGAAGCGTTTGAGATGGGTTTTGTGAAATATTTGGTGATGAGATCAAATTCTGAAAGCATATCTCTTTAAAAACTGAAAGGGAACTTGGTCGTTATCCTAGTGAACTAATACATAATGATGCTATTTATATCGTGTTTAAGCAAGATAATGATAAACTAGCCAACCTGGCCGATTGGCTGGGTTGGTCTCTAAACACACTTTGAATTTCCGATCTGGAAAACACAATCGAGGTTTTCTGCACTTTTCCTGTTAGATAGGCGTTTTTATCATGAACCCGTCATGGATCGAATATATCGCAGCTGTACTTTTCTTTCTGGCATTGATTCATACTTTTTCTGCCAAATATTTTGTCCAGTTGTCTTATCGTGAGAGTCGTCACTCGGGGGCTTGGTTGATGCTGGGGGAAGTTGAAGTAATATTCGGTTTCTGGGCTTTTATCCTGCTTGGATTTATGGCAGCAGTCGGAGGGTATGAAAGTGCTGTCGAATATATGGATACCCGGGATTTTACCGAGCCATTATTTGTTTTTGTCATTCTGGTAATTGCTGGAACCCGTCCAATTCTTCAGGCGGCTCAATTACTGATTGATACCCTTGAAAAAATCATTCCATTGCCGGGAATGATTACTTATTATTTTCTGACACTGACTATTGTGCCATTGCTGGGATCCTTTATTACGGAACCTGCGGCCATGACATTGGCCGCCATTATTCTGCGGGATCGGTATTTTTCCAAAAAAATTCCGGAAACCATGAAATATCTGACGATCGCAATTCTCTTTGTCAATGTATCGATCGGTGGAGTTCTAACTTCATATGCCGCGCCACCTGTTCTTATGGTTGCTTCAAAATGGGGATGGGAGTTGGATTTTATGCTTGCTACGTTTGGGTGGAAAGCGGCATTGGCTATTTTTATCAATGCACTGATTGCGTCTTGGATTTTCAGAAAAATTCTATTGGGTATGGATGATTTGAAAGATGACTATGAAGTCGGTCGTGTACCGCCGCTGGTTATGCTTATCCATTTGACGACTCTCGTTCTGGTTGTGATATTCAGCCATCATCCGTTTGTTTTCGTGGGGTTCTTCCTGTTTTTTCTAGGTTTTACGGAAGCTTACCATCGCTATCAAAGTCCGTTGATGTTGAGGGAAGGACTGCTGGTTGCATTTTTTCTGGCTGGTCTGGTTGTGCTGGGAGGAATGCAGAAATGGTGGCTTGCTCCTATCCTGTCCAGGTTAAATAGCGCAATGTTATTTGTCGGCGCAACATTCCTGACTGCTATCACAGATAATGCTGCTTTGACATATTTGGGATCGCTTGTTGATGGTCTTTCGGATGCGAACAAATATGCTCTGGTTGCCGGTGCAATTACGGGCGGTGGCCTTACTGTGATTGCCAATGCCCCTAACCCGGTCAGTTTTTCACTGCTCAAAAATACGTTTGAGCATCAATCCATCAATCCCTTGATGCTTTTCGTATATGCATTGCCGCCAACAGTTGTTGCAGCCTGTTGTTTTGTCTTTTTGTAATAAAAGGTATCGTATAAAGCGGTTTCTTGCGCAATTTGTTTGCAACAGACTGAAAAAACGTCTTATCGAGTCATCTGTGGCAAGAAAGATATCTTAAGAGAATCAAGAAGGTAGTATAATGCGCGCAATGAATACGACGACAGATCCCCAGTTAGAATCACTACGCCTTCCTCCGCACTCCATAGAAGCGGAACAGTCGGTGTTGGGTGGCTTGTTGCTTGATAATTCTGCCTGGGACCGTATCGCCGATTATTTGAATCAGGATGATTTTTACCGGTTCGATCATCGTCTCATCTATCAGCATATCGCCAAACTGATCAATTCATCGAGACCGGCTGATGTTATTACGGTCTATGAATCCTTGCAGTCGGTCGGGAAGGCAGAGGAGATTGGCGGTCTGACTTATCTGAATGCACTCGCCCAGAATACACCATCTGCTGCCAATATACGCCATTATGCACAAATAGTGCGGGATCGCGGCATTTTACGGCGACTGATTACGGTTTCAGATGAAATATCCTCAAGCGCTTTCCAGTCCCAGGGGAAAGAAGTCAAGCAGATCCTCGATGAAGCGGAAACCAATATATTTGCCATTGCAGAAGAAGGTTCGCGCGGAACGCAGGGGTTTCAGGAAATACAGCCGTTGCTGACCCAGGTCGTTGAAAGAATCGATGAATTGTACAATCGGGATAACCGGAACGATATTACAGGCGTTCCTACAGGTTTTATTGATCTGGACAGAATGACATCAGGTTTGCAGCCGGGAGACCTGATCATCGTTGCCGGCCGTCCATCAATGGGGAAAACGGCTTTTTCGGTCAATATCGGTGAGCACGTCGCTATTGAGAGCGGTCTTCCTGTCGCCGTATTCTCAATGGAAATGAGTGGCGCACAACTGGCCATGCGTATGCTGGGTTCCGTCGGACGACTGGACCAGCATCGTTTGAGGACCGGTCGTCTGGGAGATGAAGACTGGCCACGATTGACTTATGCCATTCAGAAAATGAACGAGGCACAGCTCTATATTGATGAGACTCCGGCATTGAGTTGCACTGAATTGAGAGCCAGAGCGCGCAGGCTGGCAAGACAATGCAGCAAGCTTGGACTGATCATTATCGATTACCTGCAATTGATGGCGCCCAGCTCGGCCGGGGAAAACCGCGCTACGGAAATTTCCGAAATTTCCCGTGGACTGAAGGCACTTGCAAAAGAACTGAATTGCCCGGTCATCGCTTTATCGCAGTTGAATCGTTCCGTTGAGCAAAGGCCGAACAAGCGGCCTGTCATGTCCGATTTACGTGAATCCGGAGCTATTGAGCAAGATGCGGATCTTATTTTGTTTATTTATCGGGATGAAGTTTACAATCCCGATACCCCTGATAAGGGGATGGCTGAGATTATCGTCGGGAAACAGCGTAATGGCCCGATTGGTAGTGTCAGACTGACTTTTCTCGGACAATTTACCAAATTCGACAACTATGCCGGCGGCGGAGGAATGTATGGGGAATGATTTTCTTGTCCTTCGCCCAATACCCATTGCGACATGGCATATACCCGATGGGGTGTGCCGGCTAAATATCAAGGGAAGACTATGTTTGGACGTTTAATGCCTAAAGAAGAGAAATTCTTCGATTTGTTCAACCAGCATGCAGAATTCTGCGTCAAGGGAGCCAGAGAATTGCTGGAACTCATGAAAGACTTCAGCCATATAGAAAGACGGTTGCATGCTATTGAAGGGCTTGAAAAACAGGCAGACAAAGTCACCTATCATACTATCGGCATTTTGCACAAAACTTTTATTACTCCTCTTGATCGCGAAGACATCCATCGTCTGATTACCAAAATGGACGATATTCTGGATTTGATGGAAGATGCCGCTCAGACAGTTTCGCTTTATGACATACAGACCATTACTCCCGAAGCGATTCGTCTGGCTGAATTATGTCTGGGATGTTGCGAAAAACTGAAGGATGGTATTTCCCTGCTGCATAATATGAACCATTCCCGTGAAATACTGGAAATATGTGAGGAAATTGATCGTCTTGAATCCGATGCGGATCATGTTATGCATGCCGCATTGTCGAAACTGTTTCGTGATGAGCCCGATGTAAGGAACCTGATCAAGCTGAAAGCATTGTACGAAATACTGGAGAATGTCACCGATATTTGTGAAGATGTTGCCAATATCGTTGAAGGAATTGTTGTTGAAAATGCCTGATTGTCCGGCGGTCCGAGTGATCGGATTGTCATAATTTCCCGAATCGTCAATATCCACACAAAGTTGATTTTCATGCAAGCAATACATGTCAGTCTTTATGCCCTTATTTTTCTGGTCGCTCTGGCGCTGATTTTCGATTTCATGAACGGTTTTCATGATGCCGCCAATGCGATTGCCACGGTTGTTTCGACCGGGGTTCTGAAGCCGCATACCGCTGTTGCCATGACGGCATTCATGAACTGCGTTGCGATATTCATATTTGACTTGCATGTCGCCACGACTGTGGGAAAAGGGACCGTTGATCCGGCCATTGTTGATCATTATGTGGTATTCGGCGCTTTGGTCGGTGCAATAGGCTGGAACATTATCACCTGGTATTACGGAATTCCTTCATCGTCATCTCACGCACTGATTGGTGGATTGATTGGTGCAGCCATTGCAAAGGCAGGGAGCAGTTCTCTGGTCGCTTCAGGTATTTTCAAGATCATCGCATTCATTGTCATTTCGCCATTGCTGGGATACATTCTGGGATCCGTCATGATGCTGCTCGTCTCCTGGATATTCGTCCGGTCCCAGCCGCGTAACGTTGACAGATGGTTTCGCCGGCTGCAGCTGGTTTCCGCATCCTTGTACAGTTTGGGACATGGCGGAAACGATGCACAGAAAACGATGGGGCTGATCTGGATGTTGCTGATTGCTTCGGGCTATGCCGCTGATGATGGGCATTTGCCTTTGTGGGTCATCGTTTCGTGTTATGCCGCGATCGGTTTCGGAACGTTATTCGGTGGATGGCGTATTGTGAAAACCATGGGGCAGAAAATTACCAAACTGAAGCCTGTCGGTGGATTTTGTGCGGAAACAGGGGGAGCACTGACACTGTTTATTGCTACGGCACTTGGAATACCGGTATCGACAACTCATACCATTACCGGCGCCATTGTCGGTGTCGGTTCGGCGCAGAAAATGTCGGCAGTCCGTTGGGGCGTCGCCGGCAATATCGTCTGGGCATGGATTCTGACTATCCCGGCATCGGCTTTCATTGCCGCTGTTGCCTGGTGGCTTGGAACCAAATTCCTGTAATGGTCGCCGTTCTCGCGAACAGAGGGTATCAGCATGCAGATGATGCCCTGACTGACAATCTGCCTGTCATGGTGAAGCTGTCGAAATCGTTAAATGGTGCATCAACTGGTGCAGACGTTCATTCGCGCTTTGTGAAAACAGGGACTTTCCGAAAACGCTTGCCAGAGATTTTACCCCTGCCTTCTTTCCTTGTTCCACGGAAGGGGAGACGTCATGGCTTTTTTTCCGGGACATAACCGGGGCTATAAGCTAAAACAACCGAGATATCGCGCCTGTCCGGTTCCATAGCAAAAACGATCTGTTTGGTTGCCTGATTGCATCAGGTTATTTTCGACATACCGGATTGATCGTCGCGATGATGATAATTTCCGAAGAGGCTTCTTGTGGGCGGAAATCAGTCTGATCTTCCGGCAAATCCAAGCAGATGCAACAAACTGGAGAACAAATTGAAAAACGCGACAAAAAGGGTCACAGTTGCCATGATGTAATTGGTTTCACCATTACGGACGATTCTGTTTGTTTCGTACAGGATCAGGCCAGACATCAACAAGACGAAAACGGCAGAGATTGCCAGAAACAAAGCCGGTACTTCAAAAAAGAAGGCGATGAGACTGGCAAAAAGTGCGACCAGCATTCCCGTAGTCAGAAAACTCGACATAAACGAGAAATCACGATGTGAAAACAGGGCGATACCCGACATGACAATAAAAATCAGTGAGGTTCCCCCCAAAGCCGTGAGAACAATCTCGCTCCCGTGCGGCATGCGCAAATAGTAACCGATAATCGGGCCAAGGGTATATCCCATAAAACCGGTCAAAGCGAGGACGAAGATAATACCCAGACGATTGTTACGGTTTCTGTTTACAAGAAACAGCAATCCGAAGTAGCCTGCAAGTGTCATCAGAAAACCGGGATGTGGCCATTGCATAACAATGGCTACGGTCGCGGTTAGGGCGGAAAATCCCAAACATAACGATAAGAGAAAGTATGTATTTCCCAGTACGCGTCTTGTCTGATTGTCGAGGACTCTGTCCGTTTGCCGAGTATCCGAAGGAATGGCAGAATCGAACCGATAGCGTTTGTTCATGAAACTAGATAGCCAGAAAAGGTTTATTGAAATAGAGGGGCAATGTATCGTGTGGTATGGATTTCGCCTTCGACATCGCTTTGTTCAGAAGGCGTGTGGCGCGCCTGGTTGCACTGTCAACCGCGCTCTTTACATCAGCCGCGAATTCCGTGACCACAATAGGTGACATGCCCGGCAGTACCAGCCGGATCAGACAACGTTTCTTGAAGCCGCTTTTGATACGGTTCGTGTCGGATAACCGGACGGTGATGAGATTGATACTGTCTTGTGCGTGAGACAACATCACATTCAGGCGTTCCGTTATGTAATCCTGCAAGGCTTCTCCAGCCTTGATACCTTTTGTGATGATCGTCGGTTCCATCAATTTCTTGCTCCTGCTCGTAATATATTACTTTACAGTTATATTAAACAATGAAAGAATAAGTGAAAAGAGAAGACTGTCGTAATTTTACTTCAAAAAAATGGAATAATGAAAGCTTCCACTCTGAATTACCGCCATCTTTATTATTTTTGGGTCGCTGCCAAGGAAGGTGGTGTGACACGCGCGGCAGAACGGCTCGGCGTTGCTGTACAAACGATCAGCATGCAACTGGCATTGCTTGAAAAGTCAATAGGCAAGACATTGTTTGCTCCGCAGGGGCGAAGACTGGTTTTGACAGAGGCAGGCAGGGTTGCCCTGAATTACGCCGACCAGATTTTTCTTCTTGGCGAGCAGTTACAGGAAACACTGGCAGAAGATGATGTCGGCAAGAGTCTGCGCCTGACGGTAGGTATTTCGGATTCCTTGCCGAAAATGATCGCATATCGTCTTTTGGAACCTGCTCTCAAATTGCCTCAGTTCGTACGTATGGAATGCTATGACGGTACATTTGAAACCTTGCTGGCTGATCTGGCATTGCATAAACTGGATGTCGTCCTGACGGACCGGCCGACAAATGCCAAGAGTAGCCTTCGGGTATTCAGTCATGAACTCGGAGACCGTGCGGTCTGGTTATTTGGTACGGAAGAGCTGGCAGAAAAATACCGTGACAATTTTCCTGCCTGCCTTACTGGCGCTCCTGTATTGCTGCCGACACGAAACAATGCGATCAGAATGCATCTTGATCAATGGTTCGAAGTGAACAATATCCGGCCTTTTATTGCCGGTGAGTTTTCAGACAGTGCCTTGCTGAAGGCGTTTGGTCGTATGGGGGTGGGAATGTTCCATGCGCCTATCGTGCTGGCTGACGAAATGAAAGATCAATACAATTCTATTCCGATTGGTGAAATGAAAGGAGTCAGGGAACAGTATTATGCCATTTCAGCGGAGATGAAAATCCGGCATGTTGCGGTGGAAGCCATTCTGGAAGCACGCAGCAAGATCATGGAAGAAGTCAACTGACATTTCCCTGATAAGTGTTATTTATTTCAGATGATTGGCCAGGCTGACGAATTGTTCGACGTTCAGATCTTCCGGTCGTTTTGTCGGGTTAATATTCAGTTTTTCCAGTTCGGTTTCGGAAAAAAGAGGGGCGAGGTTGTTGCGCAGCATTTTTCTGCGTTGCGAGAAAGCTTGTGTGACGACTTTTTCAAGCGCTTGAAGTGAGCACTTTTCCGGCATTTCCCGGGGTATCATGCGTACGATTGCGGAATCCACCTTGGGCGGTGGTTCGAATGCTTCCGGCGGAACCACGAAAAGCATGTCCATGTCATAGCGCCACTGCAACATGACGGAAAGTCTTCCATAGGCTTTTCCGCCAGGTTCTGCCACCATGCGTTCAACTACTTCTTTTTGCAGCATGAAATGCTGATCTTCGATTGACGATGCGAAATCCATCAAATGGAAAAGCAAGGGAGTCGAAATATTGTAGGGAAGATTGCCGACGATCCGGATTTTCCGATCGGAGCATGCTGTCAGCGAGTGTATATCAAAATCGAGAGCATCTCCGCAATGAACGGCCAGTTTTTCCGTTGGGAAACGATTGGTCAGATAGGCTGCCAGATCACGATCCAGTTCTATGACGTCGAGTCTGGCCAGATGATGAAGCAGTTTTTCAGTCATGGCTCCCAGACCCGGCCCGATTTCGAGCATGATGTCGGAATAGCAGGGAGCAATCGCCGAAATAATGGCGTCCAGCACAGACTGGTCTTTCAGGAAGTTCTGCCCAAACCGTTTACGGGGAATATGTCTCATTCTACGATCCATTTGTGTTTTTTTGATGAAAGCGCCATTTCCGCCGCGATCCGGATAGCTTCAATCATGCTGCCATGACTGGCTAATCCAAGACCTTTCGATGCGATATCGAGAGCCGTTCCGTGATCAACCGATGTGCGGATGATGGGCAGTCCCAAGGTAATATTGACACCATGTCCGAATGTAGCGTATTTGAGGACAGGCAATCCCTGATCGTGATACATGGCGATGACGCAATCCGCATGCTCGAGGTAATGTGGCTGGAAAAGCGTATCCGCTGGGAAAGGACCTGACACGTTGATATTTCGGGATCGCAGTTTTCTGATAGCCGGATTGATGACTCTGATTTCTTCATCACCAAGATAACCGTTTTCTCCTGCATGGGGATTCAGGCCGGTCATCAGGATATGAGGGGATTCGATGCCGAACCGGGTTTGCAATTCATGATTTACTATCGAGGCCGTTTCAAGAAGGCTTTCTTCTGTAATGGACTGGCTGACTTCTTTCAGGGGCAAATGGGTCGTTGCCAGAGCGACGCGTAACATGTAATTGTTCTGAAGAGAGTTTTTCTCCACCAGACCGGCGAGCATCATGACGACACGTTTTGTTCCGGTTTTTTCCGCAAAATATTCTGTATGACCTGTAAAAGGAATTCCGGCATCATTGATCGTGCTCTTTTGTACCGGCGCTGTGACGACCGCATCGAATTTTCCGGTCTGGGCTCCGTTTATGGCAATATCCATAAATGACAGAACCGGTTTGCCATTTCTTGCATCCAGATGACCGGGAATGGCAGGTACCAGCAGGGGAGAATCAATGACTCCAATGGATCTTTCTCTTTCGGAAAGAATATCCGGATTCCATTTGGTCATATCCAGCTTGAGCAATTCAATGCCGGCATCCATTTTGGAAGCCAGTTGTTTCAGGCCGGTGTAGTCTCCGATCAGAACAGGGATGGCCATTTCGTGACAACAAGCCGCGCCACGTATGGAAATCTCCGGTCCGATTCCCGCGGGCTCTCCTGTTGTGATGGCAATGACTGGTTTTGTCATTTACATTTCCTGCTTGTTGTCGTTCAGACGATACTCGACATAAGCACGGTCGCGCAGCTGGCGGAGCCATTCTTCTGTCGCTTCAGCAATTTTCCGTTCACGCAAGGCCTGTTTGGCGGCGATCCTTTTCCGTTCAAGAGACATATCATCTGTTTTCTTTTCCAGGACCTGGATAAGGTGGAATCCGAATTGTGTCTCGACAGGGTCGCTGATTTCTCCGGGTTGCAGTGAAACAAGAGCCTTTTCAAATTCAGGAACAGTATCGCCGGGATAAATCCAGCCCAAATCACCCCCGCGACTGGCTGAAGTATCGTTGGAATAGGTTTTGGCCAGTTCTTCGAATGTGGCCGAATTGTTCTGGATTCGTTGTCTGAGGTCGATCAGCTTGCGTCTGGCTTCATCGGCCGAAACCAGCTGATTGACTTTGATGAGGATGTGTCGTGCATGAATCTGTTGCACGACATGGCTGTCGGCGACACTGGGTTTTTGATCTGTTCCGGCAGACATGGAACGTTTGTCAAGGATTTTCAGAATGTGGAAACCATTGGGACTTTTGATGATGCCGGTTATGTCTCCCGGTTTCAATCCGGATAATGCATCCACGAATGTCTTGGGTAAACGGTCTGTACTTCTCCAGCCGATATCGCCACCACTCAACCCCTCATCGGCATCTGAATAGGAAGCGGCGTTTTGCTGGAAATCCCCACCTGATTGCAGTATTTTGAGAACTTTTTCCGCGCGTTCACGTTTTTCCGCTATCTGTTCGGGAGATGCGTTTTCAGGAATACGGACCAATATGTGACCCAGCCTGATCTGTTCAGGCATTTGCATCTGTGAATCGGCTCCCAGCAAATGGTCGACTTCCGCATCGTTGATCTGGATTTTGTTGACCACTTCGCGATCGCGCAAACGCTGCATGGTGATGTCGTTTCTGACGTTTTCCCTGTATTTTTCAAATGGTATTCCATTCTGTTCCATTTGCTGCTGGAATTGCTGCAGGGTTACATGTTTGCTTTCTGCAATTCTGGCTATCGTCCTGTCGAGCTGGGTGTCGTCAATGCGAAGTCCCATTTCCTTGGCCAGCTGTATCTGAGCGCTTTCGACAATCATGTGTTCGAGTACCTGCTTTTGCAGTACTTCGCGAGGTGGCAGAGTGATATTCTGGTTTTTCAGTCTGGATTCGATTTGCTGGATACGTTCATTCAGTTCACCGATTGTAATGACATCGTTGTTGACGACAGCCGCGATGGCATCCACAACAACCGGCCTGACTGTTTGAACAGGAGTCTGGAGGGTTTTGTCTGATTGTGCAAACACTCCTGTTGAGGTGACGATACCCAAAAGCAGCGGAATTAACCAGTTTAGTAAAGGCTGTTTTTTTAAATGATTTTTTGAAAAAAACATATCGTGATCCTTACGGGGATAAAGCATGATCCGGCAAAAAACGGAATCAGGGTGAAAGCGGTTCATAACCCGGGATGCTTCTCTGTAATGCATTCAGGGGATTGCTTCCCAGTCTCGACAATCCTTTCAGTTCAAGCTGGAAGAAGAACGCCGTATTGCTTTCGGTCGATGAAGTGACGAAGCGTTGCGCCATCAGCCGGAATATCCAGCAATCCGCGTTATATTCGACTCCGAAGATATTTTCAATAGATTTGTGATCCGGAATGGAATAACTGGTTTGTCCGACAGCATACCACCTCCGGCCGATGGGCCACTGTCCCGAGATGTGGATCTGGTCGATTTCATTATTGTAGAGATAGTCCATGTAATCCCAGTCAGGATAGTAACTGATCAATCCGGCAATACCGGCGGCGGAATAACGGTTATAGTAGCTTGAGGCATCTCTCAGATAACGGTATTCCGCATTCAGCAGTTTCATTGGGCCCGGTTTCCATTGGGTACCGAGATTGGCGCTGTACATTTTCTTGGTGCTCTGGTTGTATTGCAGGGCTGAATCGACTGAAAACGTTTTCGTGATTTGTCCGCTGGCCATTGCCAACAGATCGGAGCGGTTTTTCGATTCATCGTTTCTCGTGTTGTACAGGTAAACACGCTGGTCTCTGAAGTAGTAACGTTGGCCGATCGTGAATCGCATGCGTTCCGTGCCGTCTTCTTCAATAAAACGGGTGGTCAATGCGGCGGTCAGGTTGTTTGCATCGGCGATACGGTCGTAACCGGCGAAACGGTTCTCGGTAAACAGCATGGCATAACCGAAACTGGGTTCGCCGGAATCGAAAACCGGGTATTTGCTTTGGTCCTTGTAGGGAGTATAGACGTAAAAGAGTCGCGGTTCCAGTGTCTGGGTCATTCCGCGACCGAAGATAGGTGCATCTCTTTCAAAGATCAGGCCGCCGTCCATGGAGAATGTGGGCAGTACACGCGTCAACGATTTTGTATCATAAGGCGATTTGTCCAGATCGTACTTGGCGATATTCAAAATAGCTTTGGGAGTGAAAAAATATCCGCCGGAAATGATCGGATAGGAGATTTCCGATTTCATGATAAAGCGGTTGCCCCGCGCCTGTTCCTGTAATGGCAATTGATCCAGATCGGAATCGGAGAGCCAGAATCGGGTCAGGTCACCATATATGCTCCAGTCGAACCCGCCGACATTTGCTTGTCCGCCATATAGCGAAAATTGCGGGAGCCGGTCGAATGGCTTGATAATGGGCGCTTCTTCGTCCTGGAGTACTTTGTAATTGGTTCCGCGCAAGGTGGCATTCCAGATACCGAATGATTTCGAGATACCGCCTTCGCGCAATAAAAGCCGATCCAGGCTATTGCGGTTTTGCGGGGTGGAAAAGTCATCAGGATATTCATTATCGGAAGCTGAATTGATATTCCAGTAATATGACCAGCCGGTGTTAAAGGCCTGCTGATGTTGGGAAGACAGGAAGTAGCGGTCGCGATCGGCTTCCTTGTCGTTGGGCAGGTATTCGATGTAAGTTATTCCTGAGTAATTCGAGCCTAGATAACGGGCTTCTGCACCCAGTTGCAACCCGCGCCGTGCGATGAGATTGGGTGTAAGAGTCAAATCATAATTCGGGGCCAGGTTGAAATAATAGGGAACACTGATTTCCAGTCCGCTTTTTGATGTCATTCCGATCGTAGGCGGCAAGAAACCTGATTTTCGTTCGTTTTTGACCGGAAAAGTCATGGCTGGCGCGGCCAGTATGGGTACATCCTTGAAATAGAGTACCGGACTGGTTGCGTAACCGGCATTTTTGCCATCATCAAGGTGCAGTTTTTTCGATTTCAGATACCAGTCCGGATCGGTACCTTCGCATGTACTGTATGTTCCCTTGAAAATATTGATCTTGTCGTCGCTGACAAGATCGATGCGATTCGCTGTCCCCTGTGCTTGGTTCGCTTCCAGTTTGTAGGTCGTGTGATTCAGTGTACCTTCACCGGTATCCAGATTAAGATTGCCTTTGTCGGCCGTATATTGATCGCCAAAGCGCTGGATGAATACATTCCCGATGACTTCCGCTTCATTTTCTTCCTGTCGGAATATTCCGTGGTCGCCTGTAATCAGGGTCTGGTCACGTTCTATTTCGACTTCATAGTCCAGATAAAGATCACGCGCCGTCCGTCCGGTTATCTGTTCCGCCTGGAGAATGGTCGGAGCATCCTTGTTTTCGATATGCTGTGGACGGTTGTTTTTGGCTTTTCCGTCAGTTGTCGGGGCAGCAAGCAACGTCGCCGAAAACGTGGCAAGTAACGAAAACAGGACGCAGGGCGGAAAAGATGCAAAAAAACGGCTCATGAAAAAAGCGTAGTAATAAGAAGACTACAATATATTGTTCAGAATCGCTTATTATATGAGAACTTTCCCGTCGATAACGTATTGTTTTACTCTTCATGTCAATAACAGCTCAAAATATTTCTTCGGATTCCCGTCTTGTTTCGCTTGTGCGATGGCTGGAAACATTGCATGGATTTTCTCTGGATACGGAAACCGTAAGGCCGGCTTCATCCGATGCCAGTTTCAGACGTTACTTTCGTGTCAATGCCGGAAACGCTTCTTACATTGTGATGGATGCTCCGCCCGAGAAGGAAAATATCGAACCATTTATCAGGGTCGCGACAGTATTTGAAAAAAGTGGAGTTTCGGTACCCCGGATTCTGGGAAAAAATCATGAGGAGGGCTTTCTTCTTTTGTCCGATCTGGGAACGACGACATATCTGGACAGTCTTGACGAATCCAATGCAGGTTCCATGTATATGGATGCCATCGACGCACTGCTCAGTATCCAGTCAATCAGTCGGCCTCATGTTCTGCCTGAATATGACAGGGCGACATTGAAACGGGAGCTCGACCTTTTTCCTGAATGGTATATAGCCAGACACAGAAATTTTTCGATGACACCCGAAAACCAGGCAGAGCTTGAAAAGGTGTTCAATCTGATTCTTGCCAACAATCTGTCACAGCCGCAAGTCTTTGTGCATCGTGATTATCACTCACGCAATCTGATGGTTATGGATGGCCGGGAAAGAAACAATCCGGGCATTCTGGATTTTCAGGATGCATTGTATGGTCCGGTTACCTATGATCTGGTATCGCTTCTGAAAGACGCTTATATAGAATGGGATGAGGAGCGCGTACTGGACTGGGTGATCCGCTACTGGGAAAAAGCGAAAAAAACCGGATTGCCGGTCAATCCAGATATTGACCAGTTCTACAGGGATTTCGAATTCATGGGCATTCAGCGGCATCTGAAGGTGCTGGGTATTTTCGCCAGGTTATATCATCGGGACGGAAAGACCGCCTATCTCAAGGATTTACCGCTCGTTATGGAATACGCCAGCAAAACGGCACATCGTTATGTCGAGCTGGCGCCGCTCGCCCGGTTGCTTGATGAATTGCAGGATAAAAAGCAGGATGTGACTTATTCTTTCTGAAGAGATGTTTTTGATATCTGAACGGGGATTACTGAAATGAAAGCCATGATATTTGCCGCAGGACGGGGAAACCGGATGCGGCCACTGACCGATACTTGCCCCAAACCGCTGCTGGAAGTTCACGGGCGTCCCCTGATTGTCTGGCATATCCTGAATCTGGTGCGTGCCGGCATTACGGAAATTGTCATCAATCATGCCCATTTGGGAAACAAACTTGAGGAAGCGTTGGGGGATGGTTCCGTTTTTGGTGCGACCATTCAATATTCCGGGGAAAATACGGCATTGGAGACGGCGGGAGGCATTGCGAAAGCCAGACCGTTACTGGGGGAGGAACCTTTTGTCGCTATTGCTTCCGATATATATTGTCCTTATTTTGATTTCAAACAGGTAGAGGCCGTTCTGGAAGATAATGATGTCTGGGGAAGGCCGCATGCGGATACGAAACGGGATGTGGCATGGTTGTATCTGGTAAAAAATCCCCCATTTCATCCTGGAGGCGATTTTTCCCTTCATTCATTTACTGTCAGAAATGAAGGTGAGCCAAAATGGACTTTCTCGGGGATTGGTGTGTACAGGATGTCCATGTTCGATTCCATACAGCCGGGAGAAAGGGTGCCGCTCGGATCAATTCTGCGTGAATATATAGCGAGAGGACAGGTCGGCGGCGAAATTTATCGGGGTGAATGGAAAAATGTCAATACAATAGAAGAACTGGAAGCATTGAACGGTTCCGTAACAACATTCAATAAAAAACCTGATTGAATGCAATCAGGTTTTTTATATAGAGTAAGGTAAATGAAGATGGAATCAGGTCGTTTGATCAATAAATGCCATCGGCGTGTTCATCACTTCAGGCCGGTGATTTTGTTCTTTTCGTCAACGAGTACGACCTTGGGCTTGAAAGTCTTGATTTCTTCGTCATCCATCAAACCATATGTGCAAATGATCAACAGATCGCCCAGATGAGCACGGCGGGCTGCAGCGCCATTCAGGGAAATTTCACCACTGCCCCGTTTCCCGGGAATGATGTAGGTGGCGAAACGCTCGCCATTGTTTACGTTATAGAGTTCGATTCTTTCAAAAACCGTCATGCCGGCGGCTTCGATAAGATCTTCATCAATGGCGCAGGATCCTTCATAAGCCAAGTCACATTGGGTGACAGTCGCACGATGGATTTTTCCGCGTAACATAATCCGTTGCATTTTCAATTTCTCCTGTGTCCGTAATACAAAACTTGGCACGCTTTTGTGCACCAGGTATCTCGTTGTTTATTGATTAAAAGGTGAAGGAATACTGAATGTTCAGCACATTAAAAATTCGAATTGTGAAATTTGCACATTTTTGGCAATAGGATCGAAACCAGAGATACTCGCTGTCCGGATATCTTTATCCTTCAAAATGCCTTGCATTCCGTGTCCGACATTTTTGTGACTGGAGTTTCTGACGGCTCCCGGTATCGCCATAACACATGTTTTACCAGATTATAAATGAATAGATAAGCAGGTGTTATCAATTTCCTCTACACTTTATAAAGTTTTTTATAATACACAATTTTTTCAGCAACAGCGCAAAAAAATTCGGACTTTATTGTCGGGAATGGGTGAAGTATTTTGTGGATTGGGTACGACGGCATGGCAAAACGTACCTGCTGCGTTAAAATGGATATCGAATTCATAAACATAGCTTCCATGTTCAAACCTGAAATTACTGTCGCAACAATTCTTGAGAGAAACGGGCGTTTTCTTCTGGTCGAAGAGGAAACGGAACAAGGCATTTTGCTGAATCAGCCTGCAGGTCATCTGGAAGCGGATGAATCCATTCAGGATGCGGCTGTACGTGAAACGCTGGAAGAAACCGCGTGCCGGATCGTTCCCGATGCGCTTGTCGGCATTTATCTTTTGCAATATACCGTTGCCGGAAACAGGAAAGTTTCTTTTCTGCGTTTTGCATTTTCCGGAAGAATTGTATCGGAGTGCGATCAGCCTCTGGATCCAGACATATTGCGTACGGTATGGATGACTTACGAGGAGATCGTCGCCAGTCGTCACCGGCATCGAAGCAAGCTGGTTCTGCAGTCAATTGAAGATTATTTGAAGGGACAAAGAATATCTTTGTCTGTTTTGTCCACATTATTTGTGGAAAGGAATCGAACGTGAGCAGGAAAAAGGTGGTAATTGGCATGTCGGGTGGAGTGGATTCTTCCGTATCGGCCTGGCTGCTTAAGGAACAGGGTTATGAAGTCGTCGGGCTTTTCATGAAAAACTGGGAAGATGATGATGACAGCGAATATTGTTCGGCCCGGCAGGACTGGCTTGACGCGGTTACCGTTGCCGATGTGATCGGTATTGATATTGAAGTGGTCAATTTTGCGGCCGAATACAAGGATCGGGTTTTTTCCGAGTTCCTTCGGGAGTATGAAGCAGGGCGAACTCCCAATCCGGATGTCCTGTGCAATGCGGAAATCAAATTCAAGGCATTTCTCGATCATGCCATGTCTTTGGGGGCCGAACAGATTGCTACCGGACATTATGCCCGTGTCCGTGAAAACGGTGGACGCTTTGAGTTGCTGAAAGCGGTGGACGATACGAAAGACCAGAGTTATTTTCTGCATCGTCTGAATCAGAAGCAGTTGTCCAGAACCATTTTCCCGCTGGGTGAAATCAGGAAAACGGAGGTCCGGAAAATCGCCGAGAAAATAGGTCTTCCCAATGCCAGGAAAAAGGATTCAACCGGAATATGCTTTATTGGCGAACGTCCGTTCCGTGCCTTTCTGAACCGCTATCTGTCTTATGAACCCGGGCCGATCAAAACACCTGACGGCCAGGTAATCGGACAACATGTCGGGCTCAGTTTTTATACCATTGGCCAGAGAAAAGGAATCGGAATTGGCGGGATGAAGTCGTTCAGGAAACCGGATGGTACCAGTGATGCTTGGTATGTTGCCAGAAAGGATATCCCCAACAATACACTGTATGTCGTTCAGGGACATGACCATCCCTGGCTCTTGTCTCCATCACTTGAGGCGGGGCAGCCGAGCTGGATTTCGGGCGACTCGCCAAAAGATGGGGAGTTGTCTGTTAAAACACGCTATCGGCAAAAGGATATACCCTGTTTGCTGACGGTTAAGGATGCTTCGGCTTTTTCGGCCAGTTTCGTTGAACCGCAGTGGGCTATTACACCCGGGCAGTCGGCCGTTTTTTACAGGGGGGAAGTCTGTCTTGGCGGAGGCATCATTGACAACGCATCCTCTGTTGCATAAATATCCGGTATGCAAAATGACTGTTCACCGTCATTTTGTGTTTATTCAGGTCGTGTTTTTATAAATGAAGGTCTTGTCGAAAGACGTTCGAAAAAACTGGCCAGATTGTCATAGTCCTTCTGCCATCCGATTTCCGGGAAACGGAAATCAAGCCAGCCTAAGGCACATCCGACAGCGATATCAGCCAGAGAAAAAGTGTTTCCGTGACAGAAGGTATTGTTTCCCAAGTGAGATGACATGGCTTTCAGGCCGGAATGTATTTTCCCTGTCTGCAAACGGATCCATTCGGGACTTTGTTGCCCGGTGGGGCGTTTGCCTTCCAGTCTGACCAGTATCGCGGCATCCATGACGCCGTCAGCGAGGGCTTCCCAGCATTTCACGTCTGCACGACCCCGATTGTCATCTGACAGCAGCCGGCTGACAGGTGTTGTGGTGTCCAGATAATCCACGATGACACTTGAATCATAAAGTGCTTTTCCATCGTCCATGACAAGACAGGGAACTTTACCCAATGGGTTGAACTGGTTGGCGATATTGTCCGGAGAATTCAGATCTGTCACGACAAATTCATAGTCGATTTTTTTCTCAATCAGGACGATACGTGTTTTACGGACGTAAGGGCTGGTTAAAATTCCGATCAGCTTCATGATAAGACATGTGAAAAATGTGTTTCATTATAACACTCGGGTGTCAGATATTCGTCAGTGACACGTGAAGAATCGGCTATTTGCACATGGAAAATGTTAAACTAAACAATCGTGTTTTATCTGAAGAGTTTTTTCACAATGGAACTTTCTGCACTTTCTGCTTTATCACCTCTTGACGGAAGATATGTAAGAAAAACAGGCGCGTTAAGACCGATTCTTTCCGAGGCCGGTTTCATGAGGCACAGGGTCAAGGTCGAAGTCGCGTGGTTCAAGGCGTTATCCCATGCAGGATTTGCGGAGATTCATCCTTTTTCGGCAGCCACCACCCGTTTTCTCGATGCACTGGTTGACAATTTCTCGGTAGATGATGCAGCACGAATAAAGGAAATCGAGACGATCACGAATCATGACGTCAAGGCTGTCGAGTACTGGATCAAGGAATCTATCGGACTCCGGCTTCCTCCTGAACTTTCGAAATTGAACCGGCGTACGGTTTCTGTTGATCCCGAAATTACCGGAGAACTGCAATCCGTGGCCGAATTCATTCATTTCGCCTGTACATCCGAGGATATCAATAATACATCTCACGGCATGATGATCAAGGCAGCGCGCGATGAAGTTGTTTTGCCGGCTTTGCATGCACTTGTCGGGAAATTGCGGGATATTGCTCATGAACATGCGTCACTTCCCATGCTGGCAAGAACACATGGCCAAACAGCGAGCCCGACGACACTGGGGAAAGAATTCGCCAATATCGTCAGCCGGTTGCAGCGGGCGGCGAAACAAGTCGCCGCAGTGGAAATCATGGGGAAAATGAATGGGGCGGTGGGAAATTACAATGCCCATTTCGCCGCTTATCCGGATTTTGACTGGGAGCGTTTCTCGAAAGATGTCGTTGAAAAAAGCCTTGGATTGACATACAACGAATACACAATCCAGATCGAGCCGCATGATTACATCGCAGAGCTTTTCGATGCCATTGCACGTGCCAATACCATTCTGATCGATTTGAATAGGGATATCTGGAGTTATATTTCCCTTGGATATTTCAAACAGGTTACCAAGGCCGGTGAGGTCGGGTCCAGTACCATGCCGCATAAAGTGAATCCGATCGACTTTGAAAATTCTGAAGGCAATTTGGGGATTGCGAATGCACTTTTGAAACATATGTCCGAAAAATTGCCCATTTCCCGCTGGCAGCGGGATTTGACGGATTCCACCGTATTGCGCAATATCGGGATCGCGCTGGGTTATACCGTTCTGGCTTATGACAGCTGTCTCCGCGGTTTGAACAAACTAGAAGTCAATGTTGCCAGAATAACCCATGATCTTGAAGACGCCTGGGAAGTTTTGGCTGAACCGGTCCAGACGGTCATGCGTCGTTTCGGAATAGAAAATCCGTATGAACAGCTGAAGGCGCTGACTCGCGGGAAAGGAATCGAAAAACAGGATCTGCATGCGTTTATTCGCAGTCTGGATCTGCCTCAGGCAGTCAAGGAAGAATTATTGAAGATGACTCCGGCAAGCTATACCGGGATTGCTTCAAAACTGGCAGCAAAAATTTGAGTGGAAACAATATTTGGAGAAAGGAAGGGGAGATTATGCGATTCGTTCGTTACTGTCTGGGCATTTTGATGGCCGGTATGGCTTTTGTCGCCATGCCGGGGCATGCCGCCAATGAAAACAATAATGTTGTTGACGGTATGTCTTTTGAAGTGGGGGTGGGCGAGCATGTCCAGCTTTACCGGGTGGGCTTCCAGTGGGACTGGAACAAGGACTGGTTCCGTACTTCAGGCGGTTATCATCTGAATGGATATTGGGATCTGAACGTAGGATGGTGGCATGGTGACCGCTATAATGACGGACATAGCGATCAGGATTTGGGGGTAATCGGTATCACTCCGGTATTCCGTTGGGAAAAAGCCAGCAAGAAAGGTCCCTATATTGAAGCCGGTATCGGCGCCAGTTTCTTTTCCGAAAACTACAACAACAACGGAAACAAGATGGGTACTTCTTTTGAATTCGCCGATCATATCGGGGTCGGTTATGTCTTCAGCAACAATTTTGATCTGGGTCTGAGAGTTCAGCATTATTCCAATGCAGGTATCAGCAAACCGAATGATGGCGAAAATTTCATCGTTCTGCGTGGTGCCTATCGTTTCTGATTTGATGCAGGATCAATAATTGAATAATAAAAATTTACCTCGAATCGCTTTTGTCGGAATTGGCCTGATGGGCTTGCCTATGGCGGGCAGGCTCGTCAAGGCGGGTTATCCTTTGGTGGCATGGAACCGGACACGTGAAAAGGCACTTCCACTGGAGCCACTCGGTGCGGAAGTTGCCAGTACACTGGATGAAGCCGTCAAATCGGCCGATATGGTGATTACCATGCTGGAAGCCGGACCTGTTGTAAAAAGTGTCGTCCAGTCAATGTCGCCCGTTCTTCGGGAAGGTACCCTGCTCATCGATATGAGTTCGACAAAACAGTCGGAAGCCAGGGAAATCCGGCAAATGCTGGAACCGCGACGGGTAGCTTTTCTGGATGCTCCGGTTTCCGGAGGCGTTGTTGGTGCTGAAGCCGGAACACTCGCCATCATGGTGGGGGGAACGGAAAAAGATTTCCAGCGTGCAAGACCGGTATTTGAAGTCATGGGGCGTCCGACTCTGGTCGGCCCGACAGGAAGCGGACAGATTGCAAAATTGTGCAATCAGTTGATTGTCGGAGGAACGGTTGCTATTGTTGCAGAAGCCATGTTGCTGGCACAGGCAGGTGGAGCGGATCCGGAAGCCATGCGAAGGGCAATACGAGGTGGTTTTGCTGAGAGCAGGATTCTTGAATTGCATGGTCAACGCATGTTGGACCGGAATTTCAAACCGGGTGGACAGATCAAAAGTCAGGCAAAAGATCATGCCAATATCATGGCGGCGGCACAGGATGCACATCTTCAGTTACCGTTGACAGCGCTTGTTTCGGATCTTTTCAGCGGTTTGCTCACAGATCATGCCGAGGCAGATCAGGCTGCGGCATTGCTGGCTCTGGAAAAGCTTAATGAAGGTATCCGTCTGGGGACAAGGCCGGATCAGTTCTGATTTGACGTCCGGTATGTTTCTTCAATAAAAAACGCGACGAAGGTCGCGTTTTTTATTGAGTTCTCTTTAAATGTTTTACTGTCAAGCGAGAAGAAAAAAGAAACGCCCGACAGGAAGAGACGGGCGTTTGATAG
>ERZ1034992.402-NODE-402-length-25235-cov-16.212867_pt1 | contig 25235 bp, 29 predicted proteins | sample MGYA00520695_ERZ1034992 | MGnify/ENA primary metagenome ERZ1034992 (study PRJEB33766, sample SAMN09781778) | gut metagenome | biome: gut microbiome | host: Homo sapiens | place: Madagascar | study: EMG produced TPA metagenomics assembly of the PRJNA485056 data...
TTATATAATATATATAGAAAGATAAGGAAAGGAAGTCTACTTATGAAGTGTCCATTTTCTTATGAAGTCATTATCTCTTTTGATGATAAGTTTTACTCAGAAAGCGGGATGTCTTTTGCAGACGACCTTGCAGAAGCTGCAACTATTCTTCAGGAATATTATGGCTCTAATTTGATAGCAGTTCAGCATTTAGAATTATTTGAAGAAACTTCTGTTATTATTCTTCCCCGTGATGTTGTTAAAAAAGTTGAAATCTCCGATCAAACCTCTTTTGCGCTCCCCTGTGATTCTCGTGGTAATCTTCTGTAAGAAAGGATTGGTGCTGCTATATGAAAATTGCCGTTATTTCCGTATCTCTTCATTCCAAAACCTTCGAGGATCGCTTTCCTATTGATTCTGAAACAAAAGAATATGAGATTGCGGACCGGGCGTTTCAACTAGCTATAATGTTCGTCCAAACAAGAGCAATCGCAGAACGTGGCCGCAAACCTTCGGGCTATGAATTTGGAAAACTGCTCGAAGAAACTGAATATAACTATAAGATTGAGGAGGTTAATGATGATGAAGCTTGAAGATTATAAAGCCTGGTTACTTGAGCATGGCGAAATTAAAGAGGAGTATGAGCGCCCATATAATCCTCAATGTGATCCGCTCGAATACAAAGATGGCAGTTACTTTCTAAGTTATGACCTGATATATGCGGGACAGCCCTATGTAGGCTTCGCAGTTGGCGATGTAACTGCCTTAGACTGCTATAAGTATGTCTATGACGAATCCAAAGCTTATCTGGAAGAGAAATTGAAGTGTCTAATAAAAGAAGAATAAATACCCGTAAGAGATTGATAGTCTACCTCTATCAATCTCTTTTATTTTTTTATAAAAATATATTATAATATTTATAGAAAAGATAAGAAAGGGGAATTGATTATGGTTGCTCCAAGTTTCCAGACTATGAAAATTGTAGGTGAGACCTACACGAAAAATGGCAAGCAGTATATTGATGTCAAGAATGAGAAAACAGGCAACATTCGTTCCGTGCGGTGGTACTCTGATACCGAATATGCCAAGAACTACGGTAAGAAGCTGTCTGATGACAACGCGAACTGGAATATGAAGCACGCTCGTGGTTTTGATAAGGGGCCTATCCTTGTTATTCGTGGGACACTATCAACAGATGAAGAATGGTTAAAGACTTCCTGTGCGCGGTATGCAGTAGGTATTGGCTGGCACATTATTAGTACCGATATCTTTCCCGCGGACGCGCCAGCGCATTTCAAGTACCTCTTGCTGAGTTGGGATGAATTTAAAGCGGATGATCGTCATGCTAAAAAAGCCACTGAACTCACGGAAATTCTTAATAAGAAAGCTAAAAATAAGGAGTGGATCAAGATTAATGAGTGATTTTTCTATCGGCTGTAATATCTTCTGTGCCATTTGTTGGGGCGCTATGTTTGGCATGAATATCAATAGACCTGGAGTTATTAAGTGGCTCGATGCTATCCTTACTATTGGTTATGCATCTCTTGCTATTTCTGGCATTATGGCTAGATAAAATAGCATTCAGTCTGCAAGATAAAACTTGAAAAAATCTCAAAAATATTCTATAATATATATAGAAGTTAAGGGAAAGGAAAAACAAAGATACATTTCATTCCGCGAGGAAATGTTTGACAAACTCTTGACTTTTGAGAATTTTTTTCGTATAATAAATACATAAATGATGAAAAGGAGAATTCCACTATGACTAACACTAAGAAGATTACCAAGCGCGAGTGCTACAATACCCTGATGCTGATGGTCGATCAGGCCGAGGCCGATAACGTCGTTTTTGATAACGAGGACATGACCTTCGATGGTCTGCGCGAGTTCATTGCTCATGAGATTGAGCTTCTGGATAATAAGGCTGCGGCTGCTGCTAAGCGCGCTCAGGCTAAGCGTGATGAGGGCGACGCTCTCCGTGCCCGCATTCTCGATGTTATGTCCACTGAGGACTTCATGACTATTCCTGAGATTGTTAAGGCTATCGGGGATGAGGACGTGTCTGCTCAGATGGTGACTGCTCGTCTGACTCAGTGCGTGAAGGCTGAGCTGGCTGAGAAGGATAGCGTCTCTGTTGAGATTGCCGGTAAGACTAAGAAGCTGTCTGCTTATAGACGTCTTGGTTGATTAAACAATTCATATTAGAAAGCTCGGTCAATTGACCGAGCTTTCTTTTTAGATAAAAGAAAAAGAACTAAGGGCCACCAGGAAAAGATACGATAGAATAAAAAGTCTACATAATGATTAAAATAATAATAGGAAACATAGAAAAATCAAACCTTTCTTTTAGTTTATAAACATTATAACAAAAACAATTAAAACTGTCAATCTAACTGACAACTTTTAATCTTGACAATTAAAGATTATTATGCTACTATAAATATAGAAGAAATGGAGGCTTAAACATGATTTTTAGTGTTAATTACCATTCACAATATAAGCAAGAGGCTCAAGAAATTAGATGTCCTATCAATCAGTTAGGAACTATCTTTACCTTTATTAAAGACAATCCTAATAAACGATATAACATCACAATGAAGAATAGTTCTTTCTCCGTAAAAGAACGAGAGCAGATTGATTTAATCAAAACTGTTACAGATAACTATACTATTAGTTGCGGCCGGATAGATCAACTGCGGACGTTACTTATCAAAGGGTATCATGCCTATTTAGCTTTCCCTGCAGCAGATTGGGAGACATTCGCAGAGCTTCAAGACCTTGGCGTGTCAGATATTTATATCGACGGTCCGCTCGGTTTTCAAATGGACAAGATTGCCGCAGGTAAAAAGGAAACTAAAATCCGTGTATCGCCTACGTTATCCCCTAATAGCAGTTTAACAAGAGGAGAAGCTAACGACTTCTTTATTCGCCCGGAAGACCTTAAATTTTATACTTCAATAGATGTAATTGATTTTAATGAGCCTGACAAGGATAAGGAAGATGCACTTTTTTCTATTTACAACAGAGGTACATTTAATTATAGCTTAAAAGATTTAATGGTTAATTTACCTTATGATATTAACAATCTTTTATTCAAAGAGGATTTTGCAACCCATAGGCTTAATTGCGGACAGCGCTGTAAAGAGCCCGGTAGAACCTGCCATCTATGCTCTAATTACTTTACAGTAATTGAAGACTCTCTTAAACTAATTGAAAAATCTAATTGATTTTCTTTTTTAATTATAATATAATATTATTATAAGATAAAAGAAAAGGAGTGTTTCTAATGTCTAAGTGGTCTGAGATTCTCCCTTAGAATGCTCTATGCTTGGCAACTGAGCTTGATGCTCATGCTCAAGAAGAGCGAGATAATGGTAAGATTTTGTACCCTCCGCAAGAGCAAATCTTTAGAGCGCTATAGTTGACAAAGCCTGAAGATGTGCGGGTATGCCTCGTAGGACAAGACCCATACCATACTCCCGGTCAGGCTAATGGATTAGCTTTCTCTATTGCTCCCGGCAATCCTCTCCAACCTTCGCTAGTAAATATCTTTAAAGAGCTGGAAGAAGATGTCGGCATTAAAAGACCAGAAAGTGGTGACTTGACTAAGTGGGCAGAAAATGGAGTTTTACTTCTCAATACCTCACTTACAGTCTACGAGCATCAAGCTAATAGTTGCGTGCGATGGGGATGGGATAGGTTTACTAAGTCTGTCTTGCAGGCGGCTACAAAGCTTCCACAGCCAGTTGTGTTCTTACTGTGGGGTTCTAACGCGCAGGATTTACTTAAAGATTTAATTTCTTGTGCGGCTATCTATGAAGATGGCAAGCACATCGTAAAAGAAAATCTAATTAAGAAAGCCTATGTGCTTTCTTCTCATCCCAGTCCTTTCAGTGCGACAAGGCCATGCCGTGGAACACCCGCTTTTCGAGGAAGTAAACCGTTTTCAACTACCAATAAGCTACTAATTGATATGGGAGGTGCACCAGTTGACTGGAGACTTTAATCAGCTTAAAGAAGAAGTTGAGGAAATTATTGTTCACTCACAAGACTTCCCATTCGATATAGATGCCACTGGAATGATGGAACAATGGAGAAAAGCAAAGGCTCCATTTATCGAACTCTTTGGCGGTGAAACATATATCAGAAGCGCGAAACCAATCAAGGTAACGCTATCTTCAGAGCAGCGCTCCCGCAGATTTAATGAGTTCATTTCCACTCTTGATGATAACGGTGTATTAAGCGAGGATTTTGAAACTTTCCTTCGCGTAAATACCGATGGATTCTTCGAGAATAAAGTTGTTTTACCCTATCCAACATACCACATCCAGCAAGGAGCAAAAATCTTAAAATCATTTAAGAAATTCTTACCTAATCAAGAGGTGACAAGATGGGCGCAAGATACAGCATCTCGATTTATTCAAGAAAATAAAATTGAAGGATATCTTTATCTTTCTGTTGATCCAAGAGATTTTCTTACTTTATCAGAAAATAACTCAAACTGGTGGTCATGCCAGTCTCTTGATGGGGATTATAGAGCAGGAAATTTAAGTTATATGGTAGATGATACTACTATTGTAGCTTATCTTGCCAGTGAGAAAAAGCACTTTAATTGCTTGCCTCAAAATAGTGAGTGGTTTGACAAAAAGTGGAGAATGTTAATTCATACAAACCGGTTTAGTTGCGTCTATTATAATCGACAGTATCCATATAACTCGAAAGAATTACTAGATGCTACTTATCAGATGATTATAAAATTATTTTATGGAACAAATTTTATGGCTCCTATGGACTACGGATTTAAGACTGTAATAGGCCAAATTGATAAAAGAATGTTGTCCTATAATCAAATCAATGCTGGTGGTAGAACCTATGATATGCGAGATATTATAGATACAAGTGACTATCTTGGGTATTGTGATTTAGTTTCATCAAGTTCATATGCCCCTATTGTTTCAGTAGACCTATCTATGATGGAAGAGTATCTAAATACTATTTATTCTAGCGATAATAAGCAAAAGGAAGATGAATTATTCAAAAGAACATTTTGTATTAAGGTAGGAGCAAAGGTTGTTTGTCCTGTTTGCGGGAAGGGATACCTTAATCAAGATAATAGGTTGCTATGTGACAGCTGTATTGCGGAAAAAGATGCCGATGAAGATTTTTTCTTGACTTGTCATAGTTGTTATCATAGAATCTATGATAATGATGAAATTTATTTTGAAGGCGCAGAGCCTTATTGCGGATGTTGTCATCGAGCAATGATATAGGAATTAAAAGAAGAGGAGATTTAATATGGCACAGAGACGTGGAGATGCGGCAAAGGCCGCAGCTATTAACACTATTTTAAATACTTTTGAGGGATCTTTCCTTCTCGATAAGAAGATTTATATTAACGTAAAAGATGGGCCGAATGGCGAAATGGTGCAGCTTTCTATTGCGCTCACAATGCCTAAAACTCCTGTAAGTGCATCTGAAACTTCAGTTGTGACTTCCGCGAAAGGTGAGAATACGGCCGCTTGGGAAACCCCCTCTACTCCGACAGAGTTGAGCGCGGAGGATAAAACCAAGGTTGAGGAACTTTGCCGTAAATTAGGTATTTAAAAAAATTTGGGCGGGGTAGTTAAAATAATTACCCCTTTTCTTTATTATCAATACAAGGCACTAAAGGAGTGATGTATGATATGCAAAAACCTTACTCACGAGCATATAATCGAGACGTAAGTCGGCGAAAAGCCCTTCATAGAAAACGTATTAGCGATTCTTGGGGCACTAGTTGGTATAAATATCTGCATCAATACAGCAAAGGAAAAGTGCATTGTTCATGCGGGATGTGCATGAACAAGACTCGTAATAAAGGTTATCGCCGCAGACATATCCATGGTAATTATGCACCTAGCATCAATTATAAAGTAAATGATCTCCGCAAACAACAGTCAATGGACATGGATGAGCAAGATTACTTTTTCTCTTGATATTTATAAAAAAATATATTATAATATTTATAGAAAGTAAGGGAAGACCTCTTTCAGAGACAAAAGATTTATTTGCAATAAATTAAAAATTATTGTATAATAAATATACAAAGTTAAGGATATCGAAATCCTTAAATGCGCCAGTAACTCAGTTGGTTAGAGTATCTGCCTTTGGGGAAGTAATTCAAATGGTAGAAAAGATCAATGCAAGTTCGAGTCTTGCCTTCTCCACCATAAGCAGAGAGTCGTGGGTTCAAATCCCGCCTGGCGCACCACCAAGTAACTAGCGTTAAGGTTGGTCACCGAGGCGAATAGATTTATCCAAAACTGTAGGAGACTGTTATTCCTGCCGAGTTAGTTACTTAAATGCACCAGTAGCTCAATTGGTAGAGCGCTTGCCTTCCAAGCAAGATGTTGCGAGATCGTGCCTCGTCTGGTGCTCCAATATAGGGGTGTCGGTTAATTGGTAAACCAATGCTCTCCAAAAGCATGACTAGAGGTTCGAGTCCTCTCACCCCTGCCAGCTTCAAACCTTATTTGCAAAAATATAAATATTATGATATAATATTTATAGAAAGTTAAGGAAAGGAAGTTATGGATATGTTCTTCAATGTTCCTGAGCAGGTTAAATTTTTTAACCCCACTTTGAATAAGTGGCTCGGAGGAATTGGTTATCGAGACGAGGTTATTTGCGGGTGCTGCGGAACGACCTTTAGAGTAGAAGAAATTTTGAAGAATGGTCTCATGAAACTCCCTTGGGTGGACATCAGTGATGAAATTCGGGGTGATGAGTAATGACTCTTCAGGTTGGAAAAAGGTATTCTTTTTCTCCTTGGTTTTCTGGTTTCGTTCCGAAAGGAAAAAGGTTCTACGATGGCATCTTGGCCTCGATTGACCAAGATTGGGCTTATCTAGTTCGCAGGAATGGCGAAGAATGGAGAGTGCGCAAAGAACACGTTCTTCCTTTCAAGAGATAAGATCTTTTGAAAATAATTAAAAAATATTGTATAATATATATAGAAAATTGGTAAGGATACAGCCTATTCCTTTAAATAGTAACGGTAACTCCATCGTCGGTAGATTGGACGCTTGAAGTACAAGAGCTATCAGCCAGTTTACGAATTAACTTACTTAGACTGGATGGTAATGCAGCCGTGAGAGCCAATGGCTAGACCACAGTAGCCTTAACCCTGTGGCTGCGCGAGTACGAGAGAAGAGCGCGCCTCTAAATCGACTCTTCTCCTTTCGGCTGGTCGCCGAAACATTAAATAAGACTAATATATTGCCCTGTAGCTCAGCTGGTTAGAGCGCGCGGCCGTTAACCGCGATGTCGAGAGTTCAAGTCTCTCCGGGGCAGCCATTAAACCCAGGCGAGTGGTTAAAGTATGGCTCTGGCCAAGTTACTCTGTTGACCCTCCTCATACTGGTGCCGAATCTATAGGTAAAATTAGATTGACTTTACCCTTAAGGTATAGAAGACTCCTGAGTGTTTCAAGACGATAACACAGAAAAATGGCTTCTCCAAAGCTTTGTGGTGGGTTTCATGAGGTTAAACGCGAAAACCTACCAAAGTCGACTTGGGTTGGTAAACCTCTCTGCGGAGGAAGCTTCCCTAATATGCGGGCGTACCCGAATTGGTATAGGGGCTTGGTTTAGGCCCAAGTGCTAATGCATTAGGAGTTCGAGTCTCCTCGCCCGTACCATTGAGGCGTTAACATGGATTTTGATTGGTAAACTACCACCGGCAGAACAATGCGCGTCATAGACAAGCAGCGTTAGATATGTGGCTTAGTGGACAACGCCTGTCTAAATATAAGAAAGTAAAGTAACCAATCGTGCATATGCGGCTATGTTGGAATCGGCAGACAAGCAAGCTTGAGGTGCTTGTGACCGAAAGGTCGTGTGAGTTCAAATCTCACTAGCCGCACCAATGAGTTAATCCGCTCAAGTCATAAGGATTGGTGTCAACCGCTCACCTTACGCAGGTTGCCTCTTGGAAGTAGCAGGTTAGGGAAACTTCTGTTGAGCTCACAACCATAAGAGCAGTAGGTTTATTAGTTTTCAACTTTAAGAAAAACTAATCGGCTAAGCAAAAGGTCGTAAGAAAGATGACAACTTTCATATTTGCAAAAATATAAATATTATGATATAATATTTATACAAGGTGAGGAAAGACACAGTACAGCAAGTTTCTATTGGATAAAATTATTTTGCTTTACTAAAATAACAGTAGGTTCGAATCCTACACAGAAATCCTGTGTCTTGTTAATACTCCGGCTTGGAGTAACGGTTAGCCCATCTGACTCTAAATCAGAAAGTCTCGGTTCGATTCCGAGAGCCGGTGCCAGACATTTTTCGAGCATTGTCGTTAACTAGAACTCGACCTCAGTGGTTTAATGTGCGAGGTATTATAAGTGATGGTACTGCCCACTCTTCACTTTCTCTATATATCCTATGGGGCACGGGACTGCATGGAGTGGTCGTCTCCCTTGCAAGGAGAAAAACAGACGAGTTCGATTCTCGTGTGCTCCACCAAAGAGAAGTTTTTTGGTTCTTCTCGGTTATATTAGATTATTGATTATATTTGTTAAAAACCAGTTTAGTTTGGATTACCATTTATATAATTAAACAAAATGGTAATGGTGCGTGACGCCGCGCTCCCTAAATAGCTTCGTAAGAAGAAGTGCGAATTATGGTCTGCTAGACGAATTGGTTAAGTCGCCACCCTCTCAAGGTGGAGGTTATGGGTTCGACTCCCATGCAGATCACCACCTTACTTTTATCGCTTTTAGTAAGGAATCGAGACATTATTGCCCTAATAGACGGCTTTGTATTCTATTTAATATGCTCCCATGGACAAGTGGTTAAGTCCCCGCCCTTTCACGGCGGTGTCGTCAGTTCGATCCTGACTGGGAGTAGGAATATGAATCTTGGAACCTGCACGCGGTATATTCTGCTACTACTAATACCAAGAAATAATAAAGAGGAGTCATTTAATTATGGCATACATTTATAAGATTACTAATGACATAAACTAGAAAATTTATGTCGGAAAAACCGAGTTTTCTATTGAGAAACGCTTTAAAGAACATTGTCGAGATGCTTTCAAAGATCGAAATGAAAAACGTCCATTATACTCTGCTATGCGAAAATATGGAATCGAACATTTCCATGTTGGGATGATTGAAGAAACGGATAATCCAGAAGAAAGAGAAATCTATTGGATTGAACGATTAGGTTCTTTCAAACAAGGGTATAATGCTACTAAAGGCGGAGATGGAAAAAAGTATCTTGATTATGATTTAATTGTTTCTCTTTATAGAGAAATTCAGAATATAGAAGAAACAGCTCGTAAATTGAAAATTTCTCCTGACAGCGTGGAACGAGTTCTTAAAGAGCGAAAAGAAAAAGTTGCGTCTCAACAAGAAGTTAATTTAACTAAATCTGGTAAAAAGATCGCTCAATGCAATAAAGACACTGGAGAAATTATAAATGTATTTCCTTCCATTAAAAGTGCTGGAAGATCTATAGAAAAGCAATATTCACATATAAGTGATGTTGTAAATGGTAAAAGACAAACTGCTTATGGATATAAATGGAAGTTCATTTAAGTACCATTAACAATAGGAAATATACATAGATGAAAAGGAGAAGATATTATGAAGCAGGTTCACGGTACTTTTAATTCCTTCAAGGCTCTGGGCGCGGCTATGGGTATTAAGACTCCTAAGGTCAAGGAGAAGGAGTATAAGTGCCCTAATTGCGGCGGCGCAATGGAGCGAGCTGGTCATTCCAATGTATTTGTGTGTCCTTTTAACAAGCTTGAGGAGCGCGAGCTGAAGGGTAAGCCTGTGCAGGTATTCAGCAAGTGCGGTAAGAATTTTATTACCGATTAAAATATTGACCTGAGTAAGTCGTTAAACTACTCTTTATACCACGGTAGCTCAGTTGGTAGAGCGGTAGGTTGAAGCCCTACGCGTCATTGGTTCAAGTCCAGTCCGTGGTGCCACGCTGGTGGGAGGTCGGTATCTCGGGGAGTCTCATAAATTCTCAGAACTTCGTTCGACTCGAAGATTTCAGCAACCAAATACATCTAAAAGGATAGGTCAATTTTATTCAAATTCCTTTTAATAAAAATTATAGAATGTTTAGGGGTCTTGGAAATAATTAAATAAGGAGGTTATCTTATGTGTCAGGATATTGACGATATGATTTTTGGGGATATCGGAACCACAGTAAGTGAGAAGTGATTCCCTTCATATGTCGGGTTGGCTGAGTGGCTGAAAGCAACAGTTTGCTAAACTGTCGACCGCGGAAACGTGGTCCGAAGGTTCGAATCCTTCACCCGACGCCAAAGGTTGTTATACTTTTGTAACTATCTAAGGGTGCATAGCATTCAAGAACTCTTGAGATGAGCTAGCTATCGAGACAGAGTTCACCAAAAGTGAGGAAATAGCTGACGTGGAAAGCGTCTTGTCTTGCTGACGTGACAATAAACTCTGAACGGACTACAAAGTAGAATACCGTGCCTGCGGGTGTAGAGTCAGATAAGTAGGGGTTATTGCAGTTTGAAATCTGCGGGAGTAGCTATCGGTGAATCCCCACCTCCACCGTCCCTTAAAATTCAATATGCTGGATTAGCTCAGCGGCAGAGCAACGGTTTTGTAAACCGTAGGTCGAGGTCTCGGAATCCTCATCCAGCTCCATGTGGCTGTAGCTCAGTTGGTAGAGCACTTGATTGTGGCTCAAGTCGTCGTGGATTCGAGTTCCACCAGTCACCCCACGAGACCCAAACAGCAATTTTTAATCATATGTTTTTGGTACATACAAGATGAAAGGGGTCTAGAAATGAATAAGAAGATTTATAAGCAAGCCATGAAGAAGACTGGCGATGAATTACAAGAGTGGCTTCAGTTTAGGCGGCGTGGATCTTCTGTGCAAGCTAAGAAGGGAAAAGGTTCCTATTCCCGCAAACAAAAGTATAAAGATAGGGAGTGTTAAGTATGTCTCGTTCTTATCGAAAGCAACCAGTTTGGAAAGACCATAATCGTGGTATGAAAACGATGGCAAATCGAAAAGTGCGGCGGGCGCTTAATCGAGATATTGACTTAGAATTACCTAATTCTCTCTATAAAAGATACTTTTGTCAGTATGACATTTGTGACTATTTTTCTCTTGTTCCTCGTAGTTTTGAGAGGTTTTATCAAATTGCTATCAGGAACTGGAAAAGCCGTAGACTCTATCGAGTTTGGGCTAACCAGCCCCGTCCCTTAAAAAGAGAAGTTTATAAGGCTTGGCTCAGTTATCGAGGTAAATAAGTGCTATTAGCTCAGGTGGATAGAGCATCGGCCTTCTAAGCCGAGTGTCATTGGTTCGAGTCCAATATAGCATACCATTAAGGCTCTAGCAGCAATAATTTAGCTTAATAAGCATCTAAGTGTTAATTAGACATATAATGAGCCTTGGAAATTTTTAGGAGGTAATACCTATGAACACCAATGCATTGTTTGATATTTATACCCTGAATCATGAGACTCCTGGAGAGGATCTGATTATCTCTATTGCTAAGTACCAGGCTGCTAATCCTGGCGTAGTGTCTCCTGAGGACAGTAAGGCAATGAGAGAGTTTATCGGAAAGCACGGTAAGGTTCTGAGCGGAGCTTTTCGTAAGGGTAAGGCAAGCTTCCAGGCTACCGTCGAGGTCCTTGAGGCTGAGGATAACAAGTAATTTAATTCCGTGGTTTTCCCCACGGATATGCGGGAATGGCCGAGTGGTTGATGGCGCCAGTCTAGAAAACTGGAGACCCAGCAATGGGTCCAGGAGTTCGAATCTCTTTTCCCGCGCCAATATAGTTCGGTAGCTCAGTTGGTTAGAGCCCTTGACCGATAATCAAGAGGTCGTGAGTTCAAGTCTCACCCGGACTACCATTTGGAGATATTTCTTTAATTTAATTACTTTCTTCTTTAGAATCATTGAGGAAGGTGATAAAATGAAGATTTATAATCCAACTAATTATTCCTATATCACAGTTGTAGAAATCCCAAAGACAGAGATTTCAAAGTTTGATATGGCGTTATGCCAACAGCCTCGTTAGACTTTGAAAGCCTACTATAATAGTTGCGCTGTTAAGCCTTCTATCGTTTCCAATGGTGGTTTCTTTAGCATGAGTGATGGTTCAACAGTCTTTAACTATACCGATGAAGGCGTAATCATTAGTTCCAATTCTTCTTATAAGGAAGGATTTGGAACGGTAAATGGAGAGTTAAAGTACGGTGTGATTGGTCAAGAGAAGTTTGAGGACTTTGTAAGTGGTTATCCAGTTTTGATTAAGGCGGGTGCCGCGGTTCCTATTACTATTGCTTCCGAGATTAACTACAAAGCTAGAAGAACTGTTCTAGCTTATAATAAAGAAAATATCTTTATCGTAGCTATTGAATCTCCTGGCATGAACTTCTCACAAATGCAATCTTTCTTGCGGACTCTCAAGGTTGATTACGCTATTAACCTTGATGGAGGTGGAAGTACCAAGGTATTGCACGATGGAAAGTGTATCACAAAGGCACTTACTAATCGTCCTGTTGATAATGTAATGGCTGTTTATCTAAAGCCAAAAGTTATTTACAGAGTATAGCTTGGTGCATTTAGCAAGAAAGCTAATGCAGATGCATTTTTAGCTAAAATCAAGGTTCTTCCTGATACGATCAATGCAGGATATAAGAATGCTTATGTTCGCAAGGTTGGTAGTTATTGGAAGGTTCAAGTTGGTGCGTTCTCTGTGAAAGCTAACGCAACACGAGTTGTAAATGACCTAAAGAGTAAGGGCTATAATGCCTTCATTACGACAACTTGATTTTCTAAAAATATTTTGTTATAATATTTATAGAAGATAAGAGAAGACGCTTACTGCAACCACTACTATTGTAATAGTCAAAAGGTTAAGACATTTCTCTACAAAAGAAACAATTTGGGTTCGATTCCCAATTACACAAAAGGCGTCTTGTTATGGTCAGCCCGTAAGACCTTAAATGGCGGGGCACCTATCCGGGTGTAGCGCAGTTGGTAGCGCGCCTGATTTGGGTTCAGGAGGCCCAGAGTTCGAATCTCTGCACTCGGACCAATCCCCATTTGGTGGGGACTATGTATCACTCCTTTCCTATGTTATATAAAGACCTATACAGCAAATATTCTAATATTCTTGCTATAGAACATTGGCATTGAAGTAGTTCTTTAAGACGAAGGCAGGCGAGAGCTATGGAGTCATAAGTCTAAGTCTTTGTGGGTCTTGAAATATTATAATATTTTTGTTATAATATTTATAGAAAGTTAAGAAAGGAAGTAAATGATATGAAGAAAATTGATATGGGTTGCTACTACCTTTCCGACAAGGGTTTGGTTCGTACAATTGCCAGAGCAACAGATGTGGAAACGAAGAAGTCGATGATTATGTTCGTCAACATCGAGTCTGGTGGATGTGCAAGTCAGCCTCTTTTAATTTCTGAGGAGAAGTTTGCGGCGACTTACATCAAGTAAGTCGTATATGCGGAGTTAGCTCAGCAGGGAGAGCGCTACCCTTACAAGGTAGAGGTCGTGGGTCCGATCCCCTCACTCCGTACCAGGAGAAGTCAATCGCCGACCTGTGGTACCGCTAATAAAGGATTGGCATTTAGACCGGCAAGGTCAAACGAAGACGCTAAGACAGCAATTTATAGATAACATCTATAATAGTAAGTTTTAATTACAAAGGATTCTAATGAGGAATTACTTATAATTGATCGAGAGATCTGGCCATTTCTATAGGTAGAAAAGAGTGAATCGACAGAAGTGGTGAAACAAAATGATTATGACTCTTTAGCGTCTTGACGATACAGGGGTATGGCCAAGTGGTTAAGGCACCGGCCTTTGACGCCGGTATCGTTGGTCCGAGTCCAACTACCCCCGCCAAAATCTACTAACCGAATTAGCTAATAAGATTAGCGAGCCTTATTCGTGGGAGAAAGCGAATAGCTCTTAAATGAGCGACACTCTGAGTCGGCAGAGCAAGAGTAGAGAACTGGAAGGTTGCAGCTCGAATACTGAATCCTCTAAAGAGTGGGACTTAGCGCGCGGAAGAGCCCTTTGGCGTGGAACGCACACCAGTAAGGTTTGTAGTCAACCTTTACCAAAACTACTATTTCTAAAGGAGGATTTATGTCACAGTATTTAAATTTCTTTGCTCGGCATGACAAAGAATTTGTTCCTATTGCTGATTATTCTCGGAATACAGTAATCTATGACGAAGTAGTTGCTCCTTATGGAAAACTTAAAAAGTTCAACGACCATGATTTGGAGACGATCTCCAATAGATTGCGAGCTGACAAAAAATTTGCCGAAGCTCAGATTGAGAATATCAATTATAAGATGGAGCTTATTTTTAGTGCAAATAATTCTCTTGAAGATAAGCTAAATATGGCTAACGAAGAGCTTGAGCTTATTGAGAGTTATAAAAATGATATTCGAGATTGTGATAGATATGTTACAGAACTTAGTTTCATTGCTAATATGACTACCGACAATGAGATCTTTGTGGGAATTGAAGTTGGAGAGCCAACAGAGCAGGATATCATTGAGGGGTAATCGTTCGCCGGGGTGGCAGAATAGGGATATGCAGCGGACTTAAAATCCGCCGCCGCAAGGATTAGGGGTTCGAATCCCCTCCCCGGCACCATGCAAGACACATACAGCAATTACACATATTGTGTAGCGTTGGTTCAACTCCGTCCACTCGGGCAGATAGCTTAGATGGTAAAGCAACAAGAAAAATGTGTCTTGATATACCGGCTTAGTATAATGGAAGTGCAAGGGATTCTGACTCCCTTAGTGGTAGTTCGATTCTATCAGCCGGTGCCAATTAAATATGGGTCAGTGAGCGGAATTGGTAACGCAGCGGACTGGTTGTATATCCTTGGAGGAAAATAAGTTGGAAAATAACAGAAAATAGATTGGAAGAATAGGCTTGAGCATGGCAATAAATTATTTTACTTGTCAAGGCTATACGGTATCTCTTCCAATGAATGATACTCAGTGGTATGATTTAGTGATTGAGAAAGATGGTATTTTTTAGACTGTGCAATGTAAGTCTACTTAGACGAAGAATGGAATTATTGATTTTCGTTCTACTGGTGGAACTGCTGGTAAAGTTTATGATAATCTTCTTAATCACTCTGAGCTTGATTATTTATTTTGTGTAGATGGAAATTTGGATATGTGGTTGATTCCTGTTAAAGAACTTACTACAAAAAGACAAATTTCTTGCGCACGTAGCCAACAACTAATAGTCAAGGTTTTCAAACTTATAAATATCGAGTTCAAATCTCGAATACAGCACCATAAATCCGTGGCTTTCGAGCATTGTTGGTTCAAGTCCAACCTGGCCCACCATATGGAGACCACTGAGTGGCTCGTGCGGTAACGGGGAGAAGCGCACCATCTAGAATTAGATGCTTCAATAAATATACTTCTTTCCACCACATGGTTCTTTAGTTTAGTTGGTTAAAGCCCGCAGCTCATAACTGCGTGATCCAGAGTTCGAGCCTCTGAAGAACCACCAGTTCATTGTTGCAGCAATGTTTATCATATATATGAGAAAACCGAGAGAGCTTGACGCCTGCAAGTGTCCTGCCTAACCCCTGTCATTCGTGACAGGGGTTTCTTTTTGCATATGAGCAAGGCTGGGCCGCGCTCGGTGCAAACGCAAAGTGGCTTTAGAATTTTTTAGGCCAAATGTGGCAAAGTGATTTGCATTAGTTTTTATATCTATGTGAGAGGAGGGATTTGTGAACATGGCTGAATTAGAAGTTTTCAAAGGTTCCTATGAAAATTTAGAGAAAGTGCCTATTAAGGAAGGCTAGCTACTTTTTACTACCGGCAATAAGAAACGTATTTTCTTAGATACTAGCAATGAAACAAGAGAAGAGATTAGTTCATCTCTTGAAGTAATCAAGATTCTTAGCGAAACTGGAACAAAAGTAGAAGTAAATGGCATTTCTTATGATACATTCGAAGATGCTTTAGAGAACGCATCCGCGGGAAGCACAATCAAATTAAATAGTAATTATAGTGAGCCAATCTCTCTAACGGCTGGCAAAGAAATTATTCTTGACTTGGATAATAATGATATTAAGAATGATGAAGCTACGCCAATCGCCATTGCCGCAAATGCCGCTTTAACGATTAAAGGTAAAGGAACCATCGAGTGTAATAAACACGGAAAAGCGCCATTGGCTAACAACGGTGGAATCCTTGTTCTCGATGATGGTTGCGTTGTTCGTTCTATTGATGAAAAAGGTAATGGTTATTATACCCTATTTAATCATGGTACAACTACTATTAACGGTGGAATCGTTAGTTGTCCTGGTAATTATTCTAGCTTAATTGAGAATGGCTACTATGATTATAATTCTACCAACCCTGATAAAGGACATGTCGAAGGAATTAATGCAGCTGAACCTACCTTAGTAATTAATGGTGGCACAATTATTAACAATTATACGACTATTAAGACTGATGATGGTGGCGTAACTACTATCAATGGCGGCGATATTCGAGGTTTTATTTATCACGTAGGTAAGAGAATGACAATTACAGGCGGTCTTTTCTCTACGAGTAATGGTGATGTGAATATTTAGGCTGTCAAACTAAGCGATGACTTAAACATGGCTGAATGCTATATTTCTGGCGGTACGTTTGAAACATCTAATGAGGTTAATATCTCTACGTCTGGTAATCCTATTGTTGAGATTACTGGAGGAAGATTTAATAAGCGAGTACCAGAAGAGTTTATTAAAGCTGGATATAAACAGACTTTAGTAGATGGTTATTATACTGTGAGTAAGGAGGAATAACTAAATGGGCTTTAGTGTAGTTTATTCTGATAAAGATAAAATTGAAAGCAGTATTGCTCAAGGCGTTATTCCGAAGGAAAGTCTCATTCTCACGCGTGGAGAAGGAGAATCTGAAGCTTCTTACTATGATGACCAAGGCAATCTGAAGCCAATCACTAAAAAGAGCATTTTTGGCTCTATGGTCGATGCTAATTTATGGGTAAGTAAGTATGATTGCAAGGGATAGCTAATTTCTGTCTATATTGATGGAGACTGGGTGCCTTGCGTAGTCGATGAAAATAACAAGATTATTCCATTTATTAGCGAAGATGATACAATTATCTTGGACGCTGGCGGCGCTCCTATTCCTGATTAAGGAGGGTAACTAAATGGCTATAAAAAGAGTTGAAGCTATTTTTAAGTTGCGCCGTGATAATGACTATAATTACGAGAAGGTCAAAGATACTTTTATCCCAGCAAAAGGTGAAGTATGTCTAGTCGACACGGCTAGATTAGGTCTCTGCGTAAAAGTAGGTGACGGTGTTTCTACCTATGGAAGTCTTGAGTATGTAAATACAATCTTCCAAATGGTCACATTCATTGAGGGTAAAGCCTTTGTCAATGATAAAGAGATTACTCCTAGCGGAAATAAGATTTATATTGATGCCAATAACACCAACGACTTGTATTATTACAATGGCGTTGAGTTTGTTTTAATTGGGCCGGGTTCGCTTCCGACCGCGTCCGCGGAAACCGCAGGTATTATGAAGCTTTACTCTACTACTGGAGAGAATGTGGATGGTACAATGACGCAAAAAGCGATTTCAGATGAACTTGATAAGAAATTTTCTGTTTCTATTGATGCAGAAGAGGAGCTTATCAAATTTAGTAAATAATTAAAAGGAGAGATTTTATTTATGCCTAATTATTTATCTAAAGTTCAGCTCGACAAGCTGTACGAAATTAAGGATGCATTTGCTCGTGAGGAGCTGGGTAAGCTTGGCACTGTGGCCACCCATGACATTGCTACTGCCATCTCTGATGTTGATGGTAAAGTTGCCGATGCTGCTACCGTAAAGGCTTATGTTGATGCTCAGGTTGGTTCTATCCATAAGTTTGATGTTAAGATTTACACTGAGCTTCCCGCGGCTTCCAAGGACACCATGTTCATTCTTGGTTTGGTTGCTGAGGACGGTGCTGTTGATGGTTCTTATGTTGAGTATATTACCGTTGAGAATCCTGCTGGCACTTATACATGGGAAAAGATTGGTACTACTCAGACCGACCTTGCTGACTATGTAAAGAAGACCCTGACTATTGCTGGCATTGACCTTGTTGATGATATTACCGCTGAGGAATTGAAAACTGCTCTTGGTCTCAAGGCTCTTGCTTTCAAGGATTCCGCTAAGGGTACTGTCGAAGGTCAGACCATTTCTGGTGTAAAAGCTACTGGTACTGTTACTGGTTCTGTTGAAGTTGCTTTGACTCAAACTGCTACAGACGCTATCGTAACTAAGAAAGATTACACCCCTGCTGGCACTGTCACCGGCTCTGTTGTTGCTAATGGTTCTGTTGAGACAACAGTTTCCGCTGAGGCCACTGCAGCGACTTTGACTCGTGGCGATTATACCCCTGCCGGTGGTGTAACTGTAACTCCCGCAACAGGTTCTATTGATGTTATTGACAGTGTCGGTACTGCTGCTTCTAAAGCCGCTGATACGTTTAATGGCGGATCTGCTGCCTCCTTTACTCAGGGTTCCAAGGCTTCTTGGAGCGCTTCTGTTGATGATACTACTGAAACTTTAAGCTTTAGTTTCGCTCCTAATGGTGATGACACCTTTAAGCCCAACACGATTGCTACATTTACCGAAGGTAAGTTCACTCCTAATACTCTACCCACCAAGAAGGCTGCTTCTGTTGTTACTGGTATTACCTCTGCGGAATTTACTGGTACTAAAGAAGAAGGTTTGAAGGTAACTGGTGCAACTTATGATAAGGCTACTGGCGCTACCTCCACCTTTACTGGTAAGTCTACTGATATTGCAGCTGAGTTTGCTGGTACTGTGGCTACAGGTGCTTTGGTTGATACCATTAAGTACAATGCCGCTTCTGTCAATGCTGAGGGCACTACCTTTACTGCTGACGCTGTTGAGCTTGATGTTGGTGGCATTACTGTTGCCGCTAAGGAAGTTACCGTACAGTAATCTAGCACTAGCGAGCTAAATGCTCGTTTATGAAAATAAAGGATGGTGAGTAAATGGCGGATAAGTACATTTCCAACGTGAAACTCGGCAGTACCATTTACTCCCTTAAAGACGAAGAAGCAAGAACCGCGATTAATGCATTGCAAACCGCGGTTTCTTCTTCTCTAGTCTTTAAAGGTGTTGTCTCTAGTGCTGCCGATCTTACTAGTCTAAAGAATTACAAAGTTGGTTGGACATATAAAGCTAATGCATCTTTCGAGATTGCTTCTCTAGGCAAGCTTGAAGTAGGTGATATGATTATATGTATTAGCGATTATAGTTCTAGCTATAAAGCAAGTGACTGGACAGTGGTTCAAAACAACGTAGATACTATGACTGGGGCTTCCTCTACGACCGCAGGTACGAGAGGTTTAGTACCAGCACCTCAAGTCAATGATAACGAAAGATATCTTCGAGGCGATGGAACATGGAGTTCTCCTATCGCTAGTGTTGCTTGGGGAAGTTTCTCTGATTTAATAGGATAAGCCTTTGGCTTATCCTATTTTTTTTGTCTTTATATAAAATATATAGTATAATTATATAAAGAGTAAAAGGAGAGATATATTTGGCCTACGAATATTTAGAGTGGTTTAAATACCCAACATGCGCTTGCTTGAATCTCACTGATTCATGCAATCTCGCGTGCCGATACTGTTTTGTATAGCAAAAACCTCATTTTATGGATTTCAAAACCGCGAAAGATGGCATTGATTTTCTTGTCCGCAATCAAGAGAAGAAGTTAATTAAACATCCTGCGGCAAAGAAAGAAAAAGTTTCTGTAACTTTTTTTGGAGGAGAGCCAACCCTATTGTGGGATGATATCATTGTTCCTCTTGTTCAATATACTGAAGGAAAATACCCCAATATCGTAAATTTCGGAATAACTACTAATGGCACCTTGCTCAATGAAGATCGAATTAAATGGTTATATAACCATAATATAAGACCACTTCTGTCTATTGATGGAGCGAAAGAAACGCAAGACTTTAATAGACCATGCCGAGATGGTCGAAGTAGTTTTGATCTTATGTCTAAGAATATACCAATCATTCTAAAATATTTTCCAAATACGACTTTTAGAGCTACTATTTATGAGCCAACAGTAAAGCATTTATATGAGAATTATCTATTCGCAATTAAGAATGGCTTTAGAAATATATTTCTTTGTCCTAATGCAAGAGATTCTTGGTCAGATGAAGGGCTCACAACACTTCATGAAGAGATAAACAAAATCTTTACTTATAATATTTTGAGCTTCATGGAAGGCGTCAATCCAATCCAATGTAGTAATATTGATGATGCTTTTTTATCTATTTTAAACCATGATAGACAAATCCAATCTGGCGAAAAATGGAATTTAGCTCCAGAGAGAAATGTAGTGCGATGCGGGCTTGGCACAGGCTCTATTTCTATTGCTTACGATGGAAAACTGTTTGGATGCCAAGAGCAAGATTCTAGAGATACAAATGATTATTTTTATATTGGCGATATATACAATGGAATAGATGAAGAACGGCATAAAGCTATTCTAGGAGATTATAATAAAGCAGAAATGATTACTTGCGAAGATAGCTCTCTATGTGATACTTGTATTCGTCGCTTATCTTGTATCCACGAAATTTGCCCTTCTGTATCTCACGATATGTTTAATAATTTCTTTATTAGACCGAAAGTTGATTGTTTGTACGCTCAATGGCTACAAGAAAATGCCATTACTATGATGGATTTCTTGGTTAATCAAGAGCAAAATGAAACTTTTAAGCTCTATTTAGAGAAATGCTATCAAGGATAGGGGTGATAAAATGCCTTGTGAAAGTTGTAACGTAGGATGCGAAAATGAGAATACTTGCGCCGCTTGCAATAGTTGCGAAAGGTGTAATGATGGATGTTAGGTTTGTGATACTTGCCAACGCGGATGTCAATCTAGCTAGGCTTTTTGTGTAGTTGGTTCATAGGTTGTGGGTTCGTTTTCATTTAATCAAGACTTAGATACAGATGACGAATTCTTTACTAAGGCTAATTGGAATAGGCTAATTACATATATTCGTAACGCTTATTCAAAAGGAAGAAAGTAGAACGGCGGAGACTCTGGCCTTCCTAGATCCGACAGTAATCAAGTTATGACTGCCGATATGTTTAATAAAGTTTCCGCCGCATTGGGAGGTTTAGGTTCTTCTGGGCCAAGACGGAGAGTAACAAAGGAACAAGTTATTTATGGCTCTTATTTTAAAGATTTAGAGTCTTATGCTGATAGTTTAGAGTATAAATCTAATCAGTGTGATTCATGCAATAGTAGTTGCGATGTGACATGTCTTGGATGTTAGACTTGTGATAGCGGCTGTGAAAAATGTAACATACAGAATTGCGGAAAGTGTAATGGCAGTTGCCAATCTGGACATGTTAGAGTAACATGTTCTGCGAGTGCTTAAATCTGTTTGCAAATAATTAAAAAATATAATATAATATATATAGTAAATGAGAAAAGGAGTTATAAATTATGTATCCGATTGAGAAGTATAGATTTTATACTAATGGCTCTCGTGTGATTGCGGTTTCCACCTACGCGGGTCGCACTGTTCGAGGCGTTGCAACTTGCCACGATGGAGATGAGTTCTCTCTGGAGAAGGGTAAGAAGCTCGCTGCTCTGCGGTGCGCAGAGAAGATTGCCAAGAAGCGCGTTGCCCGCGCCCAGCAGAAGCTTGAGGAGGCTTATCAGGCACACATTGATACGGAGGGTTATCTCAATAAGATGGCCCTTTATAAGGATGATGCCTTCGATGAGCTATATGAGGTTATCACTGCTAAGAACGATCTGCTTAATAACCTGTAAGAAAGTATCCTGAGCAGGATATAAAACTGCTCTATTTGGAGGATTAACCCTAATTGGTAAGGGAGCGGTCCTGAAAACCGCCAGTAACCGTGAACAACGGCGTAAGAGTTCGAGTCTCTTATCCTCCGCCAACGAATTAGACGAGAAATAGGAGGTAGAATGATGGATGCTTTAGAATTTCTAAAGGAGCGCAGAAGAATGTGCAGCTACTACTAGGATTGTGACGGATGCGCTCTTAAAGAGGTCAATTGTAGTATTGGCAACTTAGTGACTGATGAAGGTTACAGTAAAGTTATTACTACTGTTAAACAGTGGTCAAAGAAGCACCAGTACCAGCACAAAACGCGGCAGAGCGAGTTTTTGAAGCAATATCCAAACGTCATGCTTGACACAAATGGCATAATCAACATTTCATCGTGCCAAATGGACCCAGGACAATATCAAATCGATAACTGCTGTAGATTTATACACTGCGATGACTGCCGCCGCGAATTCTGGTCTGCGGAAGTAAGATAATAAGAAATTTGCAAAAATATAAATATTATGATATAATATTTATACAAGGTGAGAAAGACTTCTTCTTTCTCTTTAATCCTTGAATGACTTCATAATGTCCGCAACAGTCATAAAAGAGTGCTTGGCTTCCAGGGGTGGAGTCCTACCGTTGAAGGTAAACGAGAAACCTTCCAAGAGTAAACTTGGTTTATAGTAGTTAAAGGATAGCTCGATATTGTGCTAGAAACAGTTGACGCTGAGTATGAAAGCTGATATGAGGCCAAGAGACTGGTGAGGTTGCACTTGAGAGGGGCCCCGAGTTGTTGCTATAAATAAAAATCATAGAGTAAAGGCCACGCTCTATTATCTATGCCCGAGTGGTGGAATCGGTAGACACAGAAGTTTCAAAAACTTCCGCCTATAGCGTGTGGGTTCGAGTCCCACCTTGGGTACCAGTGGCGCCGGCTATCGCGTAATACCGGATAATCAAAGAGGTATCGGTTGAAGATGGTTCGAGACATCCAGATCTTATGGCCTCCGCCATGCCAAATGCGAACGTAGTCAAGTGGTTTAAGACCCCGGCCTGCAAAGCCGTGTGACCCGTAAGGGCGTGAGTTCGAATCTCACCGTTCGCTCCATAAGACCTTAACAGCAAGAAATGGATTGTAAATCCGTCGCTTTATGCTACGCAGGTCCGAATCCTGCCCTCCCCACCACTATATGGCGGAGGTAGGGAAGTGGTTAAACCCAACGGAACCAAAACAATAGGTCTAGAATCTAATCTCCCTTGTCCAAGGGAGCAACTAAAAATCAAAAGGAGATTGATACGATGAATACTTTTATGAACGCTATGAAGCAAGATACCAACTTTACCTTGACTGAGAATGGTGCCATTACCCATAAGTCCACTCTGAATGGTCTTATGGATTTGTTTGCGCTCGGCGGAGCATACCGTACTCGTTCTGATGCGGATTGCATCACTCTGTTCAAGGCAGCATTTGACGAAGACGAAGCCCATGCTCTGAAGTGCCTGTTCTATCTGCGCGATGTGCGCGGCGGTCAGGGCGAGCGTCGTTTCTTCCGCGTTGTGACCAACTGGCTCGCTTTTCATGAGACTGAGGCTGTGCGTCGTAACCTCCAGTTTGTGCCTGAGTACGGTCGCTGGGACGATTTGTATATCTTTGTTGGCACTCCTCTGGAGAAGGACGCTTTCAATCTGATGCGCCATCAGCTGGCTTTGGATGTCTCTTGCAAGACTCCTTCTTTGCTTGCTAAGTGGCTGAAGTCTGAGAATACCAGCTCTAAGGAATCCCGCCATCTGGCGGTGATTACCCGCAATCACTTCGGCATGACTGCTAAGCAGTACCGCAAGACCCTTTCTATTCTGCGTGAGCGTATTCGCATCGTCGAGCGTCTCATGTCTGAGAATCGTTGGGACGAGATTGAGTTCGACAAGATTCCTTCTCGTGCTGGCATTATCTATCGCAATGCTTTTGCTCGCCGCGATATAATTAAGGCTAAGTATGAGGCTTTCGCTAAGGATACTGAGACTAAGGTTAACGCCAGTGCTCTCTACCCTCACGACATTGCACATCGTGCTTTTGAAGCCAATCGTAAGGGATTGGACGATCCCGACCGCCTGATGCTTCAGAAGTATTGGGATAATCTCCCTAACTACTACGGCGATAATGTCGAGAATGGTATTGCTGTTGTCGATGTTTCTGGCTCTATGAGCGGCGTTCCTATGGAGGCTGCGGTTTCCATGGGTGCATATATCGCAGATAAGGCTCACGGTCCTTTTGCAAACCACTTCATTACCTTCTCTGGGAATCCTGAGCTGGTGAAGTTCGAGGGCGCAGACATTACGGATAAGCTAGTTCGTTGTATCGGAGCAAAGTGGGGTGCAAATACCAATATTGAAGCCGTCTTCGATATGCTTCTCAAAACCGCAATGAAGAAGAGTGTCAATCCCGAGGATATGCCTTCTAGGGTTTATATCTTTTCTGACATGGAGTTTGACGAGTGCGTTACCAGTAATTCCAATAGATCTGGTTGGGGCTTTGGAATGAATAGAGATTCTATTCAGACCCTCTTTGAGGCTATGAAGACTAAGTGGGCATGTTGTGGTTACAAAATGCCTAGTTGTGTGTTTTGGAACCTGAACGCCCGCAATAACAACATTCCCGCAATTGGTGACGGCTTTAGCTATGTAAGTGGCTTTAGCCCTGTCATGATTCAGCAGATTCTCAGCGGCAAGGACGGACTTGATCTGGTCCTTGAAAAGCTGGACAGCGAGCGTTACGCTCAGATCCACTAATTCAAAGAGGAGGAGAATTCTCCTCCTCCTCTTTCCTTATAAAGGAGGAAATTATGAATAAAGAGCTTTTTATTAACTATGCAAAAGATATTAGCTTGTACACAAAGAGAGCTGCTGCTCTTGCTGATATTTTAGATTCCAATGAGAATTTTATTGATAGCATGGTTGGAGATTTTGGTTCACTGCTCATTACTTCTGTAAATCCTGACCCATCTGATGCTCTTTATGAAGAGTTTTGGAATAGTATTGCTGTAGAGAGTTCTGTAGATTGGGGAAATTATTACGATAGGCTTAGAGGTGAGCAATAATGTTGTAGGAAGGCTGGCTTTGTCCTCGATGCCAGAAGATAAATGCACCTTGGGTGTCACAATGTTCCTGTGAAAATAATTTAAAAATAAACATTGATGGCCCCTGGGCAGACAGTTTTAACATGGAGTATGAAAGCTTTTGGGGTACTAAAGCCGAAACTAACAAGACTTAAAGAGAAGCTAACCTATAGCTTCTCTTTATTTTTTTATAAAAATATATTATAATAT
>ERZ1034992.404-NODE-404-length-25188-cov-55.574782_pt1 | contig 25188 bp, 26 predicted proteins | sample MGYA00520695_ERZ1034992 | MGnify/ENA primary metagenome ERZ1034992 (study PRJEB33766, sample SAMN09781778) | gut metagenome | biome: gut microbiome | host: Homo sapiens | place: Madagascar | study: EMG produced TPA metagenomics assembly of the PRJNA485056 data...
CATGACACACAAAGACTTTTCAACGATTCAGCGCATGTTAGGCTTCATCGAGGGAGCTATATTTGACCTCGACAAAAGCGTAAGCGGCAGCATTCTCGACGCTATTGGAGTTATTGACGCAACGCTTGAAAAAGAAGTTCGGACGGACGGAGGCGATGACAATGGCTGAATACATAGAACGCGAAGCGGCTATGACAACGCCGGTTTTGCCCAAAGAATACCGCAAATATCAGACGGACAACCTTGATGACGCTTATGAACAAGGCTGGATGGATGCACTCGACAATTTGAAAAACGCGCCCGCCGTCTCCGTCCCGCAATGGATAAGCGTCAAGGACAGGCTGCCGGACGTGGCTGGTATGTACATCGTTACGGCTTGTGACGAGTGGTGTTCGCATGGAGAAGGAATCTGGTATGACACGGTTGTTGTAGTTGCTGAATATTCCGGCGGTTGCTGGAATTGGAACGACAACGGGACAGATTACGACATAGACGACCTTGTTACTCATTGGATGCCGCTTCCAGAACCACCGAAAGGAGAAAACGATGGCTGAATACATCGAGCGAGGCGCGTTGATGCAATTCCCCATCCGTCGCGATCATTACGACAGAGAGAATGGCAACGAGCACTTTATAAACGGCATTGAAACGGTGTTGGAATATGCGGAGAATTTGCCCGCCGCCGACGTTGCGCCTGTACTGCACGGGCGGTGGGAAGAAGCAGATTGGGTTGAGGCGGATCATGAAGACTTTGAACTCATTAGAACGCCAAAAGCTGCATGGAGATGCAGCAGATGCCGTCATTGTTTCAAGAAAGAGCTGCTTTGGAAGGATAATTTCTGCCCAAACTGCGGCGCACGAATGGACGGTGCGGAATGATGGCTGAAATTATTCGTGGAACAATCGACGGCGAACAGAAATATTGCCGCATTCCTATCCGGAGCAAGCTTGCTGAAACGATTATACTGCGTAGAACACCGACTATGCACGGCAAAAATGGAAGGCATCTCGGAATACAGCGATTCATACAAGGCTGGCGTTGCGGACTATATCTCCGGCGTAAACGACATGGCGCGAGAGCTTATCCGCGAGGTTGTAAAGGCGGTGGATGATGAGCAGTAAATCCAAACGCAAGCCAAAAGACTTCTCCATGCACAAGGCCGTGTCCATCGCCATGACTATCTTCGTCTGGGCGTGGATGTCCTGTTTCAATCCCACGCAGGAGGACGTGAACCGCATGTCGGACGAGGTGCGCAACATACGGGAGAGCGTGAACAGCCATAACCTCAACATCTGGGAAGTCAGAGACGCCATAAAGGACGAATTCGGGTGGGAGATATGACGCAGAGAAAAATGAACGAGGACATCGTCTGCCCGATGTGCGGAAAAACGTTCCCGTTAGACCGCTCCAACCGGATATACTGTTCGGCAGAGTGCAAGAAAGCGTCCAAGCGGGCGGCAGAAGCGGCGCGGGTGCGGCGGATGCGGGAACGGGCGGAGCATAAAACGAACGTCCCTTCCCCGCTCTCGGTGATCGCGCGGGAGGCCAACGAAGCCGGTATGACGTATGGCCGCTACGTCGCGCAGAAAGCCATCTGTGCGCCTCCAAACAGAAAACAGGGGAAACATACGCCGCGCCGCGAGAAATGCGGCACAGAGTGTTAAACAAAGAATGCAGCCCGGTATGTGCCGAGCTGCATTCTTCTCATGCCGCCATGTGAACGATAAACAGGTAAATGACCTTCAATTCCTCCACTGTTGCCGTCTCTAAGATCTGAAGGATCGCCGCTCTAAGTTCCTCCACCTTGCCCCTCCTTGTCATTGTGTTGTATTTCTGGCTATACCATTGTATATTCCAACAAAGTTTTGCAAATTTTGCGCCGTACCGCGGAGGAAGTGGTATATTGGTGGTAAAAGCGCCCGGAGCTGTCGTGCCACTGGCAGCCCCGGACCGCAGCCGCCGAGCGCTGCCGCTCTTTGTCTGCGCCATTATCGTAGCATACGCCGTCGGAAACGTATATCCGGCGGAGGCCAACCGATGGAGCGGAACGCCGTTCGTCCGAGCCGGTGTTCCAATCCGTGGGAATCGTATCCAAAAAAGGGAAGGGAAGGGGTTTCTTTGACAGAAGAAAAATACTACGAACGATTGCAGGAGGCATGGAGAGCCGGCCGCGGTGACCGCTCCAATCAGGAGATCGCCGACGCCGCCGGGCTTGCGAAAAGCACGGTGGACTATCTTTTCTCCGTGAAATCCTCCGATCCGAAGCTGTCCACGGCTGCCGCCATGTCGCGGGAGCTGTGCGCCTCCATGGATCGGGCGTTCAACGTCGTTTCCGCGGAGGAGAAGCGGGAGGAAACGGAGATCGTTCTTGAAACAAAACTGCGCGCCGCCGAGCGTGAAGCGGAACGGATAGGGAATACCAATATATTCCTTTGCGTTCTCGTCCTCGCCATGGCGGCGCGTATCATATTGTTTGACCTCTCCTGCACGGAAATGGGATCGTTTCGCGGCGAGTGGGATTTCGGCGCCGTTTTCGCCATGGTCTGCCTTTCCGCTGCCGCCTTGACCGCCGTGTGTCTCGCGGTGCATACGGCCATGCGGCGCTGGAAGAAATAGCGGCGTTATTTCATGCCGCTGTACATGCTGAGCTTCACGCGGATCTCCGCGTCCCGCTCCATGATCTTGTCGTGCTCATATTCCCATACGGCGCGCATCGCCTCGTTCGGCGCTTCGCCGTGCTCCCGGATGAGCCGGACGGCCTGCGCGTGGAACATCTCGCAGTGGTCTAGCTCCTGCCGCGCGACGCGCTCGTAAACGTCGCCGAGCTCCTTGTCCTCGTCCTTGTTTCGCAGGGCATTCTTTGCGTAGTGCTCGGCAGCGTCCAGCTCGTAGCACATATCCTTGATAAGGCGCTGGATCTTCTTCATCTCACAATTCTCCTTTCAGATAGCGGTACAGCTTCTCAAAGTCGCTCCTGTCCAACCGGAAGTCACCGACGACAGGAAGCGATAGCGTCACCGGCTCATTGATGTACGGGCTTACAGCGGAAAAGAGCGCGTCCACATCGACGCCCTCCGCGCTCACCGCGCCGGTCATCGCAACGAGCGGCTTGTCCTTCGCGCTCTGCAGCATACCGGCGGCGTTTTTCGTGGCGAGCGCCGCATATCCGCCGAGCAGGATCCGCTTCCCGCCGGTCATGTGCGGCAGCATCTCCGCATCGACAAACCGCGCAAGGCGCGTCTGAAGCTCTGTATATGAAATCATGTTGAATCCTCCTTATAGATCAGGCAGGGGAGGGAATGTCACCTCCCCCGCCCGGCGATGGGTCAGGTGCTCGCGGTCGTGGTCGCCGGTTTGACGGTCACTTCGCCCCAGCCCGGGCAGCAGGAGCTGTTCGGAACAATGAGCTTCGTGAGGCTCTGGAGCTGCGCGATCTGCCCCTGGATGCAGCCGACAGCGGCGGTGTTCGTGCCGTTGTAGACGGCCTGCTGCAGATTCAGAGCGGCCTGCTCTTCCTTGTTCGCGCGCACCTCGCCGGCAAGGCCGAGAATGCGGTTCTCAAGCTTGGTGTAGGCGTCCGTGATCTTGCGGTTCGTCTCGTCCTGGCCTCGCCAGTAGGCGATCTCCATGTCCTTCTGCGCGATGGTCTGGGTCTGGTTGAGCTCGTAGCGGGAGACGTTGGCGTCGTCGCCGCACTTCTGGCTCGCCATGCCCGCGGCGAGACCGGCGACGGCGGGAACTACTGCGCCGTTACCGCCGAGACCGCCGAAGATGTTGCCGAGACCGCCGTTGAGCAGCCAACCGGCAGTGCCGGCGATACCGAGACCGAGGGCGGTCCCGCCCGTAGCTTTGGATGCGTATTCCATGATGATTCCTCCTTAAAAATTTCCACCGTAGCGCTCCGGTGTCTAAAGAAATCATCGCATAAAAAGAGAGAGCCGCCCTGTCGGGAAGCTCCCTCTTTCGCTGCGGGAAACTGTCGCTAAACTCTCGCCATTTTGGCCTTGATGCACCGGATTTTCCGGTTCACCGCCGATTCGGACAGGCTCAACGCCATGCACACCTCGACGATGCTTTTGTCCGATACCCGGAGATCAAATACCCTGCGCTCTGTCGGCGTGAAATTGCATTCCTGCCGGAAGTATTCCGCCTCCGGCCGCGTAAGATCGCTTAACCGCATAGCCGCTCCTTTCTTTCGGAGCGCCCGTGGTGGCACACGCTGCAAGCGTCACAAGGCGCGTTTTCTGCGCTTTGTCCGGCTCCCCTTTCGGGGAGCCTTTTTTTACTTCAAGCTCGGCAGCTTTCCGTACTTGAGGAAGTAGTCGATCGGGCTGCCTTCCTCGACGTATACCGTCCGGTTCCCTGCCTTGAGCGCCTTCCTCTTTGCCTGCGTCACGGCTTTCTGAATGTCCGTCCCGCTCGCCGTCTTCGTGAAGTCCGCGATCACGTTCCCGCTCACCTTCGGCGTTTTGGACGTTCCGCCCGCCTTCGCGGAGGATGCCGTGCCGGACCTCGGGATGACGATCTTCCCGGCTTTCGGCGCGGGCGCTTTGAGCGTCGTCCGCTTCCCGCTCCCGCGTCGGCCTCCCGATCCGCCGCTTCCGCCGTTCCACTTCTGATACCGTGCGCTCTTCTCCGTGTACCCGGCAGCGACGTACAGAGCGTCCTTCTGCTCCGGCGGAATGTCCAGGCTGTCGATGTACTCCACGACCTTCGCCTTCTTCGATCCGGAAATGCTCTTGCCGTTCTCGTCCTTGTCGGCGTGCATCTCCTTTGTGGCAAAGTAGTAGTCGTAGTACGTCTCGTAGGAAACGCCCTTTGCATACGCGGCGCGGGCCTTGTCGTATACGTCTGCGTTGTAGGTGCGCAGCGCATACTCCGCGCCGAATACCTCGCGGTTTGCTTCGCGGTAAACAATGGCGTCCATGCGGCTCTCCGCCTGGTCCTCGGTGATCTCATACTGCTCGGCGTACTCGGTGATGGCCGCGTCGTTGTCTGTCGATAGCTCCGGGTGCGCCTTGAGATAGTCGTTCACCGCCTCGCGGTACGGCTCAGCCTGCGCGATGATCTCCTTCTGCCGCTCGATGAGCTGTGCCTTCAGCGCCCGGACGAGCCGGTTCTTCTCGCCGTCGGAAAGGTTCTTGTCGTTCTGGATCGCGCGGATCTGCTGATAGTAGTCGTTCACCTCATCGCCGGCATGGGAGACGTATTTCCGCGTGATGCCAGCTCCGATGTCGCCGTCGTTCGTGTCGTACTTGAGCTCGTCCAGAAGATCGTAGTACTCGCCCGTGGTCTTGTTTGTGCTCGTGGTGTCGATGGTGAACGCCGCCATGGGCGCAGCCAGCAGCTTGCTTTTCGCGCTCGTTGCCGGTGTCATCAGCGGCAGCAGAATGTCGCCGATCACGCCGGAGTACTGGTCGAGCAGATAGTTGATCTTCTTCGGCGAAAGGTTGAACGTTTTTCCGAGCCATTTGGAGAGCTCGTCCGTTTTCTCGTCGTACCGCTCGCCCGGCCGGTAGTTTTGCAGACGGTCGCTCTCGATGTTCCCGCCGTACCAGGTTGTGCCGGGGTTGTCCGGGTTCGTGAGCTTTGCCTGCGTCCACGCGGTAGCAATATTCTGGTTGAAAATGTCCGTGGGGGCGATGTTGCTCTTGATGACCTCGAACACGTCGGAGAACTTCACGTCTTCGCCGTCGAGCTTCTCTTTCCCGTATACCGCCGCCGTGCTCAGTACAGCGATAGCGCGCCCCTTTGGTATCTTGATCCAGTACCCGTCGCCGAGCCATTTTCCGGCGTTTATAAGATAATAGTTTGCCTTCGTGTTGGCCGGGATGTCGTCCCACTCGTCATCGTCTCGGTACGCCAGCGCGTTGAGCAAGGCCGGGGCGATTCCCATCAATGCCGCTTTCAGAATGAGTGAGCCTGCTGCCTTCACGCTGCGGGTCTCCGTAGCGTTCCGGATGAACTTATCAAAGCCTTGCACGGACGGGTTGAGGAACGGCACGAGATACCGGTTGAGTGCCTTGGTGACGCTGCCGCCGCGGGCAAAGTTCGTTGTGATGTCCGCCGCGCCGAGCATCGCCTCCATGAGGTCGCTCTGCGTGAACTGTCCGGTCTTTACGCCGTCCACCGTCTTGCTCCCGCCCTTGTTGGCAAGGATCGTCATAAACTCCGCAAGGCGGGGAGCCGCTTCGATGGCCTGTCCAAGGCTCTCATACCGTGCCGCAGCTTTGCCCAGCGCGTTCTTCGGCTCCTTCACCATGCCGGTCGTATAGTCCAGCATGGAGGCGTAGGAGCCGCCCAGCGCCTTGTACTGCTGCCAGATCTCGCCGTTTTTTCGGATTTGGTTCCATGCGCTCCAGTACATCTTTTCCCACGTCTTCCAGTCCGTGGAGTAGAACCCGGCGTCCTGCCAGTCTCGCACGCCGTTGCGGATCATGAAGAACGGGTTGTACCCGGTGCAAAGCGCCTTGAAGAGGTCGTTCAGCTTCTTCATAGCCTTTGCCGTGCCGTAGCTTGCGAGCTTGTCCGGCTCAAAGGCCTTCATTGCCGCGGTGAGCCCCTCGTCCATCGTGATGTCGTAGGTCTTGCCGTTCTCCTTCACGGAGAAAATGTTCTGGAATACTGGCTTGTAGTCCTCGTCGCTCTCGATGGCGGCCTCCGTCGGCGTGTACTCGCTCTCGGCAACGTTCCAGATGTACTTCTCCGTGGCTTTCTTGTTGCCGTCGTACTCGTGTACCAGTGCAAGGCCGAACTGGTTGAGACCGGCGTTCCGCATCGTGGATACCGTCTTGCGGGAGAGTGCCGTGTGAAGCGGCAGAAGCACGCCGTCGCTGCCGACAGCCCGCCCAATGGCGTTGGATACCACAATGCCGCCGTTCCGCCGGGCGCTCCGGGCTTTCCTGCTGTTCGTCCCCTCCTCGCGGAACGTGGGGATGTAGTGCGGATACCGTTTTTTCAGCGCGTCGGCAAATTCCCTCGTGATGAGTCCCGCCTCCACGCGGTACCGGATGAGGTCGTCCGAGTACTTGTAGACCTCCTTTGCCCACTCCTTGAATTCCGGGTTCTCTGCCGCAAGCAGCATAGCCGCCGTCTGGGAATCGTCCGCCGTCACGTCGTACCCAAACACCGGTTTCAATCCCTGTTTTTCCACAATGGCGCGCTGCTTTTGCAGTTCCTGAATGTACGCCGCCGCCATGTTCACCGTGCCGATCGGCGGGTTCTTCCCCTGGTGCGCCTCAATGTACATTTCGTGCGCCTCCTCCCGGCTTATCGGGTCGTCCGCCGCGTCGCTCGCAACTCTCGCCAATTCCTGGGCACTCAGCTCCCTCAACTGGGGGTAGCGATCTTTCACACGCTTAAGCTCGTCCTTGATCCGTTCCAGTTCGGCGCTGTTGTCGTACTTCATTCGGTCTACGTTGTGCATGTGCAGGAGATAAAGCTGGAAGTCGCGGTACTTCGCCGTGTCCTTGCGCATCGGGGCAAGAGTATCCGCGAGACTCGCTCCGGTCTTGTGGCCGTCAATGTCGGTGCGTGCGCCGCCCTTGGCGATCCAGTTTCCCGCTCTCTGGGAGTAAGCCCCGGCGTTGAAGTAGTACCCTTCCAGACTTTTACTCTTCGTCGCCTTGGCGATCCGGCGCACCGTGTCCCCGGCGTTCACGAACATACGCATAGCCCCGCTCGTGATCTTCTCGATTTCTTCGCGGTAATTCCGCTCTTCCTTCAAGACCTCTGGTATAACCTTTTCCGTTGTGCCGGCGATCGTCGCCCTGGCCGCGTATTCCTCGGCTTTGTCCGCCTGTCCCTTCTCAGTCAGATTCTTTACGGTTTTGTCCGTCAGCTCCTGCTTGGCGAGTTCTTCAGAATCTCCGAACAACTCGGCGATCCTCGCGTCCTCGTCTCCGGTTTTCTCTGCTTCGAGCTGCTTGGCGCGCTCGAAATTCTCCTGGGAGAAGTTCTTGTTGGCCTGCACGTCCACAAACTCCGCCACATCCCGCGCCACGTATTCCTTTATCGGACCCGTCTCCTTGTAGATCTGGTGCCCGTTGTGCATGACAGTCGCGGTAGCAACGCCGAGCACGTTGGTGTCAAGCGTGATCTTGAAGGACAGCGTCCTCGGGTTGTCCATGGAGATCGGGGTGAGAACCTCGGACTTTCCCTTGCTCATCAGCTCGCGGTAGACCTCTCCGGAACCCTTGTTCGGTGCCGGGCGGCCATTCTCCCGGTTGATCTGGTGGAGCGTATCGTCCTTTTTGGTCAGGCGGTCAAGTCTCTGCTGGTCGGTTTCCCGTGATTCTCTCAGCCGTTCTTCACGGGCGTTTCTTGCTGCGGCGCTTTCTTCCGCATCGTTCAGCACGTCTGCAACGATATCGTTGTTCCACGCCCTGCTCTCGTAGTCGCCTTCCACGGCGTACAGCGTTGTGTTTGGCGCGGAAACGACCGTCCCGTTTCCATCGCCGCCAAAAGGAAACCATGCGCGCACAGCTCCGTTTACGTCATTCCCGACGACGAGCCCGTAATGCCCCGCTTTGTCCTGCACCCACGTCCAGAACGGCACGGTCTGCACCTCTGTCCCGCTCTTGGTTTTGAACACGGGATACTCCCGGTTTTCTGCGCTTTTCAGATCGCTTTGATAGCCGCCGCGGAGCTCTGTGTCCGGGTTGTAGAGGATGCGTGATGCGATCTCCGCCCGCACCCTGTCTCCCGTCCAGCGGATCGCCTCCATTTTGGACTTTGACCGATGCTTGGCGACCACGTTTTTCCCGTCGCTGACGTAGGCGTAGTACTCTCCGTTCTCCTCGCGGATGTTCGCCCGGTAGAAATTGCCGCCGCCCTCGTTCAGCGTGGCTTGGCCGCCGGTTTCCAGTCGCTTCTCCATGCGGGATATCTGCTTTTCATACTCCGCTGTGTTCCGAACGGTACGGGTCTCGGATTTTTTTACGGTCGTGTTCTGGTACTTCTCGGCCTCAGAGAGCTTTTTCCTCCCCCGTTTTTTGTTGTCAGAATCCCGGTTTTCCACCTCCACACTCGCTTTGCCGGAAGATTTTTCTTGACTATTCCCCTCCGTCTGGCGTATAGTAGCCATAGAAGAGGATTTCCCCTGTTGAGCGCCGGTTTCGGTAACGGAATCGGAAGAGCCACGCTTTCTGGCGGGGGAAGTCCTCTTCCTCATTTCCCCCACATTGTAAACGACAACTCCCCTGTCTCCATCCGCAATGGAAATCGTTACACGGTAGTACTGCCCATCAAAGTCTTGGAACCACGCCTCGCGGTACAGCCAGCCGTTTTCCGCAAACCTCCCGTGAATCGGTCGTCCGTCCGTCGAAGTCTCATCCGGTCTGGCGTTTTTGTTGACCCGCTCGGATACCTTTGCGAGCTCGTCTATGTGTGCCTCGGCGTTCAGCTTTGTCTCGTATTCCGAATCGGTCATCGGGCGGCGGTGCCCGCTCTCGTCCGTCACATAGTTTCGGAAGCTTGCCTTCCCTGCGGTGTCCTTCGTGATCTTCAGCACATCCCCGGAATCCGTTGTTAGGATCACGTCCTCGCCGTTACGGATCTTCCGGTTGATGTATCCCTCGATCTGATCCGCCCAACTGTCCGGATCGTTCCCGAATATCACCTGCCGGTCAGCTTGTACGTACTTTTTCCCGTCTGGGAGAACAACGATCGCGCCTCTGCCTTCCGGCGGCCCCGTCCGCTGCTGCTGCGCCTCTGCCCTTTGGGCCGGGGCGTTTCTTTCTGTCTCGGCGCGCACGGCCTCCTGCACCGGCGCGTCGCCGGAGAACCAGTTCAGCCCCGCGTAAGCGTCCGCCGCGATCTCCTCCCGGAGAATTCGTTCGATCTCCTCGACGCTCATCGTCTCAAAGTCGTAGATGCTCGCGTAGGCGTCCCGGTAGGCCTCGTACATGCCGTCGTATTCCTCGGCGGTCATGCTCTCGCGGATCACCTCGGCGGAGGCTTTCAAAGCCTCCTCGGAAATGTAGTTGTGGAACAACTCGTGCCGCACCAGCGCCTCCGGACTGATGGCGTTTCCGGCGCTGTCCACAGCATCCACGCGGAAGTACACCTTTCCGCTCTCCGTGTAGGCATTGGCGTAGCCGTTGCCCACCCGGATAGCCCCGCGTATGGCGATCGGCTCCATGCCTCGCCGGGCAACGGTATCATAGGCGCTCTTCGCCTCGCCGCCGAGCCTCTGCGCATCCACAACGGTCACGGCCTCCGTGCCGCCGTTTCGGATGCCGAGCTGCGCCGGAGTTACTTGCCGTAGATCCGCCTGCGCGTCCGCTCCCACGCCTCCCGGAATTTCCGCTCGGCCTCCGGCGAGAGCTTGCGTTCCTCCTTCTGCGGCAGCTTGTCCGCCGGTACGGAGATCATAAGACCCGTTTTCTCGTCCCTGATAAGTGCTCTGTCCATTGTTCATTCCCTCCTGAATGTCGATCGCCGCCGCGGGCGTCGTGCTGATTCCTTCGTTCTGCGCCCTCTGCGCGCCCATAGGCGCGTTTTGCGCCTCGACAGTATAAGTGCCTTCCTGCGCGCCGAAACGCCCGCCTGCCTCCATCTGCTTCGTCAGATACTCCGCCGCGCGCTTCATATCTTCCTTCGTGCCGATCTTCTGCCGGAGATCGTCGGCGTTCTCCGCGTCGGTCAGCTCGGCCAGCGCGTATATAACGCCGGGGTTTTCCGTCTGCGCGTCCTGCATCATCTGCACAACGTTCTTCGGCGTGGTGTCCAGCCGCTCGGCTGTCTGGTTGATGTTCGCGCGGTTCGTGCCGTACTGCACGCTGCTCGACCCCAGTGTTGCCAGCGCGCCGCCGAGGAACGAAAGCCCCTCCTGTCCGAGAACGGCAAGCACGGTCGCAAGCTCCGCGTGCTTCTTCTGCCAATCCGTGCCGCTGGTCCGGTAGTATTTGAGCATTTTCGGTATCCCGCTCTCTTCCGTGCCAAACGCCGCGTCGATCGCAAGGTTTACCACGCCGTTCGCCGCGTCCGACATGACCTCCTCCACGCCCTCAGGGATCATCGTGAGCGCCATGCTCTTTACGAAGCTCAGCGGGTTTGCCTTGATCTTTCGGATGACCCATTCGCCGCCGACCGCCTCCGAGGCGTATTCTATCGCGCCGCGCGTCAGACCGAGCGCCAGCGCTCCGGCGTTGGAGTATCCCTTTTCCTTGCTCTCGGCGATGGACAGGGAAGCCGCCTCCGAGCTCATCAGCGCCGAGCCGAGAATGTTCGTCGCCTTCATCAGCGTATCGCCGGTAAGCCCCACGGCCTCGCCGAAGCCCTTGGCGACAAGCGCGTTCATCGCGCTGTCTGCGGCGCTCATTGCGGTGTTGTATACAAAGCTTCCGACCTTGCCGCCCATCCCCGGATTCGTTTCCTCGATGTGCTGCGAGGTGTCGGCGCGGAGCTCCTGCGTGATGTTGCTCGCCTGCCGCCATTTGGAATAGGGGTTGATCTCCTGCCCCTTCGCCGTGCGCACCGCATCGTCCGCCATGGCGATCATGCTTGTGATCGTCCGGGCAGGCTGCGCCGCAACGGTCATGGCGCTTGCCAGCGTCCGCGTCGCCGCGTTCTTTCCGAGTGCCTCCGTCGTCGCCCGGTTCGTGCCGGTGTACCACTGCTTATCCAGCTCCGGATCAAGATCGCTCAGATAGGCGTTCGCCGCCTTCTTGCCCTGCGTAGCGTATAGGTAGTTGTATACGCCGATCTCATCATCGGTCATGAAGGCGTATTTCCCATAGTCCTGCCCGCGTCCCTGCGCCTGCTGCACGTCGGACTGCGCGCGGAAGTTTTTGATGTTGTTGATGTAGTCATACCGGGCGTCGCCGAAGAGCTTCCTCTTGCTCTCGCCGCTTTTGGAAAGCTCGGTATAGTCGCTCGCTTTGAGAATATTGGCATACTTTCCGGAGCCGGCCGAGCTCGCCCGGTCATCCGCCTTTCCGTACACGCTGTTGAAAATGGCGCTCGTGCCCTTCGCCGCATTCCTGCCCTTCTTTGCGTTTCCCGCCGCCTGCGCATAGAGATTCTGCGTCCCGCTCTGTTTTGTCTGCGCCGCAGCGTCCGCATAGGGCGTCTGCATGGTGCTCTGTCCCTGCGATGCTTTCAGCGCCTCAGTGTACAGATTCAGCGGGTTGGTGCGTACCGGTTTTCCCGCTTTCGCGAAGTACGCGTCCATATTGCTTGCCGGCTTTTCTCCGGATGCCGATACAGAGGAAGTCGTTTGACTTCCTCTGTTTGCCTTTGCGAAATATTCGTCGAGTCTGCTCATTTTTTCTTCCCTCCGGGCCAAGTCTTATACCCCGCGCTCGTCGGCGTTTTGTTATACGCTTTGGCGGTTGCCGCGTAGTCGGTGTAGTGGATCGCGTCCCTGAACTGTTCTTCGGTGATATCCCCGGCTTTGTACCGCGCCGCCAGATCGTTCCAGATCGCCACCCGGTCTTTCCCGTCGTTCAGATCTCCGAGGATCGCATCCTGCAATCCTTCCGTAGAAACCGTAACACTTTCGCCGCCACCGCCGTAAGAGCTGTACACCGGCTCCGGCGTCTTGACATACCCCAGCGCCTTCGCCAGCTCCGGATTCGCCGCGATCCACGCCTTCTGCATCTGGTCGATCTCGCTCTGCGTGTAGCCGAGCCCGAGATACCCGGAGAAGTCGCCGTACTGCGCCATGTTCTGTGCCTTCGTCGCGGCGTCCTGCTGCTGCTGAAGAATGAGATTCATCATGTTCGCGTAGAGATTCTGCTGCGCCTGCGCGTTCGCCTGATCCCGCGCGGCGTTGGCCTGGTATTCGGCGTCCGCGCCCTGCTGCCGCAGCTGCGCAATGGCGGCGATACGCGCGGCCTCGTTCTCGTTCAGCCGCTCTCCGTAGGCCGTATCCAGCCCCAGCCGGGCCGATTCGCTCATGCCGCCGCTGTAGCCTCTCGCGGCCATCTCCTGCGGCAGCACGCGCAGCGATTCCATGTAGTCGCGGTAGAGCTGCTTGTTGAGACTGCCGTACTGGTCGCCCAGCTCGCCGACGCCCTTCTCCGCCTGCGCGAGAGCCCGCTCCGCAGCGGCCTTCGCTGCATCGTTGTTGGCTTTTACGGCGTCGTCGTACATCTTCTGATACTGGTCTTTGAGATCGTCCAGATACGACCTCTGCGGCTCCGTCGTCTGTGACGGCGTTTCCGATGGAGCCGTCGTGCCCTTCGCCGCGTCGCCGTTGGCGTCGATGTACGTCACGCGGCTTCCGCCGCTTCCGCCGTTTCCTCCGCCGGACGGCTTCTGCATGCTGTCGCCCGGCTGTGCCGTATCCGTCGTCGAGGCATCCCGTTTCGGCAGGCGCCCCGCTCCGGCGAGACTGCCATACAGTCCCCCGGCTGCCGCAGCCGCAGCCGCCTTCTCTGCGGAGGATACCCACGGAGCCCCGCTCTCCGCATTCTTTGCCACCGCCTCCGCATACAGATTCCCGCTCTGGTTGTTATTCGACCGCGGACTCGAATAATCCGTTTTGCTTATCCCCACGCCTTTTCCGGTAAAAGCGTCGGTATAGCGGTTTTCATACCGATTATTTTGACTGCTTCCGGGCACCTGCCCGTCCACGAGGTCAACCAGTTTTTTTGCCATTCTTCTTTCCTCCCTGATAGCGGATGCATTTCGGGTTGCGGCACTCCCACTCCGCCGCGTTCTTCTTCGTCATCTCAATGCCGCACTTCGGGCACTTCATACCGGCGCACCTCCCAGCAGCGGGAGCGTCTGCGCCCCCGGGATTTCGCTCTCCTGGCTCCCTTGTGCAAAGGGAGCTGTCTGCGCAGCAGACTGAGGGATTGTCGTCTCAAATCTCCGCTGCCATTCTTCGATGATCTCCTGCTTGCCCGGCAGATTCATGAGATCGAGCTGCGCTGCAAAGAGCTTCCAGTTCTCCGGCGTGATCTGGCTCTGCGTGAGCGCCTGCAGCGCCTGCAAGGTCTGCGCCTTGCCGTGGGCTACGCTGTCGCCCGCCGTGATCGTCACATCTACGCGCGGGAAGTATTTCCATTCTTCCCGCACAACGTTTCCGGCAGGATCTGTCACCGCCGGCATGGTGTCCCAGAAAGCGTCGGCGTTGAACTCCATTGTCTGCGCCGCGCGGTCCTTCAGCTCATCCGCCCCGATGTACAACAGCCGGTCGTCGTCGAAGAATTCCAGCGCCAGCCAGTCCAGCAGCTCATAGAGCCGCTCAAACCCGGCGTTACGGTCGGCGCTCTTGATATCCGCCTGGCTCTGCGCGTCCTGCCGCATCATGGCAAGGCCGGTCGCCGTTGTAACGCGGCTCGCTTCCTTGCCGGTGTTGGTGTCGTAGTTTCGGGAAGCCCGCTCGATCTGCTGCTTGAAGAAGTCCACGCCCATGGAGCCGTTCGCTATGCTCTGCAATCCCCCGAGGCGCTGTACGCCGCCCATGCGGCCCTGCTTGAGATGCACCACCGCGCCGGGCTCGTTGGTGAATTCCTCGCCGTCGGCAAGGGCGCTGTCCTCCACGAGCAGAATGTCGTTGGCGAGGAACGTGTCGTTGAGGATGTTCATAGCGAGCTTGCGGTCCGCGGCGTCCACGAGATCCAGAATGGGCATAAGCTCGCTCTTGTTCCAGAAGCGGTTCTCGTCCTGAATGCGCCAATAGTGCACGAACGGGAATAGCTGGTTCTGCTTGCACGTTCTCTTCCAGTAGTTCGGGATGTACCGCAGCTCCCGTCCTCCCGCGAGGATCGAGCACGCCACCGCCCCGGCGGGGATCGTCTCGCCGTCCTCCGTGGTTTCGATCGGCTGCCGGAACCAGTGTTCCAGCACCTGCACCGTGTCGTCCACATCGTTTATGGCTGTGGTTAGATCAAAAACGCCAGTGCGGGAAACATAGTCCTCCGTGAGGATATCGTCCGCGGTGAGCCCCAGCTTCTCCAGTTCCCGGCGGAACACCTGGCAGAACTTCACCTTGTGCATCGTGTAGACATAGTCCACGTACTGCCCATCCTGCAAAGTGCCGTCCCGGATGGCGGGATCAGGGAAGATCGCCTCCGTGGGGATATCCTTGATGCGGATATCCCCCTCGTTCACGCCGCAGCGCATGTCCTTGTCCCAGTACGCTTTCCAGAAAGCATCGCCGAGCTTCAAAAGGCGTCTTTCGTTGCGGGTGTTCATATCGGAGAGTCGGTTGTTCTCGGTGATGTACCGCACCGCGAATTCGCGTTGCTTGGCCTTCTTGCTGTCGAGATCGTTGTCCCGCCCCCGGAATTCCGGCTCCGGCACCGTCGGGTCGATCTGGCTCTCGACGAGGATGTACGGATCCGGCATGTTTGCCGGGATCCACGGAACATCGTTCGCCCGGCAGTACTCGACCATTTCTTTTGAGGCGTCGTGGATGCCGTTGTAGTAGTCGTTGCACTTCTCCCACTCGATCTCCACAGCGGTGCGGGCGTTTTTTGCCCGTCGGAAGAGGGCGTCCGCCGTCTCCTCGCGCATTTCCGGTGTGGAGTAGTCGTAGCCGACAACCACCTTCTCGTTCTTTTTCTTCTTTCTCAGTTTCATTTTTTCTTCCGCCGTTCTGCGTCGATCTCATTGACGCGATCCTGCACCGTCTGGTAGTCATACCCGGCGGCGGTCAGTCTCCGGCGGCGCGTCACGCCGTTGCCCCATTTGCCATTGAGCACCTCCAGCGCGATCTCATCCACGTCATAGGCAGGCTTCTCCGGCTCCGTGGGCGTCTCTGCGGGCTTCTTGCCGAGCAGAGCGGATACCTTGGTAAGCACCGCCGCCGCGTCAAGGCCGCTGTCGTTGATCTCCGTCGCGATCTTCCGGGCAAGGTCGCCCGTCTTGTCGGCGGGTTTCTCCTCCTCGGTTGCCACGGAGGCGTAATCCGGGATGCCGAAGCCGCGGACGTACCGCCCGTTGACCACCAGCGCGCGCGTGTCGACCTTGTTGGAGACGTTGCCCTCGATAACGCGGATCGTAATGCCGTCGCAGGAGGTCACGATGCCGACATGGTCGGGCGTGCCGGTGTTATCTGTGGAGGCATAGTTCGTGCCGTCCTGCCAGTCGTACAGGATAACGTCGCCGGGAGATGGGACATACGCATCGTTCTCCACCCAGCGGCCAAGCTTTTTGTAGAGCAGCATCATCTGATGGCAGCTCATCTCCGTCGGCATGATGTCGCGCAGGCCGAGCTTGAGAGACACCGCAGAGACGAACACCGCGCACCATGCCCAGCTCTCCTGCATCTGCGTGCCGCGGGGAAGCGGGCGCTGTGCGTTGTAAATCCTGATGATCTCCTTGTGCTGCGCGGAGCCGGTCTTCGCGCCGAGCCACGCTTCCGCGGTGGCAACGACCTTTTCTCTGATCTGTTTTTCTGTCATTTCTGTTTCCTCCTGTCAAATTTTAATTTCGCTGCGCTTTATCGCCAGCAGAGGATCGTCGGGATCGTGATTGTTGCAGAGGGCTTTGCCGCGGCGTAGATATAGATGCCGCCCGCGTAGCTCGCCGCCACCGGCGCGAAGTTCCCGCTCATGGCGTCTGTCAGTCCGAAGAACACCTCCGGGATCATCGCCGCCGTCACGCCGGTGAGCGCCACCGCAGCGCGGTATGGGAAGTCCGCATAGGTCGAATTTGAGACGAACGCCGAGGCCGCCACACTTTTATTCGTGAATGTCAGCTTCACCGCGTCCGCCGCGAGCTTTGCCGCCGTCACAGCCTTATCCGCAAGGTTTGTTGTGCCGACCGCTCCTGCCGTGGCCGGGATCGTATTGTCAACCGTGGTTGTCGTTCCGTCGTTTTTAATAATCCACTTGTTCAAATGCCCTGCGTACAGTCCGACTGTGTTGTTCCATGCGTCAAGCGCGCAACGAACATCATTCGTCGCATTTTGGACCGACACATAAGCATCTGTATCCTTTTTGACCCAGATCGGGCCCGTCACTGTCCCCCCCGTAAGGGGAAGAAACAGGTTCTTGAGCTTTGCCACGATATTCGACCATAGCGTCTTTCGATTGATGCCCTCCGAAGCGTCATAAAACGGGAAAGCGTCTCCGTCGGCAATTGCGGTCTCGGCTTCGAGCTTTTTGGTATCCATCTGGCGGTCGTCGATCTCCGATTTGACCGTCGATGTGCTCCCCGTTGCATACGGAATATCTTCCCCGGTGAGCGCAACGTTCCCGTTGCCGTCCGCCGTCTTGCTGTTGACCGTCGCCACAACGCCGTCGCTGATCGTTGCCACCACCACGCCGTCCACCATGATGGTCGTTACCTTCCCGGTTTTCTCCGCCGTGATGACCGGCGTGTGCCCGGCCGCGCCCGGGTTTCCCTGCGGCCCCGGGTTTCCCTGTGGGCCTGGGGCGCCCTGCGGTCCCTTCAGCGCGGCGAGCTGCTCCTCGGTAAAGTCGGCGTAGGTAAAAGCGTCGCCTTTGGGGCCGGGGTCGCCCTGCGCCCCCTTATCACCCTTGTCGCCCTTCAGCGCGGCAAGCTCTTCTTCGGTGAAGTCATCGTAGGTGAAGGCGTCACCCTTGGGGCCCGAATCGCCCTGTGGGCCGGGGTCGCCCTGCGGCCCTTGTTCGCCCTGCGGGCCCGGATCGCCTTTCTCGCCCTGAAGCCCCTGAAGATACACGATCTCCGGGACAGTGACCTTCCCGCCGATCGACACCTCCGGGGTAACGCTGCCTGCCAGCGAGGCAGCAGGTGTAATGTCCGGCATCACGTCACCTCCTTCAGCACTTCAAACGTCGTCGGCGGAATGACGGTGTAAACATCGCCGTCCGCCGTGGTGAGCTGAACGTCGTAAAGGTACTTGCCGAAGGCCATTTCCTTCGTGTCCTCCGGCTTGATATGGATCGCCGCGCCGCCCGGCACCGTGATCTGCACCGCCGGGGTGGTGTCATAAACCGTTTTCTTTACCGTGAACGTCACCGTATCGTCGGCGGAGAGGATGTACTCTTTTCCCGTGACCAGATTCACCACGCTGCTGAGGAGCAGCCGTGCCGTATCCCCTCGCGTCAGATGAATTGCATTGTCTTTGTCTACCGTGAACATCGTTTCCCCTCCTTATTCCATCCAGATAGCATGGATTGTGGCTGCAATGTCGCCCGCGCGGCCGTAGCTGTCGCCCATGATGCCGATGTAGCGGTTTCCGGTGATGCCGGACAGGCTCACCGTAGTGACGTTCGGTTTGTTCACTGCCGCCGCCGCGCCGCTGCTCGCATCATAGGTGGTTCTCGATGTGGCGGCGCCGAGTTTATACCAGGCGTTCGCCGCCATTCCCTCCAGAATGCCCTTGAGCGACGAGTAATTGGTTACATCCACAGCTGTGTTGGTGTAAAAAGCGCGGTTATTCGTGCCTTCGCCGGATCGGTACGTGGAAACAGTGATGCTGTTGGCGTTGCGTTTTACTTCTGGGCTGTAGTCGTTGCCGGTGATCGAGCCGAACGCGACGGCTTCCACGCCGTACCAGTACACGAAGTTTGCCGGACGAAGCATGACGACCGCGCCCATCTTGACCTTGACCGTAGCTGTCCTGCCGGAAATTCCGGCGGTAAACGTATAGTTGCCGGTCTGGAGCTTTACCGTCCCCACGCCGTTTGCGCCGAGCGTCACGGAGCCGGACGCTTTGCCGCTATACGTCACCTTTTCGTTCTTCGCGCCGTAGATCGAGATCGACACTTTCCCGCCCTTGACGTTGGTTTTTCCGATCATGCGCTCACCTCCAGCAGAGGATCGTCGGGATCGTGATTGTTGCAGATGGCTTTGCCGCGGCGTAGATGTACACGCCGCCCGCGTAGCTCTCCGCCACCGGCGCGAAGTTCCCGCTCATGGCGTCGGTAAGTCCGAAGAATACTTCCGGCACCATCGCCGCCGTCACACCGGTGAGCGCCACCGCGGCGCGGTACGGGAAATCGGAATAGGTCGAGTTCGAGACGAACGCCGAAGCCGCCACACTTTTATTCGTGAATGTCAGCTTCACCGCGTCCGCGGCCATCTGTGCGGACGTGATGGTGTTGTCGGCGATCTTCGCACCGGTGATCGTCTTGTTGGCGATGAGCGCCGCCGTAATAGCGAGCGCCGCGATCTTCTCCGCCGTAACGGATGCCCGGCCGAGCTTCTCCGTCGTGACAGCGCCCGCGGCAAGCTTTTCTGTCGTGACGCTCCCCGCCCCCAGATTCGTGCTACCCAGTGCCGGAATTCGCGCCGTGTCCAGCACGCCGGAGCTCACATCCCCCGCGCCGTGGGTATGGCTCGCCGCCGCGCCGCCGAGGGCGGCGGCCGTGACCTCTGCGGCGAGTTTTACCAGTGTGATGCTTCCATCCGCCACACTTCCCTGCGTAATGTCCTGCATCGCGCTCAGAAGCTCTTCAATGGCGTCCTGGACGTTGTTCGCCGAAAGACCGGTGATTCCGGCAATCCCGATCTGCCCCGCAGCGTCTGCGCCCGTCAGCTCATCAATCAGGGCGTTGAAGTGCGCCCGCACCACCGCGGTCACGAGATTATCGAATACCTTCTTGTTCTGCGCCGCCGTGCCGGTCAGCTTGTCGGGCCGGCTCTGCACGCCGTTTGCGGCGATGGCGGCTTCCGTGATCTTCTGTTCCTGCATGCTCATGTTTATCACCTCTTTGCATAGTTGCCTGTTACGAAATGCTTGGTTATCTGGAAAATGCCGAAGCCCTCGTTCGGCTCCTGGTTGCGGACGATGATCTGCAGGCGCTTGTAGTTCTTCACCTTGCGGTTGAGGAAGATCTCCTGCGGGCTCTCGTCCGTGTTGAACGTGATGCGCTCAAAGTCGATGTCCGTAAAGTCCAGGATATCCATGGGCTTTTGTGCGACCCTCTTCTCATGTCCGGCGGTGCGGTCGGCGCGGATGTACACCTCGGCGCTCGATCGCGCGTACGGCTTGATGGTCACGCAGCAGCCGCGCTTCAAAAGCGTTTTTAGGATGGCTGGCGTGCCGTCATCGTCGTACTTCGTTGCCCACACCGCGGCGATGGCCGCGCCGCCGTCGCTGTAGCGGCTCATATTTTCCACATCTGTATTGAATTTGCAGATGCGCCCGTCGGCGGTGCCGAAGTACAACGTCTCCTCCGCGCCCGCTTTTCGGTTGAGCCAGCAGGAAGCCGGGATGTTCTCAAAGTAGTATCCTTCGTATACGTAGTCGCCGAGCGCGGCGCTCCGATACGTCTTGTTCTGCCGGCCGTCCAGCGCGTATACATGGCCATTCGGGAGGGCGAGCATGTACATGCCGTCCCAGATCACCGCCTCGGCCTTTTCCCGCTCCGGTTCGTCATTGAGCTTGTTGTTCACATAGAAGCTGCGGCCCTGCGTGATCTTCTCGCTCGTGTAGCTGTTCGTGGTCACAGCCATCACCCCGGTGCGTGAGAGGAATAGCGGATCGTCCAGCAGGGAAGCAAAGCTTCCCGGCGCGATGGACCCGACGCCCGCCACGGCCTGCTGCTGCGGCTGCGCGATCTCGCTGTCCTGCAGCTCCGCCGTTCGGAGGTAGATCGTGCTGTCCTGACCATTATCCTCCTTCACAATTCCGAGAGACTTTCCGAGACGGCAGTACCCGAGTATCGCCGTCGCTTGGCTCCCGACCTCGTTGTAGAGCAGGTCGGGGAAGTACGTCGGATCGTTCATCCCGCTCGTCCAGTCCACATTTGGGAGATCTTCGTTCCCGCTCAGCACCGCGCGGTCGTTCGTCCCGATGCCGTAGGTCGTGATGATCGTGCACTTGTCGATCCGGTCGGTGTAGCCCTCCACCGTGTGCGGGAACTGCACCACCAGCCCGTCCTCCGATCCGGCCAGCGGTTTCGCCGGCGCCGTCGTCATTTTGATGATGCCCTTCTCGCGGTCGAGCGTGAATGCCGTTGTCTCCACGCCGAACACCCACGCCCGTACCGTGCCGGTCGCGTCGATGTCTCCGTCAAGCTGAAAGTCCGTCGCCGTGCCGTCCGTCTGGAAAGCGTTCTTCCGGTACGGCGTCAGCATGTTGACGTTCTCGTAGCTCTGCCCGCCGCCCGTGGGGCTGCGCGTGATGACGGTCGTCGGTATGTAGGCGTCCTGTGAGGCTCTGTGAGCCGCTGTGCCGTCGTAGACATAGAACCCCGCCCCTGTCACGATCCAGAGCTTTCCGGCCAGATACGCGGCGCGTGAGCGCCTCTCCGGCAGTCCTGTGAGAATCTGCGTCGGCTCGGTATCGTCGTCCCAGGCGTAGAGCACCGTGCCGATGTGGGCGAGTTTCTTCTCTGTACCGTCAAATTTCCCGGCGAAGAGGCCGTATACCGGCTTGTCCTTTCGCCAAAGCGTCCGCCAGCCGAGCCGCTTCTGCGGCATTCCGCCGCCGTCCGCCACAATGTTCGTGCACAGCGGACTGCGGGAATAGTCCACGAGTGACGGGTCTGTGGAAAAGTCCGCACCCCGGAACGTCTTATACACGCGCTGCTGGATGCTTACCCCTGTTTTCTTCGCCATGGCTTACCTCCACAGGCTTTGCGTGATGCGCCGGTTCTCGCCCGGCTGCGTCGTCCTGAGAAGCGACACTTGATAGTTGTACATCTGCAGCATTGCGCCGTAGTCCATCACGAGATCGGGGAGGAGCTGCTGCGCTGCCACGTAGTACGGCATGCACTCGCAGGCGTCCGGCGCGAGCTCAAATTCGTAGCTGTCCGGCGCGTTTTCCGGGATTGTCCCCGGCATGGCGTAGTACTCAACGACAACCTCCGAGGCGCTGCCCTCCGGAATGATGATCTGCCCGCTCCGCCAGCGGAAGCGGTTCGTGGCCGGGCGGTCGTCCGCCCATACGCGATACAGGGCGTAGAAGTCATTCGGCATGTCGTAGGCCGTCACGCCCGAGGCCGGCTGGATGGTCTCCTCCCGCACAATTTTCTTGATCTGTGCGAGCGTCTTCTGCGCCATGTCGAAGAACGCCGTCATCTTCTTCTCGATGTCCTCGTCGTGCTCCACTTCGCCGCCCGCGCTATGCTCGTCGAGGAGCATGTATACCTTGTTTTTCGCTTCTCCGAGCGTCATGTTGATTCCTCCTTACCGAAAACAGGGCGAGTCTCCCCGCCCTGTTCCCTTCACCAAAAATCAGTTGTCCGGCGGAGCGTCGATCTCTGCTTTTTTCTCCGTCGTCTGTTTGAGTCTGTCCAGCAGCTTCATTAGGAAGCCGGGCATAGGCACGCCGATCTTGCCGCTGTTCTCCAGAATGGAGATGAGCTCGTTTATAATCAGCCACACGATCACTAGCAGACCCACAATGAAATTCACATCCAGCTGTACGCCGAGCTTTGCGCCGAGCATCGTGATGAGGTAATCAACGCCCATCCCCACGGCAACGATCATCAGATAGAAAACCTTTTTGATCACGCCCTGAATGCCCTTTCGGCTCGAAAGCTCCTTGTTCATCCACGCTGCCGTCATGCCCGTGACGTAGTCGCAGATCATCACCGCGAGCAGCACCGCCACCGGAACAACAAGCTGCTTGAAGTACGCCATCAGCGCCGCCGTCGCAGCGGTAATGATGGCTTTCCAGAAGTTCTCCATACCGTATCTCCTTTCAGTCCAGCAGCAGGAAGCGCACGTCGGTAGACGCCGCCGAGGCGACGACCGCCAGCTCCCCGGCGGTAAACGGCACCTGAAGTACCGTGTTCGCCGGGATGGGGAAGCCTGCCGCAGCAGTCAGCGCCTTGTTGGGATCGTGCGGCGCGATGTAGACAACGTTCGCGCTGTTGTTCGAGACGACGACCGTCTGGCAATGGCAGTCGATTTTCGTCTCTTTCGTGCCCGCCGTAACAGCGAGCACGCGATCAATTTTCATCATCTTCGGCCTCCCATTAACCGGGGTCACCAAAAATGATCTGTCTTGCGTCGCCCCAGCCCACGCCGAAGTCGGCATACGCGGTGTACAGATCCACCAGCGGGTTGTCCTGCGGCGACTGCATCACCATCGGGCGGGTGTTGTAGACGATGTTCACGATCTCCTTCATGAGACGGCGGTCGCACACTGCCCACTGCTTGGCCTTGAAGCCGTCCGCGCCGCCGCCCATGACGATGTAGCGCATGCCGTACACGGGGTTTGCGGCGTTCGTGTTGTCGTCCGGATTCAGCATCGGCGTCAGGCTGGCGTTCTCGCCGAACATCTTCTTCGCCTTCTCCTCCAGCTCGGGGGAGATGAGAACGGTGTCGAAGTCGCACAGGAACGGCAGGCCGTCCGGCGTCTCGAAGCGGTTGGCGCGTGCCTGCGCCGCGGTGATAGCGGAAACGGAGAAGGCGTCCGTGGAGATGTTGGAGTACGTGCCGGCGTCCGTGTCCGCCTCGAAGCGGCGGCCCTGCGAGCCGCGCGAGGCGACAGGGTGCGCGGCGTTGGCCCAGCTCACGCCGTCGCCGCCGTTGTGGCGGCCGTCGGTGTTCCAGGCGTTCGCGAACATGCGCAGCACGTGCAGATACACCGTGATCGCCATGCTGTCGCCGAGCTTCGTGCCGACCTTTTTCGTCTCGCCCATCTTGTCGATCTTCGCCGCCTTGTAGCCGACAGGGACGGAGACCGTGTACTCAACGGGCGTGATGACGGTCTTGAAGCCGCGGTGCAGTGCGGCGGTGTTGAGATTTTCGCCGTCGTAGACCATCGCCTCGCCGTAGCCGCCGGAGCCGGTCAGCTCGTAGTCGATGCTCTTGGCGTTCACCTCGCCGACAACGGGCGCGAGTTTGTTCAGACGGTCGGCATATGCAAAGTCGAACGCCTTGCCGACAAACTTGTAGTTGTCGGTCTTCCAGTTTCCAAAATTGTTAGGCATTTTCTTTTCCTCCTTCTCAGGTCAGCGCATGGCCAATCGCCATGAGCTTAATTGTGCCGCGGTCGTAGTCGTGGCCGATGCAGCGCAGCTTCGTCGCGCCGACGGTCTTGAGCGTGATGCCGAGGCGCTTGTCGCCGAGACTCGCGATGCCGCCGATGGCAGCGCCGATCACGGGGTAGACCTCGTACACGTCGCCCGCGCCCGGCGTGCCGCCGCTCGCCTTGGTCATCACCGTGCCGGTCTTGGTGTAGTCGGTCACGACGATCTGCGTGCCGAGCGCGTCGGTGTTGCCGCTGTTCGCGGCCTTCTCCTTCAGGACGAGGATCGCGTTGTTGAAAGCGTCGTCCGCGGCGGCCGCGTCCACGTCGCCGGAAGCCGGGACAATGGTCGTGGCGCTGCCGCCCGCCGCGGCCTTGATCGTCGGCGCGGGGCATTCAAAAATCAGCGTCGGGTTGTCGCACACAAGGATCTGCGTGCCGTTCGCGCGGAGGTTCAGAGCGTCCTCCTTGCCGGAGTGGAACTCCGCGGCCACGCCGAGGATACCTCCGGTTTCCGCCGCTGCGGCCAGAACGACCTTACCGGCGGAGAGCTTCACAACGGCGCCGGCCTGGATTTCCGTCGTGGCGTCAATGGGGTAGTTGCGGGCGGTCTGCAGCACGCTGCCGCCGTCCACATTCTGTACAGGATGCATGATGTTCTCCTTTCAGCGTTCAAAAAATTCCTTGGCTGTCATTTTCAGCCGCGGGTAGTTGCGGTTCCACTCGTCAAGTTCCCGCTGCTGGGCGGCCGTCAGCCCATCCGATGTGCCGCCTCCGCCCGCTCCCGTGGAGCGTTCGGCCTTCTTGGCGGACTTTTCCACCGCCTTCGCGGCGGCGTCCTCTCCGACAAGCTCCTGCCAGTCTGCATACAACTCGCTCAGCGGCTCTCTGCCGTAGCGGCTGCCGCAGAAGCGGCGGAACTTCTCGTTTGCGTCGAGCTTGGCAATGTCCACATCCGGGTGATCCCGGAGGAATGCCGCGGCGTCCTGGGCCACCCAGTCGCTCCGCCGTTTTTCTTCGGCCTCGGCTTTCTCTTTCTCTGCCCGCTCGCGCTTCTGTTTGCGGACGACCTGTTTGGCGTCCTCCTCTTCCTCCAGCTCCTCCACGGTGCGCCCGCTCTCTGCCGCGGCTTTCTTCAGCCGCTCTGCACGGGTCTTGTCGGCGTAGGATTCCAGCACGTCCAGCGAGTCGATCGCCCCGCCGCCGTCCGGGTCGGTGAGTCCAAGCTTGGCCACCGCCGCGCTGTAGCGCTCCTGCGCCTTCTTCCAGCCCGCAGCTTCTCCCGCTTTGCGCGCCGCCTGGAATCTGGCGTTGTCCTCCCGGCTCTGTCTGGCAGGTTCGGCGGCCTCCTGCTTCTTTTCGCCTGCGGTTT
>ERZ1034992.406-NODE-406-length-25162-cov-26.743896_pt1 | contig 25162 bp, 21 predicted proteins | sample MGYA00520695_ERZ1034992 | MGnify/ENA primary metagenome ERZ1034992 (study PRJEB33766, sample SAMN09781778) | gut metagenome | biome: gut microbiome | host: Homo sapiens | place: Madagascar | study: EMG produced TPA metagenomics assembly of the PRJNA485056 data...
GGGCTGGGTGGGTGCCGAAAGGGGCTCGAGGAACGGGCGGATCCGCGCCCTGATCTCGCGATTCGTCCGAAGGGCATCCTCGCCGAGCAGGCCCGGGCGGGAGCGCGTCGGTGTCTCCGCCGGGAGGGGTCAGTCGGCCTTCGGGCCGCGCGCGAGGAGAGTCGCGAGGTGGACGCCGCCGCGCTCGGCGAGCTGGGCCGCCTGAGTGCGGCAGGAGAATCCATCCGCCAGGTACACGGCATCTGGGTGCTCGCTGAGCGCAGGTAGTAACGACTGCTCTGCGACCGCGACGGAGACCTCGTAGTGTCCTTTCTCCATGCCGAAGTTGCCGGCCAAACCGCAACAGCCCGATAGTTGAGTAACCGTCGCGCCCAGGCGATCCAGTAGCGCGCGATCCGCGTCCCATCCCATGACCGAGTAGTGGTGGCAGTGTGGCTGAGCCACAACTTCAACACCGCTCAGGTCTGGTAGGTTCAGCTGTTCATCCGGGACGGTCGCCAGTAGCTCAGCAAGCGTCACAGTATTCTTCGAGACCATCGTCGAACGCGGGTCATCTGCTAGCAGATCCAGTAGGTCATCACGCAAAACAGCAGTACACGACGGCTCCACGCCCACGATCGGGATCCCATTCGCGGCGAATGGCGCCAGCGTGTCTAGCAGAGTCGCCAGATGCTTCTTTGCACCCTTCAGCTGGCCCGTCGTAATCCACGTCAGGCCGCAACACACATCCGGCGCGACGATCACGGCAAAGCCGTTTGCTTCCAGTAGCTCGGTCAAAGCGCGTGCTCCCGTGTCGTCCAGTGTCTGCGAGAAGGAATCCGCCCATACCACCACATAGCGACGGCCAGTCGGGTCCGTGGGGGAAACGGGCGTCGCCGATTTCCCAGTTTCGCTCATTGACGAGGCCGGTCGGCCTCCGCTCGGCGACAGCTGGTCGCTAGACGTGGAGGTGGCCTCGTCAATGGGGGAGAGAGCGGACGGCACCATCGAAGTTGTGCCACGCTTACGTGCCCAGCGCAAGAACGTGCCCGACTGCAGAGGTGGCATCGGACGACGTGAATCCAACCCGATCAGCCCGAACGCCAGCCGGCGTAGCACATCCACGCCGAGGAGCGCGTTGCCGACCTTTGCCAAACCGGGGATCGACGCCGTCAGGCGCGTCCAGCGTGGCAACCAGCCCAGCGTGTAATGCGACAGCGGTCGGGTCTTCCCGCGGTAATGGCGGAACAGCGTCTCTGAACGGTACTTCGACATGTCGACCCCGGCCGGGCAGTCCGACGAACACGCCTTGCATGCTAGGCAAAGGTCGAGGGCATCGAGGACTTCCGGAGAATCAATCGCCTGAATCAATTGGCCGTTCGCCGCATCCTGCAGGGTGCGGGCGCGGCCTCGAGTCACGTCCTTCTCGTCCTTCGTCGCCTTCCACGACGGACACATGAACGTCCCCGAAATACCCGCGCGACACTTGCCCACGCCCGTGCAACGGTGAATTGCGTTCGTGAAATCGCCGTGATCCTCGCGGAACGCGAAGCCGCCATCGGTGGGCATCGAACGCGCCGCGGGACGACGAAGGAAATGATCCACCAGATCAACGCCCGGCTGTGGATCAACGTGCGAAGCCGAGCCAGCAATCGCGGCCGGCTTCAGTGAATAGGCATCACCTAAAGCGCGGCGACGTTCGGTTGCGGTGGTCGTACTCATCGGTGCAGTCAGCACACCCGGATTCATCATGTTGTGCGGATCAAACAGAGCCTTCACCTGCGCAAACAAGTCCAGCATTGCCGGCGAATACATGAAGCGCAACAACTCCGTGCGAGCGCGACCATCACCGTGTTCACCCGACACAGACCCACCGTGCTTCGCGCACACGGTCGCCGCGCGCTCCAAGAAGCGACGAGTGTGGGCGACACCCTCGTCAGTGTCCAACGGGTAATCAAGACGAACGTGGACGCAACCGTCACCGAAGTGACCGTAGAGCAGGCCGTCAATGTCGAACTCATCCATTAGAGCAGTGAAATCACGCAGGTATGCGCCCAAGTTCGCGGGCGGAACCGCGGCATCTTCGAAGCCTGGCCACCCCTGCTCATTGCCTTTGCCTGACGCTGGATCAAACGGCGTGCGGCCACCAAGACCAGCACCATCAGCGCGAATACGCCACAAGCGACCCGCATCGTCACCCGGCGGGTAAATCGCGACCGAGTCGGTGGTGGCACTCGCGGCCAAAGCGTGAGCGCGTTCCAGAGAATCCTCCGGCGAGCTTCCGCCGACCTCGCACATCATCCAGGCCTCGCCCGGCGGTAGGTCGGGGACAGTGCCCGGGCCTCGGTGCTGGCGAACAACATCGACGAGGCGCTTATCCATACCCTCAACCGCCAGAGGATGATGCTCCAAAAGTGTGGGCACGTCGTCGGCAACGTCGATCATGTTCTGATAGCCGAGGACAACCAAAACGGGAGACGTCGGCAGGTCAACAAGGCGAACCGTGACCGATAGGATCGTGACCAGCGTGCCTTCGGTGCCCACCAGCATCGCGGCAAGATTACGGTGACCTTCCGGCGTCGCATGTTCCAGCGAATAGCCGGATACTTGGCGACCGAAGGTGCCAAGCTCAGTGCGGATCAACGCCAGGTTCGCATCCACAAGCTCTGTCAGACCCGGAACTTCGGGAATATCGGGGGCATGTTCGGTGGTTGCCGTGAATCGACGTCCCAGCCCGTCGATGCATTCGAGGGACACGATGTTGTCAGCCGTACGCCCCCAAGCAGTCGCATGTGGGCCGCACGCGTTATTGCCAACCATGCCCGCGATCGTCGCGCGATTCTGGCTGGACGGATCAGGACCGAAACGGAGCCCAAAAGGGGCCGCCGCGGCCTGCAAAGTTGCCTGCACGCATCCGGGCTCAACGACAGCGGTCTTTGCCTCGGGATCAATGCTGACCACACGGTTCAAATAGCGGGTGAATTCGATAATGAGACCCGGGCCAACAGCATTGCCGGAGCAGGATGTGCCACCACCGCGCGTCGTCACCGGGACGCCGAAGGTACGCGCCACGCCAAGAGCGGCCTCGACATCCTCGATTGATTTCGGGAACACAATCGCCAACGGTGGAATGCGGTACAGGCCAGCATCTGTGGAAAAGCGCGCACGAGACCCCGTTGACGTATCTACATCGCCGTCGACGGCTTCGGTCAGAGCCCGCAGAAACTCCGGATCGATCTGGCTTACCGCAGCTTGTCGTGTTGCCGTCCCATTCTTCGGGGCAGGATCGATCGGCGTTGATGAATGCCCGGTTGTAGTGGCTGTATCCCACGTGACGCTCATAGGTGAATCTTCGCATGAGCTAGCGTTTTCACAGCTTTGTCGCATACTTTTTGGCACCAATGCGCGAATCTGCGTGTTCGCCACGTGGAACAGTCTGTGATGAGGCCCTGAATTTGAGGGGGAGCATAAGCCGTAATTCTTATTAAGCCATTAGTTTTTGGGCAGTGTTATGCGCCTGCCAGATGTGAAACAATAAGGGGACACTGTCGCCTTTCTCGGCAAGGCGATATGTCCGGTCAATCCAGGGAGGAAACGCCAGTGGCTCTTTTCGAGTTCGACAACGGTCGTCTGGTTCCTGCGCAATTTGGGCGCCCATTGGATTCTGGTTTGACTGGCGACGTTATCGACGCTGTGTGTGGGCAGGTCTTGGAGATTGTTTCCCGCCCGCTTTTCCCAATTACTTGGCGGGATATTGTTCGCGGTCACGAAGAAGACGAAGATTCTCAACGCTTGACTGCCCTCGATGCGACGGGGCAAGTCGTCAGCGTTGAAGTGATTACACACCTCGATTCAGACACCCTCATTAGCTCTCTGTCGCGTTTGGCGGACACTGCTGCCTTGTCGTGGAGTGACCTGGCGCGCGAATACGACGGGGGTCTTGACGCGTTCCGTCATGGGTGGATGCAGTTCCGTGACGCTATGCCCCCGTCGCCGGGTGCGGGCCCGCGCTTGATCGTTGTTACCGGCGAAATTGATCCGCAGGTTCGCCCCGCTCTGGACGTTCTGGCGAATTCTGGCGTGGAAGTTCACGAGGTTCAGGTTCGAGTGATGTCCAATGGACGCGTTTTCCTTGATGTTGTGCCCGTTGGCTCGCGCCTGTACATGCACTCGCCAGCCCTGTTGTCCCAAGGCTCCCAAGACATCAGTGAAATCACGGCTTCCCTCGATGACTCCGGCCATGATGCGTCAGCATTGGAACAGGCACCTGAGAATGATCAACCGGCAGACGACGCGGAATTCATTGCTGCACCCGAAGAAATCGAAATGACGCTCGACGCTGGTGTCTCTGACTTCGTCACCGATGCATGTGCTCTTGTTGCCGGGGGAGCCCGCGCCAACCTTAATGAAACAGACGACGCGGACGGTTTCGACTCCATCGTCACGGATGCCCCGGCAACTAAAGATGAACGTGGCTTCGTTGAACCCGACGATATTCGCCAAGCTCGTGAAGATGGAGTGCCGATCCTAGATGCCACCGCATCGACTCTTCCTATTCTTGGAGCGATTATCGGCCAGGCAGTTCCCCTTGTTGCCCCTCCAACGTTCAAGGTGCCGTCCGACCTTCAACTTGGTGTCGATGGCATGATTCGAAGTGCGCTTGGACAGTGGAACGACGTCGATGAGCTTGAAGAGCTTCTTCCCAACTTTTCTGACGCCTGGAATAACCTCTACATCGCTGACCTTGCGGGGCCAACACTTGCCGAGGCCCTTATAGAGGTCAATCGCGAAATGATCCGCGAATACCGCACCGTTCCCGCTTCTTCGGGCATAGGGAAACACGGGCGATGACCCGCATCTGACCGCTCACGGCCTAGTTGCCGGTTGGTTTACTCAATGGGCGTGACGAACGCTCCGATCCAGCGTTTCATCGTTTGACGCACATTCGCGCGCACATCCGGGTCGGACAAGAATAGGTCGTGCTTGCCTGGGAAACGAGCAATCGTCACGCAATCAGCAAGATTCATTGAGCGTTCAGCAATCACCTCGACGTCCAAGACAACGTCAGACGAAAAGACGCGTTCTGACCATTCTTCGCCCGTGTACGACGAGGTCGACATCATTGACAGAACCGGGCATGACAAGTGCACGTCGTTTTCGACCGTGTTGTGGCCATCCAAGATTGCGTCCAACCATGCGGCGGGAATTGGATACGACTCCGGGCGCTTCCAGGCCAGCGCATACTCCCAGCCCTTCACCGCTGGATCGTCGGCATTGTCTGCGCACGCTTGTGGCACAGTCAGACCGGACGTTGCCCAGCCTTGAGTCAGTGAACGCCCGTAGAAGCCGGGGCCACCGCCACCGGGAACTTCCCAGCGAGGGTTGCGTTGCGCGATCCGTTCTAGGACAGGCGCAACCGTCGTCCGTAGATTTGCTAGCGTTTGCATTTCTAACCACGCTGAATTCAAAACTAATGCGTCGAACGCGCCAGGGTGACGATGCGCCCACAGCGTTGTGATCAAGCCACCCGTTGAATGTCCCGACAGGATCAGGGGCAGATTTGGATTCTCTTCGGCAATGATGTCGAGCGCTTCGCCAATCTCCTCGTCGTAGACATTCAGGTTGTCCGTGTAGCCGATCGTTTGCCAGGGGCGAAGCGAGCGACCGTATTTGCGCAGGTCAAGCGCATAGAAAGCGGAACCTGCTTCGGCGAACGTCTGCGCCAGCTCAGTCTGGAAGAAATAGTCGTTGCGCCCGTGTAGGTACAGGGTGACGCTCTTCGGGAATGCTTTCGCGTTTTCGCTGACATCTGGGTCACGGTGGGGAAGATACTTCACCAGCGTTGCCACGTTGTCGCCCTCAGCATCTGCGATCAGTTCGATCGTCTGTGACTGATAAGCCGGCCCCAGGATGTCGGTGCGCCACTGGCCAACCGGAGCTGGCCCTTTTTCACCCCAGGGGCTCATCACGTCATAGGTGGGTTCCCCATCTGAAGCGGCGAGACCCTCTAGGTGCTCACTGTCCGCGGCCACTTCACGAGTGTGAAGTGTGTGTGTCTCGAGATCCTCGTCAGTCATACGATAACCCTACGAGGTTCCGCCAAGTCCGGCAGGACTTCCTGGTGGGCGGGAAGGTGTTCGTCAGTCCAAGGACTTATATGACGCGGGGCGAGATGATGACCAAAACATGTTGCTGATGTTGTCAATGTTATAAATGGGAAAGATGTGAAAATAGTTGCAGGTGTTGCTTTTGTTGTTCAGAGTGACTACTCTCACCACAGGTGCACTGTCTGATGACGATGCTCGTATATGTTCCCGACGACAGGTGAAGTAGTGTTCAACCAGTCAAGACGTTCGCAGCGTCTCCGCTTCCGTGTAGGAGCAATGGTTCTGCTTGCCAGCATGGCGCTGATCGCCCCACAAATGGCGCAAGCTGCCCCCTCAGAAGCGGACATTGCCCGCGCGCAGGCGCAAGAAGAAGCTGCCAAGCTTTCAGTGGCTCAGATCGAGGTTCGCCTTGCGTCAGTGAAGGCTGAAGCGGATCAAGCACTTCAGGCCGCCCAGATCGCAGCAGAAGACCTCAATGCAGCCAACATAGCTCTCGAAGAAGCCAAGAACACTGCCAGCTCAGCGCAAGCTGATGCAGATGAAGCACAAGCGAACTTCGAAGCGGGCAAGAAAGAAATCGCCTCAGTCGCACAGACTGCGTACCGCGATGGCGGATCCGAAATGGATGCCCTTGCCCCCTACGTAAACGCGGATGGTCTGCGCACCGTTGAAACCAAGCAGGCATCAATCGAAGCTTTCTCCGCTTCAGCTGACGCAAAGATGCAACGCGTTGCTGCTCTTCAACAGGTTGCCAATGTCATGCAGAAAGCTGCCGACGAAGCAGTTGTTGCACAAACTGAAGCAACGACTGAAGTACAGCGACGCACTGAAGCTGCGCAGGCGAGTGCTCAGAAGGCACTCGCTCTTCAAGAAACCACCGAGGCAGCCCGCCAAGGTTACCTTGCTGAGCTCGCCCGCAAGCAGAACACCACGGTCGAACTGATCCAAGAACGCGAAGCGGCTCTTGAAGCAGAACGCGCAGCCGCCGCCGAAGCTGCGGCGCGTGCAGCGGCTGAGGAAGCTGCGCGACGTGAAGCAGCTCGCCAAGCTAATGCGGCGGCGTCAGAGTCACCGTCGTGGACTCCGGCACCGTCATACGACGAACCGCCAGTCAGCTACCCCGGCTCCGGTGGCGCATCGACCGCTATCGCAACAGCGAAGAGCTACCTGGGCGTCCCCTACGTATGGGGTGGTGCGTCACGAGGTGGTGTTGACTGTTCGGGTCTCACTCAGATTGCGTGGGCATCAGCAGGTGTTTATCTTCCTCACTATTCCAAGTCGCAGTACGACTACGGAACCAAAGTGCCCTTCAATGACGCTCAACCCGGTGATTTGCTGTTCTGGTCGAGCAACGGTTGGCAGTCCGGAATTTATCATGTTGCCATTTACCTAGGCGGTGGAAGCATGATCGAAGCACCGGCTCCGGGTAGCAGTGTCCGTATCACCTCAATCTGGGGTTGGAATCAGCTCATGCCGTACGTCGTGCGCTTCTGATACCAGAGTCATTCTGATCGAGGCATCGAAAGGAAGCTCAGAGCATCCAAAAGGAGGGGCGGGAATCGAGTTCAACTCGATTCCCGCCCCTCTTGAGGTTCAGGGAAGGTCAGTGGCCTTCTTCTTCCGTGAAGCGATCATAGGAACGCTGGATTTCAGCTTCGGCGTCTTCACGACCTACCCAGTGAGCGCCTTCAACGCTCTTGCCGGGCTCAAGATCCTTGTAGACTTCGAAAAAGTGCTGGATTTCAAGGCGGTGGAACTCTGACACGTCATCGATGTCGGTACGCCATGAGGCGCGCTGGTCAGATGCGGGGACACACAGAACCTTGTCGTCACCGCCCTTTTCGTCGCGCATACGGAACATACCCAGAGCACGGCAACGAATCACACAACCGGGGAAGGTGGGTTCTTCAAGCAGAACCAGCGCATCAAGCGGGTCGCCGTCTTCGCCGAGGGTGTCATCGATAAAACCGTAATCATCCGGATAACGCGTCGACGTGAAGAGCATACGATCCAGACGGATACGCCCGGTCTCATGATCGATCTCGTACTTGTTTCTATTCCCCTTGGGGATTTCGATGGTCACGTCGAATTCCATCATGGTGAGCTCCTTCATCATCGAGATGGCCCTATGGGTGTCGGACCGCCTGCCTGCTACCCGAAACGCTACTGTTGAAACCAGTGTATTTAACCTTGAGGAGATCCATGCGTCACAGGACTGTTGGTGTGATTGTATGCGCTGTAGGCCTGGTTGCGGGTCTTGCTGCGTGCAACAGTGCCGATATTGGTGATAGTGCCTCGTCGGCTGCACAATCGTTGTCAGATGTGCAAGCGACTCCGATTCCCGGATTTCCCGCTGAACAACCCCAATCCCTCTCGCCGGCAACGCTCTCGCAAGGTGCTGAAGTATCTCCTGACGCTGTCGCAGCCGTCTGGGCATCTGTCACCCGAGCAGGCACCGAAGGCCAGTACACGACATGGGGAAGCGTCCTTGACGCGCAAACGGGCACAGTTCTGCTGGATGCTGGAGCAAACCAAGGGCACACTCCCGCATCAATCACAAAAGTTCTGACAGCATTTACCGCACTCAACACCCTTGATCCCTCCTCAACGTTGAAGACGCGCGTTCAGCTTCAAGGCTCAGACATCTACCTGTCCTCCGATGGGGATCTACTTCTTGGCACCGGCCCCTCGAACAGCAGTGAGGTCAATGGGCGAGCCGGCCTCGTCGATCTGGCAAACGAAACCGCGAAGGGGCTGGCCGAAGCTGGGTTGAGCGCAACCACCCTCTACTGGCAAGCCGATCCGTTTGTCGGCCCCGACTATTTCTCAGACTGGATTTCTCAGGGTGCTGGTGAGTTCGAGGGACATGTTGGGGCGATGGCCATCGATGCTGGCAGGACAGGGCCCGGCGCCTACTCCTTCTTTGCTGACCCCGAAGCGCAAGTCGCGCAGGTGTTCGCGAACGCCCTGTATTCGGCCGGAATTGCGACAACCCTAGGCTCTGTTGCCACTGCCCCCGAAGGGGCGCAGAAGATCGCAGAAGTCGACTCAGCAACGGTCGCTGAACAGGTCAGATGGATGCTTCACCACTCTGACAACACGCTTGCCGACCAATACTGTCGATTGAGTGCATCCGGCGCAGGACAAGAGACCTCGTACCAAGGAGCGACCGCCACTCTTGCCACCACTCTCGTGAACGCGGGGCACCCTATTGATGGGCTGCGCCTAGACGACTGCTCGGGCCTGTCGAGCAACGACAGAATAGCCCCCTACACGCTGGCACGTGTCATCCAATCGTCCGTTATGGGGTCGGGGGGTACGGCTGACCTGGTCCGTTCACTGCCGTGGGCCGGCCTTGACGGGACGATGGCACGTCGTATGTCCAACTCTGCCGCCTGGGCAAACGCACAGGCCAAGACGGGCTCGCTGTCGACGGTTTCGTCCCTCGCTGGCATCGTGTCGACCTCCAGTGGCCGACTACTGGTCTACGTGATCGGTACGGAGAACGTTCCTGACGATGCAGGTGCGAACACTCGTCCCGTGTTGGATAAGTTCGTCGGCGCACTTGCAGCTCTCTGACGTGCCGGGTCGTGTGGCCCTCTCGAGTAATGTCGTAGCTCTTAGACACGCTGGATGTGCACTCGCACCACCTTTCCTCTATTCACCCGTGCACGTTTCTTCGGCTAAGAGGTCGGGACGGTACTTTCCTTTTAGACTGGGGTCATGCAGGTACCTTTTGGCGCGTCCGCTATGGCGTCCGTGATGAACGCCTTGTCCTATGCTGGCCCGGCGACTCACTCGTCGAATGCCTATACGTGTGTTGCGATGCTGAAGAAAGCAACCGGGTGGGCAGATCGCAGGCTTGCCAAGTTGACCGGACTAGACGAAGCGACCGATTTTGTAGTCAATCAACCGACCTATGTGGTTGATCGTCATACCTTCGCCTCAATGGTCGCCAGGATCTATGACCAGTCGATGCCCAACGAATCTCTGATGGATGTTGTCACTGGGGCAAGGATTACCCGCACGCTCACGATGCACGCGACCGCCCTGTGGGATCCGACAACCAGCTCGCGTGTTCTGCTGGCTCCCAACGTTTTGGAACGCACCCACCGCTATTCCTTGGATCAGTCCCAATGGTGTAAGTGGGTCAATATGCATGCGGGTCTGTATGGCGTCATCTTGAGCGCCGCGCCCTTCCTCTGGAAACCGGATGGTGGGCTGGACGTTTTCATTGAACGGCTCCTGCTTGCTGACGCTCTTGTCGACGCATGTATGGACACTCTGACGGCAAAGAACCTGTCCTCGGTGGAGTGGTTGCGCAGTCACGGGCCTCGTGTCTCTGTTCGTTCCCTGATTGACTACGTCGGAGTTGGCGAGCCAACCGATGAGAACCAGAACACTCATGTGCCTGACAATCCCAGCCGTGACGGTATTGAAGAATTTGCTCGATTCATCATCCGCGGTGGGCATCTGCCACGACTAGTTGAAGACGAAGCGAACGTTCCTTCGGCTCACGAATGCGCACACCCCGACTTGTGGACTATGCGCGTTGGCTGAAACCCCCTCTCTTTCGTCGCGTATCGGCCCAAACCCCGGTGGCGGACTCGGCAGAGTATCGCGTGCCGTCTGGGCGTGTTTGAAGGAATTCCAGCCGGGCTCCGCTGTTGTTATCGGCTTGTCCGGTGGCGCCGATTCGTTGGCGCTCACCTTGTGTGCCCTAGATTGTGCCTCCCGCTTGGGGCTCAACATTGTCACTGTGACTGTCGACCACGGAGTTCGCGCGGAATCAGCTGACGAGGCACGCGCCGTCGGAGACCTTGCCCGATCCTATGGAGCCGACTCTCACGTTATGCGGGTTGCGCTCGCGGATAAAGGCGGTCCTGAAGGTGCTGGGCGCGAGGCGCGTCGTGAGGTACTCGCGCGGGTGGCGCGTTCCTACGATGCTCCGATTCTGCTGGGGCATACGTTGGACGATCAGGCGGAAACGGTTCTCCTGCGTCTGGGGCGAGGCTCGGGAGCACATTCGCTACGCGCGATGCGTCAAGATGCGACCGACCGCGAGGGGATCAGGTGGATTCGTCCCCTGCTACACCTGCGTCGAGCCGACACGATCGCTACCTGTCAGGCGCTTGCAGTTGGCTTTGTTGATGATCCGACAAACTATCCCGATGGTCCTTGGAAGACCGCCGACGGGTCTCCTCTTCGCCGATCTGCTCTGCGTCACCGTGCGATTCCGCTACTGGGAGAGGCACTCGGTAGTGACCCTGCGCTTGCTCTAGCGCGCACCGCGACCCTTGTGGCGCGCGACGATGATGCCCTGAACCAGTGGGCTGATAGGGAGTGGGCGCGCGTGAAAGTGACGCTAGAGCGCCCCGTTTCGCTTTCCCCCATCGACGAGGCCACCCACACGTATCCCGCCACGGACACTCAAACGGTGGCTCTTAGCGTCGAACCGTTGAAATCACTTCCGCAAGCCGTCAGAACCCGCATCATTCGACGCTTCCTCATCGAATGCGGAGCTGACGAATCAAAGCTCTCTATGACCCACATTGATCGCGTCGACAACCTTGTCGTGAATTGGCACGGTCAGAAGGAAATCGAGGTGCCCTCACTGGCCATTTTTCGGCTAAAAGACAAAGAAAATGGGGCCAGCCTCGTCTCACTTCTTCGCACTCGCTAGCGTCGAACCCCGGTGGCATGTTCGCCCTAAGGTGACAAAGAACGCGATGGATCGCATCAGGCGGACACATGTGGCAATCTTGATGATAGGGCGCTTCTCGAATTGGGGGCGCATTCACGGAAAGAAGATGACGTGGACGCACAGGATATGGGCGACGACCTGCAGGAAATTCTGGTCACGGCAGAGCAACTTGACCAGCGCCTGAACGAAATGGCCGCGCAAATTGACGCGGATTATCAGGGCAAAGAAATCCTCATCGTTGGCGTCCTTCGTGGCGCTGTCATGGTGATGGCTGACCTGTCACGCAAACTGCACACTCCGCTGGAAATGGACTGGATGGCCGTATCCTCGTACGGCAGTGGTACCAAGTCGTCGGGTGTTGTCCGGATCCTGAAGGACCTAGACCACGATGTGAATGGTCGCGACGTGCTGATCGTTGAAGACATCATCGACTCCGGCCTGACCCTTGCGTGGTTGAAGACCAACCTTGAATCGCGTGGCGCGAAGAGTGTGAAGATCGCCACCGCCCTGCGCAAACCGGAAGCAGCGAAGGTTGACGTGGAAGTTTCCTACGTCGGTTTCGACATTCCTGATGAATTCGTCGTTGGATATGGCCTCGACTACGCCGAAAAGTACAGGAACCTGCCGTTCGTTGGAACGCTCAAGCCGTCCGTGTACTCACACTGATCTATCGCATTACTTCAAAGGAAACTTGTGGCTGAAAAGGCAAAGAAGAAGCGAGTTCGCTGGACTGGAATTATCGTCCCTTTCATGATTCTCATGATCGGTGGATGGTTCCTCTGGCAGTACTTCCAACCGCGCGCAGTTGACACGTCCGAGGGCCTCGAAATCCTCAAGGGTGAAACCGTGTCACGCGTTGTCCTGAACGAGGGCACCCAGCAGGTCAACCTGACGCTGACGCAGGACTATACACACGAGGCCACCGGCCTGGGGGACAGGACTCGCAATCTGGGTAAGAACGTCTACTTCACGTACTCGTACACCCAGACCGAAGAGATTCTTACCACGGTTACTGAAAAGAGCCCCGTACGGGGATGGAACGCCATTCGTCCCCAGGGGTCAGCCATTTCTGCCGTCCTACAGATGGTCATTCCCATCCTGATCCTGATGCTCGCCTTCTGGTTCTTGATGTCCAGATTGTCCGGCTCGCGGATGATGGGCGGATTCGCCCAATCCAAGGTAAAGGAATTTAACCAGGAACGCCCCGACATCTCTTTTGCTGACGTTGCCGGAGAAGACGAGGCCGTCGAAGAACTCGAAGAAATCCGCGAGTTCTTGGCTTCGCCTGACAAGTTCCACAAGGTTGGCGCACGCATTCCGCGTGGTGTTCTGCTCTACGGTCCTCCCGGAACCGGCAAGACCCTGCTGGCCAAGGCGGTCGCAGGTGAAGCGCACGCCCCGTTCTTCTCGATCTCCGGTTCGGAGTTCATGGAACTCTACGTCGGCGTTGGTGCATCTCGTGTTCGCGACCTGTTCGAGCGCGCCAAGAAGGCGGCTCCCGCAATCATCTTTGTCGACGAAATCGACGCAGTTGGTCGCCACCGTGGCTCCGGCATTGGCGGTGGCAACGACGAACGTGAACAGACTCTGAACCAGTTGCTGGTTGAAATGGACGGCTTCGACGAGCGTGCGAACATCATCATGATCGCCGCAACGAACCGTCCCGACATTCTGGATCCGGCTCTTCTTCGCCCGGGTCGTTTTGACCGTCAGATCGCTGTTGAAGCTCCCGACTTGAAGGGCCGCGAAGCCATCCTGAAGGTCCACGCTGGTGGCAAGCCCATGACCAACGACGTTGATCTGCGTCAGATCGCGAAGCGCACCCCTGGTTTCACCGGCGCTGACTTGGCCAACGTTCTGAACGAAGCAGCCCTGTTGACAGCGCGCTCGAACGCGGACCTGATCGACAATCGTGCGATTGACGAAGCAATCGATCGCGTGATTGCCGGCCCGCAGAAGCGCACCCGCGTGATGAACGACCATGACAAGGCCGTTACCGCCTACCACGAGGGGGGCCACGCACTCTGCGCCGCAGCGTTGCGCTATACCGACCCAGTCACGAAGGTGACGATCCTGCCGCGTGGCCGCGCGCTCGGCTACACCATGGTCATGCCGACCGAAGACCGCTTCAACCACACGCGCAACCAGCTCCTCGATGAACTGGTGTACGCAATGGGTGGTCGCGTAGCCGAAGAACTCGTCTTCCGCGATCCGTCGACGGGCCCGGCAAACGACATCCAGCAGGCCACCAAGACCGCACGCGCCATGATTACTGATTACGGTATGTCTGACCGCGTGGGTCTGGTCAAGCTTGGCACCACCGACACCGAGGCTTTCGGTCACGGCGGTGGCTCTGAAGCTCGCCCCTACTCTAACGAGATGGCTGGCATCATCGACGATGAAGTTCGCCTGCTCTTGGATGGTGCTATGCGCGAAGCATGGGAGATTCTGACCAAGAACCGCGATGTCTTGGACACCCTTGCCCAGCGCCTGCTGGACGAAGAGACCCTGGATGAAGCTCAGCTTGCTGAGATCTTCAAGGATGTCGTTAAGCAAGATGAGCGCCCCGTTTGGAACTACGGCGCGGATGCCGCTATCGAAGGTGCTCGCTTGGGTAACCCCGTGGGTATTCCCTCGGCTCAGACTCCCACTGCGTCGGCCCCGGAAGCTGACCGTGTTGAAGAGGGTCCGGCCTCGTCGACGAACGAAAGCCAGGCAGAGGAGAACTGATGGCGTACGACGCAGCCGGCGTGGAAAAAGCGTCGCGCGACCTGCTGATTGCGATCGGCGAGGACCCGACGCGCGAAGGTTTGGCGGGAACTCCTGACCGGATGGCACGCGCATGGCGTGAAATGCTCTCTGGCTTGGAAGAAGACCCGCGCGACTACCTGCGTACTCAGTTTGAGGCGGGAACGGACGAACTTGTCCTGGTCCGTGACATCACCTTCCACTCTATCTGCGAACACCACCTGCTCCCCTTCTACGGTCGTGCACACGTCGGTTATATTCCTTGCGGTGGCAAGGTTACTGGCCTGTCGAAGCTCGCACGTGTCGTTGAAGGCTACGCGCGTCGCCCCCAAGTTCAAGAACGCCTGACCGCGCAGATCGCGGACGCCATCGACGAGGTTCTTCACCCCCAGGGAGTCATCGTCGTTATGGAAGCAGAGCACATGTGCATGTCCATGCGTGGCATCACGAAGCCCGGGTCCTCCACTGTCACCAGTGCACTGCGCGGAATCATGAATGACGGCACGACGCGCGCTGAGATGATGGCTCTAGTCCTTGGAGGTGATCGTTCGTGAACCTCCGCGGTCCGCTTCTGCCTGATGGTCGCACGCTTGGGGGAGAAAACACGCTGGTCATGGGCATCCTCAACGTCACTCCCGACTCTTTTTCAGACGGCGGGAAATGGGCGCACGTGGATGCTGCGATCGAACATGCGCACCAGATGATTGCCGAAGGGGCTGCGCTGGTCGACATTGGTGGCGAGTCCACCGCTCCCGGGTCAACGCGGATTGATACGGACGAAGAGTGGAAACGCATTGGTCCCGTCGTTTCGTCGCTGGCTGAAGATGGGATTGTCTGCTCGGTTGATACGTTGCACGCTGCGAGCGCTGTGCGTGCCATGGAAGCCGGGGCACTGATCATTAACGATGTGTCCGGTGGCGGCTGGGATCCGCAGATGCTCTCGGTTGTTGCTGATACGAAGGCAGGTTTCATTCTTCAGCACTATCGTGCGCTTCCCGGAATGCCCGGTGAACACTTCGACTACGGCCCCGACCTGTTGGCAACACTGTCGGAGCGTCTGATGCACCAGGTTGATCTGGCTCTGGACGCCGGCGTGAATGGCGATGCGATTGTCATCGATCCCGGTCTTGGATTCTCGCTGATGAACGAACAATGCTGGCAGATTGTGCGTTCTCTAGGGGAACTGACCGCACTGGGCTACCCTATTCTTATCGGTGCGTCCCGTAAGCGTTTCATCAAAGCGACTGGGCGGGACGTGGACGAAGAAACTGGTCGAGTCAGTGTGACGTGCATGCGTAACAGTGTGTGGGCGGTTCGCGTTCACAACGTTGGCTTGAATGTTGCCATGATGCGTGAAGGAAATGAGGAAACGCGATGAGCTCGCCGCTTGACGTCATCACTTTGCGTGGTCTGCATGTTGAGGCTGCTCACGGTGTATTCGACTTCGAGCATGACGCGCCCCAGCCGTTTATCGTCGACTGTGCCCTGTGGGTGGATACGTCCGCTTCCGCATCGTCAGATGATATCGCCGACACCGTGTCGTATGCGCTGGTCGCGGATGAAATCACGTCGATTGTTTCAGGTCCGTCCGTGAAGCTGATCGAGACCCTCGGCAATGCGATTGCGATGCGTCTTTTGCGCTTGGCTCACGTCCTCGGCGTTGAAGTGACGGTTCACAAGCCCCAGGCTCCGCTTGAACAGCCATTTGCGGATGTGTCGGTGACGGTTCGTCGCGGGCAGGTTCCGCTTGCTGTGCCGTCATCTGCATCTTCGTCTCCTGATGTGTCCGCGTCAGCTGGCGCGTCAGATTCTGCCCGGGATCGTTCCCTTATCGACGAGGCCAACCATACCGGCTCAGTCGCTACTGGCGGTGATATGGCCGATGATGATCGGCTCGCGAACCTGGGCGAATCGGCGTTAGTCGTGGACACGGATTCTTCTTCGCCGCCACCGTCAGCTTTGGTTCCTGTCCTTGCCCTTGATTCCGAGGTAGACGAGGTATCCGATCAGGGTGAGGATCGTCCGGCATTGCCCGTCCGAGTGGTCTTGGCATTGGGCGGAAATATTGGTGACGTGCCGTCAACCTTCGCTTCGGCAATCGAAGCGTTGATCGATGATGTGCGTTTCGACGTTGTGAACGTATCGCCGATCCTACGCACACTTCCTGTTTTGGATGAGAACCAGGAGTCGCAGAGCGACTACTGGAATGCTGTCGTACTGGTTGATACAGATTTGACCCCGCGCGAGGTCCTCGACGTTGCCCACGCACTTGAGGACGTAGCTGGGCGCGAACGTAGCGAGCACTGGGGTGCGCGCACGCTGGACATTGACATTGTCGATTACGCGGGTATTTCATACGACGATGGCGTGCTTGTTCTTCCGCATATTCGCGCGCATTCGCGTGCTTTTGTTCTCGCTCCTTGGTTGATGGCTGATTCTTCGGCGCAGCTTGATGGGGTGGAAGTTGAAAAGCTTTTCAACGATGCCTCTGACAAAGATGGCATCATCGACGCGGTTGAAGATTGGCTGATGAACCCGGCGTCCGTTATCGCTGAGTCGGATGAGTATCTGAATGCTGGTTCGTCTGCTCGTGCCTCTTCGATTGTGTACCCCGAAGAGACACGTTCGGCTGACGCGATGCCTGAATCGGAGTCTGAGCTTCGGCAGGACTCTGATGTTGCTGTTGGCGTTGATGCTGAGTCTAAGACGCCACGTGTTCCGAGCTTGTCTGACTTGGATCTGTCGGATCTGTCGGTCGCGTTAGCCGCCCCTCCGACTCTTGAAGGTGAAGAGACTCGTCTTGACCGTATGCCGGCTATCTCTCGAGTGAATCTGCAACCGGCTAAGGGAGCAGACGACAAACTCTGGAACGCGTTGTGGGCCAAGTGGTCGCTGATCCGTGCCGACGAGGCCTCAGAAACCGTTGCTGAGCAGGACGAAGCGGACATTCAGTACCAGGAAGAATCTGGCGATATCGTCGAGGTGCCTGAGCTGGACGTTGATAATCGGGCGACGCTTTATCAGGACGACTTGGTCGAAGGGAACGAAACGGAATCGGAATCGCCCGTCGAGATGAGCGACGAGGCTCCTATTCCTCCTAACGCGGATACGCAGGAAGAATCTGTTGCAGATGATGATGCAGACGTTCATGACGATGGAGAAGCATCAGCGGGTGAAGAGGCTGGCCGGGAGTCAGAACCCGTTTCCAAGTCGACGTCTTCCCATCGTCTGCAGGGGTTTGGGCGCTCACTGAAGTGGTTCCCACTGTTCCCGCGTGACGAAGTCCAAGAACTGAATCCGACCGAAGATCGTGTGCCTGAAAATGCTCGGAAGGTTGAGGTTCGGTCGACGTCACGTGCTCTTCCGAGTTGGGATTTTGCTCATCACGAGGTACGTATTGTTGACGAACCAAGCCCCGTCGATGCTCTTTCGACATCTGGGGCCGTTCAGCGTCGTTCAATCGTTGATCCCCAGCTACCGGCAGATGCGCTTCGCGGTCCGATCGATGACTCTGAAGCAACGAAGACATCGATCATCCGCAAGGTTGTGGTTCGTCCCTCTTCAACTGGACACATTCCACTGACTAAAGATCAGGGTGAGTGAATGAAACCCGTTTCGTTACCTCGTCTGATTGGGTACGCAATCATTGCGTTGCTCTTGGTAGGCGTGATCGGAATGGGTGTTGTCATCACGGGTGGCACTCCACTTGAAGTCACTCCGATGATCATGGTGCTTGAACTTTTCCTTGCACTCATGCTGATCTGGTCGGGTATTCATGTGAAGCGCTATTGTGCTCACCGTAAAACTTGGGTGAACGCGCTCAATGCGTTGCGCATCGCCGTGGCAGCCCGCGCCAGCGCGTATGTTTCATCAATCGTCACGGGTACGCTTATCGCTCTCATGCTCATTTCGATGGCACGTATTGGGGCTCCAGCAATGGTTGCCAATGCTGTGATTTCTGGGTTGAGCGCCGTTGCGGGAATCATTTGGTGCATGTGTGCGGTTATCGTTGAACGCTGGTGCGTCATCGATGCGGACGAGGATCCGGAGCATCACAGCCCGAATGTCAGCCCCGCCTGATTCGACGAACCACACGTTTTTGCCTGCTTTTACTTCATAAGGAGGAATTCGGCGATGGGCTCATCTTCTCAAGCACCTCGGCCTCAGCCTGCGAAGAAGCGCGTGAAAAAAGTGAACCTCTGGCCACGACGTATCATTACAGGCACGGGTCTTCTTCTGATTATTGCTCTGCTTGGGTGGGGCATCTATTCGCTCGTCATGATGGCAACGGAGGCAACGAAGAAGCAGGTGGAAGGACCTCAGTCGATTTCGGTGTACACCGAAGAGACGGTGCAATCTGGTGATGGTGAGATTCGTCTTCGCTCAACCGATAAGGTCACCGAGGACGGGATTATTGCTGCCGATGATTCGGTGACGATCCCTCGCTGTACTTCGGCCGCGATTAAGTATCAGGCGTCGACGACGGATACGAATGAGGGCGCTGGCGAAGGAGTCAGCGTTACCGTGAAGAATGAGGGAAATATTTCCTGCTGGACAACCTTCGGGCAGGTTTCACTCAAGATCACCAGTGGTGACCAGCTGATTTATGATTCAGCGCAGTGTTCTGCGTTCGATGAGACGGCGACGAAGCTGGTATTGACCCCTGACCTTGAATGGGCTACCAGCATCACGTGGGATGGGCGTCATCACTTAGGCGGATGCGTTGAGCTTGCTGAGGGTGAAGAAACCAGTTCGGCACCGGTTGCCGGTGCGGGAACATATAACGCTCAGCTGTATGTGGGAGCTCGCTCGGTAACGGATAAGAGTGCGTTTGTTGTGATTGCCCCCGAACCGGATCCTGCTGCGTAGGGCTCAGTAGGTTCGTCGAGCCTGAGAAAACCCCGCAGAATGAACTGAAGCTGAAAAGTCTGTTGGTTCAACAGCTACTTCACCAGAGGGCTTATGCAGTCTGGAGTAGTGCAGTCTGGAGTAGGGCTAAATTCAAAGAGCTACCAGCCAACAATTCCGTTTGCGGCAACCTGGGCTTGATGTTCCAAACTGTCGCGAATCAAGCGTGCGCGGTAGGGGCCGATCCCTTCGATGCTCTGGAGTTCGTCCACGGAAGCTCCACGTAGAGATGCGAATGAATCCCAGTGAGTGGTCAGTTCTTTGATGACGCTCCACGGAAGATGCGGAACCAACGACAACGAACGAATACCACGAGGTTGGATCTCACGGTCTAGGTCAGCGACCTCAAAGACGGACAGGCCAAGAACGTTAGCGATTACTGTCAGGTCGACGAGCTTTTCACTGGGCATATCCGACAGATGCTTTTCGACCGAAGCAACATGTGCTTGATCCCGAATATAATCGCGCATCACCAGCGCACGTTCGGATGCAGAGCCTCGGATCAGATCATCAAGCTGCAGTGCAAGTAGTCGACCTTCCGAACCGAGTTCTTCAAGATAGCCATTAATTTCGGATGCGATCCTGCGGATCATTTCCATGCGCTGCATAACGGTTGCGACATCACGAACGGTCGCAGAATCGCGCATCTTAAGAACGGTCAGAGTCTGGAGGACCTCGTCAAGACGCTGTGAGTAGCGATCCAATGTGTCGACGGCCAGGTTTGCGCGCGCCAGCAGAGCTTCAGGCTCTTCAACCAAGTGGTGATGAGGTCCAACGTAGATGGAAATCATGCGCATCGAGGCCGAGAGCGACAGGACAGGCAAGTGTGTTTGGCGGGCGGTACGCTGAGCCGTGCGGTGGCGCATACCGGATTCTTCCGTCGGAATCGACGGATCTGGAAGTAGCTGGACGTTCGCCTTTCGGATCTGCCAGTTATTTTTGTCCAAGATGACAGCGCCGTCCATCTTGCAGAGTTCGCGAAGACGCGAGGCACTGAAAGGAATATCCAGATCGAAGCCACCCGAACACATGGCTTCAATTTCAGGCGTGTATCCGAGCACGATCAATGCACCCGTGTGCGAACGCTTAATGCGTTCAAGGCCCTCGCGGAGGTCTGTGCCTGGAGCAACAGCCTGCAGGGCTTCACGGAGAGTCACGGAATCGTCGGTCATCGCTCGGACCTTCCTTTATCGAGCATCTATTGAAATTTTACGGGAGCCCAACACGAATGGCTGTTGAAAGATCAGAGACGGTGAACACGTTCATTCCTTCGATTGGTGGTAAATCTTCACTCCCCTGTGCGGGAATGATAGCCGTTGTGAACCCCAGACGAGCGGCTTCCGTGAGGCGACGCCCAAGTCCGGTGCATGCTCGGATTTCTCCGGTTAAACCGATTTCACCCATCGCAACGAGAGACTCCCGTGGGGGAGTGCCCTTAAAAGCTGAGACGATTGCAATGGCGGTAGCAAGGTCAATGGCGGGTTCGGTTGTCTTGGCTCCACCAACGGTTGAGGCATACACGTCTAAGGAAGACGAATCGAGTCCCAATCGCGATTGTGCCACCGCCAAGATCATCGAAACACGCGAATGGTCGACACCCGATGTTGTGCGCCGGGGAGATCCGCCCGCGCTGGGGGCAAGAAGAGCTTGAATCTCGATCGGCATGGGGCGTCGGCCCTCAAGCGACACGGTCGCGCATGATCCTGGGACATCACGCGACGTCTGTGACAAGAACAAGCCGGAAGGATCCTCCAGAGCGCGGATCCCAGAATCGATCAGTTCAAAACAACCGACCTCGTCAGTCGGTCCGTAGCGGTTCTTGACTGCCCGCAACAGGCGTAGGCGCGAATGGCGTTCGCCCTCAAACTGACACACCACATCCACAAGGTGTTCAAGGACGCGAGGACCGGCGATCCCGCCGTCTTTTGTTACGTGACCAACCAGAAGAATCGGCAGGTTTCGTTCCTTAGCCAAGCGAATCAACCCAGCGGCAACAGCGCGTACCTGCGCGACACCACCCGCGCCACCATCAACCTGTGGAGACTGAATGGTCTGAACCGAATCAACCACCAGAAGCGAAGGAGAAGTCGCATCCACGTGCCCCAAAATGGTCGGCAGAGAATTATCGTCGGCGAGCAGAAGATCATCGTGGATTGCTCCAATGCGTTCTGCGCGAGCCTTCACCTGCGACGATGATTCTTCACCTGTGATGTAAAGAACCGGCCCCTTTTTCCCTGAATCCCGCGCGGCGCGTGCGGCAACGTCTAAAAGAAGTGTTGATTTGCCAACGCCCGGTTCACCGGCAAGAAGGATCACCGCACCGGGAACAATGCCCCCACCCAAGACGCGGTCAACTTCCCCCACCCCTGTTGGACGAGACTGGGCTTGAGCAGAATCAATGTCAGCAATAGGTCGGGCAACAACCCTGGGTGCAACCGGCGTGGCAACGCCAGCGATGGCGCCACCCGCGCTGGCCTCTTCCACTGTTCCCCACGCCTGGCACTCGCGACACTGGCCGACCCATTTGGGTGAAGTCCACCCGCAGTCGGTGCATCGGTAGCTGATCTTTTCCTTAGCCATAGGACAACGCTACAGCCCACCGTGTAGAAACCCGATTGCAATTCCACATGACGTGGTGCAATCCGCTGAAGTGATGCGACTTTATGGACGGTTCGCGAAGTACTCCAGAAGGCGCGCATCGCCCGACACGATGATGACGTCTTCGGGGTTAATGCGGGTCGTTGCATCGGCGTACTCGAACGGCATTCCCGGCCTGAGCAAGCCGAGCATATTCACGCCATACCGGCCTCGTAGATCCAGATCGGCCAACGTAAAACCGTGCACTTCCTTTGGTGGACGCAACTTCATAATCGCGAAGCCGTCCTTCTCCATCTCGATGTAGTCGATCATGCGACCACCAACGAGGTGAGCCGTGCGCTGGCCGGCATCAAACTCGGGATAGATGACGTGATGAGCGCCAATACGACGCAGGATTCGACCGTGTTCACGCGAGGTTGCCTTCGCCCAAATCGACGGCATCCCCATGTCAACCAAGTTTGCTGTGATGAGCACGGATGCTTCCAAGGACGAGCCGACGCCAACCACGGCAGCGCGGAAATCGCGAGCACCTAGCTGTTCAAGAGCCTCGATACTCGTTGCATCGGCCTCCACCAGTGGGAACCTGCCGGCGAACGCCTGAACGCGAGTGGGGTTCTTTTCCACTGCCAGAATCTCGTATCCCAGCTTGTCGAGTGTGACCGCAACTGCCGACCCGAAACGACCCAATCCGATAACCAGGGTGCCGGACGAAAGGTCCTTGATGTCATCTGATGCCATGGCGCAATTATGCCCTGTTTTTGTTTCCAGTGGGTATAGGGCAGGGAGGCCACGGTGCTGGCGGGCAGATAGCTGGCCGTTCGCACCACGCGACGAGGCCGGCCACACCTTCGTGGCCCTCTACTTTTCCCGGTAGCCGATCAGGCAACGTTAGCCGATAATTGGGCGTTCTTCGGGCATGCGGATCACGCGAGAACGCTCACGAAGAGCCAGAGCTGCGGCAACCGTCATCGAACCCGTTCGGCCGGCAAACATCAGGGCAATCAAGACATACTTCGCTAATGGAGGCAAAGTCGCCGTAATGCCTGTCGACAAGCCAACTGTTGCGAAGGCAGAAATTGTTTCGAACAGAATCGTGTCCAGCGAATAGTTCGTCAGGCTCAGCAAAATAACAACGGAAACGGCCACCATTGCCAGCCCCAACAGTGAGACGGCAACAGCAAGGCGGACAACCGACGGAGCAATGCGACGGCCAAAGGTTTCGATGTCCTGGTCACCTCGAGCCTCGGCGATAACGGCGAGTACCAAGACGGCGAAAGTCGTCACTTTCACGCCACCGGCCGTCGATGCGCTGCCGCCACCGATCATCATCAAGATGTCTTGAACGAAGTGCGTCTGCGGGCGCATCACCCCAACGTCAACCGCGGATAATCCCGAGGAACGTGTATTCACACCGGATAACAACGCATTCAAGATACGACTGGGAACAGGCAAGGCTCCCAGCGTCTCCGGGTTTGTCCACTCCGTCAATGCGAAAAGGACAGCGCCAATGAAAATCAAGGACACGTAGACCGACAGGGTCAGCTTCGTGTGGAGCGCCCACTTTTGCGGGGTGCGCCAACGGCGAGCAAGATCCTGGATGACGGGGAAACCAATGGCGCCGGTGAAGGTACCTAAAGCAATCGGAGCCAGCATCCACCAGTCGGAAACATGGGGAGCAAGCCCGCCAACTAGAATCACGAATCCCGCGTTATTGAACACTGAGATCGCCATGAAAAGCGCTTCCCATAACGAGTGAAGAACGCCTTTACCCATGGTCAGGAAGCGTGGCAGGAAAACCAGGAAAAGAAGCAACTCGCCCACAAGTGAGGTTGCGATAACAGCCTTCAGCAGCCCCGTGATTTGGCCGAGGCCATCGGACTTTGTTTCTTGGGCGGCCAGCATTCTTTGCGTCAAACCCAGGTGACGTGAAACGGCAAAACCGAGGATCGATGCCAGGGTCATCACGCCCAAGCCACCGATCATGATGCCCATTGCAATGACGACCTGACCGAACACTGTCCAATGGGTGGCCGTATCAACGGTCGTTAAACCTGTCACACACACGGCAGAAACTGCGGTGAAAAGAATGTCAACGAACGATGCCGAACGCGTTGACACGGACGCAAAAGGTAAGCAGAGAAGCCCCGTGATGACCGCAATGATCAGAGCGAAAATGCCCAGAGCCAGACGCGCCGGTGAATAGCGGGCCTGAGAAACAAACCAAGCACGGAACTTGTCCATCCGAGTGGTTTCTTTTTCGTGAGCCAAGGGGCGCGTGGACGCTGAGTGTGTCGCCAGACCCTCGTCTGCGTATTGCACACGAGGGGTAGCGACGAAGTCATCGGAGTGCGACGAGCGTTCAGACGATGCGGAATGCTTTCGCCCTATCGACACAACACTCGCCCCCTATCGTTTGACGTTCCTTGATTTCTTGCCACGCTACCACCCCGCTATCACCAAAGAAACTCTAGGTTTTCGCCGGTGTGTGAGTGCGAAGTAAAGATATCTGAACGCATTCTTCCAGAATTATCCACAACCTGTCTTTAGGCATTAGTATTGACCTTGAGGCTACGCGCGCAAAAGGACCGGCGCCACTGGTTGCCTCACGAAGATTATTTTGGGAGTTTTCATGGTGTCGCATTCCGCGCCCCGTTTTCTAACGGTTGCTGAAGTGGCGGAAATTATGCGCGTCTCAAAAATGACGGTCTACCGTTTGATTCATTCTGGCGACCTGCCTGCGATCCGCGTCGGCAAGAGCTTCCGCGTGCCGGAAGCAGCACTTGGCCAGATCATCGAATCGGGTCTTGCTGATCACACCGAGACTTCCATTTCGGTGAGTAGTGCCATTAACGGGTAAGATAGCAACGCTATGCCTGTAATGGGCATGATTCGTCAGGCGGTAGGAACCTCTGCCGCGAGCTAGTTTCAACAAGAGGGAGGAACCCCATGGGCTCCGTCATCAAGAAGCGCCGCAAGCGTATGGCAAAGAAGAAGCACCGCAAGCTGCTGCGCAAGACGCGTCACCAGCGTCGCAACAAGAAGTGAGCTTCAAGGCCCGGCCGATTTGAACTGTCCCCCGGAAGTTGGACTGATTTATTCAGTTTTTCTTCCGGGGGGA
>ERZ1034992.409-NODE-409-length-25015-cov-4.672917_pt1 | contig 25015 bp, 25 predicted proteins | sample MGYA00520695_ERZ1034992 | MGnify/ENA primary metagenome ERZ1034992 (study PRJEB33766, sample SAMN09781778) | gut metagenome | biome: gut microbiome | host: Homo sapiens | place: Madagascar | study: EMG produced TPA metagenomics assembly of the PRJNA485056 data set...
TTTCGTTTACTTACCGGCATAGCCGGTAGTTTTTTTGTCCTAAAGGGGACAAAAAAAACGGAGCCGCGTTCCGCAAAAGAACCGGCTCCGTCTTTTCAGAAACTGTTTCAGGCAAGTTTGCTCTTGAGGAACTCCACCGCCATGACAATGTCCGCGCGCGGATTTTCTCCGACTTCGCGTTCAATGGTCAGGAAACCGTCATAGCCGACAGCCCGCAGCGCAGCGAGGTACTGATCCCAGACCACCTGTCCCTGTCCCAGCGGAACTTCGCGGAACACCGGCGATTTGTCCTTGCTCTGCTCTTCCGGCGGGGTCAGGTCGAAGGTGTCCAGCGAACCGTAGACGTCCGACGGGTTGAAATCGCGCAGATGCAGACCGTCCTTCGCATGGGTATGCACGATGTATTTGCCGGCGGCAGGAACTTCCAGCGCGGGATTGACATTCAGCACCATGGCGAGGTTGGCGGGGTCAAAATTGATGCCGAGACCGCGGTCGCCCGCCGCCTTGATGACCGCCAGAAGACGCGAGATCGGTTCCGGTCCGGTTTCAATGGCAAGCGTGCAGCCTTTGGAAGCGGCATATTCACCGACTTCGCGCATGGCGTCCGCCATCACTTTGAAAATGGGAGAGTCGTCGCGGGTCGGAACCACGCCGATATGGGTGGTCATGACTTTCGTGCCGAAGAACACGCACAGGTCAATGATCTGTTTGCTCAGACGGATGCGCTCCGCATTGCCCGCCGCATCCTGGAAACCATGTCCGCCGAGGTCGCCGCAGATGGACGCGACTTTCAGTCCCAGTTTCTCGATGTGATTTTTCAGGCGAATCCGTTCCTCTTCCGGCATAGTGATGAGGTTGTGATCCTTGCAGACGGCATACATCTGAACGCCTTTGGCTCCGACTTCCGCCGCCGATTCCATCGCCTGGAACAGAGGTTCGCGGAATGATTCGACAATGACTCCGATATCCATTTTTATTCTCCTCCTTCTGAAAAAAAATATGTTTCAGGCTCAACGCCTGTTCACGACAATTTCGATTTCACCAGTTCCAGTTCCGCTTCCGCATCGGTCAGCAGTTCTTCCACCAGCTCCCTGATCGGCACGATTTTATCCACCAGTCCGACCGACTGGCCCGCCATCAGCGAACCGTGCTCGACATCGCCGTCCACAACGGCACGCCGCAGCGCGCCGACCCAGAATTTTTCCACTTCCTCCTGCGCGTGCTGGCGGGAAACCGTTCCGGCTTCCAGTTCCTTGAGCAGCGAGAGCTGGAGTTTGCCGAATTCCGCCAGTCCCTTGTTGCGCAGAGAACGCACCGCCACAACCGGCAGACGGGAATCAAACTGCGGAGTCGCCACGGCATCACGGGCATTGGCATGACGGAACGCCATCTTGAAGTTTTCATGCGCCTTGCATTCCTCGGTCATCACGAACCGGGTTCCCAGCTGTGCGCCAGCCGCACCCATGAGCAGGGCGTGGGCAATCATCTTTCCGGTGGCAATCCCGCCGGCGACGAACATCGGAATCTGATCCGCAAAACGGAACAGCACCTGCTGCATCAGCACCACGGAGGAGACATGACCGATATGTCCGCCGGCTTCGCTGCCTTCCAGAATAATGGCGTCCGCTCCGTATTTGATCATGCGTTCCGCAATGGATACCGTCGAAGCGAAACACATCACCTTCGCGCCGATTTCTTTGGCGGCAAGCACTTCTTTTTCCTTCGGGAAACTTCCCGCAAAAATGATATACGGCACGTTCATTTCCTTGAGCATGGCAAGGTGATCATGGTATGCCGGCGCAATCGTAATCAGGTTGACCGCAAAGGAATTCGGGGTCAGACTGCGGGTCTGCTCAATCTGCTGACGCAGAATCTCCGTAGGGGCATTGCCGCCCGCCAGACATCCGAAGCACCCGGAATTGGAAACCGCCGCCACCAGATTGGGTTCGGAAACCCAGGTCATTGCACCGCACAGAATCGGATATTTCACATTAAGAAATTCACTGCCGCGCTTCATCAGCGGATTCAGTTGTTTCAGTTCTTCCATCGTTTTTTCCCTTTCATATATAAGGTTTTCAAGGTTCGGCTAAATATAGCATCAAAAGTTCTTTTTTTCAAATTCACTCTTTTTTTTCTGCATCTCGGACCGGGAAAGAATGTGCCGGTCATTGTCATTCAACAGGTTCCGCCAGCCGTTCCGCCAGGAGGACTTGCCGCAGACGCTCCAGCGGCAGCCCGATCACATTGGACAGTGGACCGTCCAGACGTTCCAGCAGCAGTTCTCCGTGTTCCTGAACCGCATATGCCCCGGCTTTGTCCAGCACCGGAACCAGTTCCATGTACTGCCGGATCACCGTATCCGGCAAAGTTTTGAAAACCACACGCGTGATTTCCGCAAAGGTCAAATGCAGCCCGCGCTGTTTCAGACACAGGGATACGCCGGTCAGCACCCGGTGTTCTCTGCCGGAAAGACTCCGCAGCATGGCGGCGGCAGCGGCAGGGCCGGACGGTTTGCCGAAAATCCTGCCACCGCACTCCACCACGGTATCCGCACCGATCACCAGCGATTCCGGAAAACGCAAGGCTGCGGCTGACGCTTTCAGCTCAGCATTCCACCGGATGGTTTCCTCCGCATCCTCTGCCGTAATTTCCTGAACATCAGCAGTTTCAACCCGGAACGATACTCCCAGTTCAGAAAGCAGCTCCCGACGCCGCGGCGAAGCGGATGCCAGCACCACGGGATAAAGCATTTTCAGACGCATGGACAACAGACTCACTGTTCGCTGTTCGGATCATACAGAATATGGGAACAGTTGTCGCAGAACACCAGTTCGCCTTTTTTCGCCTGATTGATGACCTGCGGCGTAACCTTCAGCGAACAGTTGCCGCAGGAGCCGTTGACAATCGGAACCACCGGTTTGCCTTTGTCGCGAGCCAGAATATTCTTGTATGCGGCAAGAACATTCAATTCGACTTTGGACATGAAGCCTTTTTTCTCCGCTTTGAGTTTGAGCGCGTCCGCCTTGATGGTCTCGACCAGCTGTTCAAATTCCGCCAGTTCTTCGCGGACCTGCCGTTCCGCTGCGGAGAATTCCTTTTCCTCCACTTTCAGATCCTGACGGGCGGCTTCCAGCTTGTCCATCAATTCCAAAACATGCGTTTCCTTATCGGAAATACAGCCTTTAATGGCTTCGATATCAGACATCATGGTCTGGTATTCCGCATTCTTCTTGACCAGCGCAGACTGCGTCAGGAGTTTGCGGCTTTTGTCATTGAGCTCGGCGATTTCGCTTTCCGTCTGTTTGATTTCACGTTCCACCTGCTTGAAGTGCTCTTTCGCCTGATTCAGCACGGCGGACGCGGCAAGATATTCCTCTTTCAGTTTTGCGCGTTCGCCGGGAATCGTGCGGTATTTGACTTCCAGATTCCGGAGCTTCATATCATACTGTTGAACCGTCAGAATATTGGATACCCAGTTCTTCATTGATAGTCCTTTCGGTCATGATTTATGTTTCAGTGCCCGTTTCAGCACAGGCAGGACATGTTTATACATACGGTAGAAACCAAGATCGTTGGGATGACAGCCGTCCACTGTGCAGGCATCGCGCATCCGGCTGCCGAACAGGGTTTCACCGTCAATGAAATACACATGGGTATCTCCGGAATCAACGGCGTGCTGCCACGTAGTGCGGATGATTTCCCGGCGGCGTGCATTCTCGGTAATATTGCCATTGGTGAAATCACATTTGGACATGATGATGACCGGCAAATCCGGCTGTGCTTCGCGGATCGCACGGAAAAACGGCTCATGCGTTTCCTGCAGATGTTCTGCCGACGGTGCATTGTGATCGTAATCCATCACGAATGCCGCAAGTTTCAGACCGGCAATGGCTTTTGCCACAGCCAGTTCTCCTTTGCCGCTTCCGGAAAAACCCAGATTGATCTGTTCCGCATCCAGTTTACGGCAGAGCATGGACGGATACATGTTGCCGGGCCGGGAGGCACAGCCGCCCTGGGTAATGGACGAACCGTAGAACAGAATCGGTTTCGCATACTTGTGCGGCAGCGGCGGCAGAATTGTGGAACCTTCCTTCAGTCCGAGTTCCACTGATTCAGCTCCGCCGTACAGTGGGAAATTGATGACCCAGTCGCAAAGTGCGCCGGACGGATTCACCCCGCAGACAGCAGTGATGTCAACCTGTCCGGGACTGGGCTGAACCGTCTTGTTGTAAATCAGCTCTCCGCCGGGAACGCGGCAGTAGCTGTCGAATCCGGCACTGCCGGCACGGGGCATGTGATTCATATCGCAGCTGTGCGCCAGTTTTGCGCGGATCATCAGTTCCGGAGAATCCGAACGGAAACGGACGCAGACTCCGGAAGTGTGATGGCTCAGTTCCAGTGCGCCTTCATTGATTTCCTTTATCGTGAAACTCTGCGGGATCCGGTAGAATCTGCCGTCGTTTTCCTTGAACCAGGGCAGACCTTCCAGCTGGAAAGGATCCAGGCGGACATCCCGGAACAGGAATCCGTTCTCATCGGCGGGGCCGGTCGCAAAATTTTTGTCGATCTTCGCAATATCCATGACTCTGTCTCTCCTTGAATGATTTCTGCATTTTACGGAAGTATATCATACTATAAAAGAAAAACAAGCGAAAAAACGCAATATCACGAATATTTTTCCGTTCCGGCGGGGCAGGAAGAACATTTCTCCGGCAGAAATCCGCAAAAAAAATGATTTTCCTGCATTCTCCGCTTGAAGAAATGCGTTTGAAAGTGTATCTTTCTACTTTGAAAGAACAATCAACATTTCAGGAGATGTTTTTATGGCAGTTTTTCATCCTTTTCATGCACTGATGCCGCGTCCGGACAAAGTGGCGGAAGTGGCGGCGGTACCCTATGACGTGGTCAACAGCGAAGAAGCCGCGGCTCTCGCCGAAGGCAATCCGCTGAGTTTCCTGCGGGTATCCCGCCCGGAAATCGAACTCCCCGCCGGAACCGATTTGTACTCCGACGCCGTTTATGCCAAAGCGCGTGAAAACTTCAAACGTCTCATTGCCGCCGCCCCTCTCGAATCCGATCCCGAAGCCAATCTGTATGTCTACTCCCTCCGCATGGGCGACCGTACCCAGACCGGAATCGCGGGTGCAGCATCCGCGGCGGATTACGATGCCGACATCATCAAGAAACATGAAAAGACCCGCCGTGACAAGGAAGATGACCGCGCACGGCACGTCATGGAACTGCGCAATCACACCGGTCCGGTCTTCCTGACCTACCGTTCCAATGCCGGAATCGCCGACATCATCAATGAAATCAAACAGGAAAAACCGTATTTCTCGTTCGTCGCCGCCGACGGCATTGAACACAAACTCTGGAAAGCCGGAGCGGAACGCAGCCGCAAACTTTCCGCGATGTTCGAAAACGAAGTTCCGAATTTCTATATTGCCGACGGACATCACCGTGCGGCGTCCGCATCCCGTGCCGCAGCCGCCTGCCGCGCCGCCAACCCGAATCACACCGGCAAAGAGGATTACAATTTCTTCCTCGCGGTGGCATTCCCCTCGGACGAGCTCAAGATTCTCGCCTACAACCGCGCCGTGCATGATCTCAACGGCATGACGTCCGAACAGTTCCTTGCCAAGCTGGGCGAAAATTTCCCCATCACGCCCGCCGCTACCCCGGAACCTGCCAAGGGCGGCAGCTTCTGCATGTACCTCGACGGCAAATGGAGCCTGCTCGTTCCCAAATTCGATATTGCCTCGCTCGGCGTCATCGAACGTCTGGATGTCAGCATTCTTCAGGACAATGTACTCGGTCCGCTGCTGGGCATTGACGATCCCCGCACCAGCAAACGCATTGACTTCATCGGCGGCATCCGCGGCACGAAGGAACTGGAACGGCTGGTCAAGGAAGGCAAAGCCGTGGTGGCGTTCTCCATGTACCCGACTACGGTCGAACAGCTGATGGACATTGCGGACGCCGGCAAAATCATGCCTCCGAAATCCACCTGGTTTGAGCCGAAGCTGCGCGACGGTCTGGTGACCCACAGTTTCTGACAGGACGGAGGCAGACACCATGGCAGCAAAAACTCTGGCAGTGATTCCGGCCCGGTTCGCAAGTACGCGTTTTCCGGGCAAAGTCCTGGCAAAATTAGACGGCAAACCCATCATTCAGCATGTCTGGGAACGCGCCGTCCGCTCCAAAGCCGATGACGTTGTCGTGGCGGTGGATGAACCGCAGGTCTATGAGGCGGTCTGCGCATTCGGCGGCAAGGCGGTCATGACCGCGAAAAACCATCCGACGGGGTCCGACCGCATCTGGGAAGTTGCCCGGAACAGCGAAGCGGAAGCCGTCATCAATATCCAGGGAGATGAACCGTTCGTCAAACCGGAAGTCATTGATTCCCTGATTGACGCCATCACCGCGCCGTCCGCCCCGGATATGGCAACTGTCGTAGTGCCCTGCCCCCGTGCAGAATATGAAAACAATCCGAATATGGTCAAAGTCGTGCTTTCCGCGGATTCCCATGCACTGTATTTCAGCCGTTCCATGATTCCGTTCCTGCGGGTCGGCGGCAAAGATACCGAAACCTACCGGCACTGGGGTATTTATGCCTACCGCAAAGCCGCACTGGAACGTTTTGTCTCCCTCCCGGAAGGCAAACTCGAACAGTGCGAAAAACTTGAGCAGCTCCGGGCGCTGGAAAACGGCATGAGAATCAAAGTGATTGTTACGCCCTGCTCCAGCATCGGAATCGACACACCGGAAGATCTGACCAAAGCGGAAGAATTTCTGGCGCAGCTGAAAAAAGAAGGGAATGCCTTATGAATCTGGTGAAAATCGGAAAATATACCGTCGGTCCCGGCGCACCGCTACTGCTGATCGGCGGACCATGTGTGGCGGAAGGACGCGACATCTGTTTTGAAATCGCGGAATTTCTGAAAGGAGTCTGCGAAAAACGCGGCATATCCTATGTTTTCAAGGCGTCGTTTGATAAAGCGAACCGTTCCTCGATCTGCTCTTTCCGCGGCAGCGGTATGGAAGCCGGACTGGCGATTCTCCGCGAAATCAAGGAAAAACTGAACCTGCCCGTTTTGACGGATATCCATGAATCCTGCCAGGCGGCTCCGGTTGCGGAAGTCGCTGATGTGCTTCAGATTCCGGCATTTCTCTGCCGTCAGACCGATCTGCTGACAGCTGCGGCAGCAACCGGACTGCCGGTCAATGTCAAAAAAGGACAGTTCCTCGCGCCGGAAGATATGCGCGGCGTAATCGGCAAACTGGAGGAATCCGGCTGCCGGAACATCCTGCTCACGGAACGCGGAACCACTTTCGGTTATCATAATCTGGTCGTGGACATGCGCGGACTTCAGACCATGCGTTCGTTCGGCTATCCGGTGGTTTACGACGCCACCCATTCGGTCCAGCTTCCCGGCGGACTCGGCAATGCGTCCGGCGGACAGCGGGAATTCATTCCGGAGCTGACCCGTGCAGCGGCAGCAGCCGGAATCGACGCCGTTTTCATGGAAGTGCATCCGAACCCGGACAAAGCATTGTCCGATGGTCCCAATTCGCTGGATTTCGCCAGCGCGGAAAAAGTTATTGACGAGGTAATGGCGATTCATGAACTGGTCGGAAAAATGCAATAAAATCACAACCATCGTTCTGGATGTGGACGGTGTGCTTACAGACGGCCGCATCGGCTACCGCGACAACGGCGATGAAATCAAGTTTTTCCATGTGCGCGACGGGCACGGGCTGAAACTGGCGCAGCGGGCGGGACTGAAAGTCGGAATCCTTTCCGGCCGCAAATCCAAAGCCAACGCCACCCGCGCCGCGGAACTCAAAATGGATTTTCTGTACGAAGACTGCAAAGACAAGGATGCCGGATTCACGCGTCTGCTGGAAGATCAGCATCTGCTGCCGGAACAGTGCATGTATATCGGCGATGACGTGGTGGACGCCCGGCCGATGGCACGCTGCGGACTGGCTGTGGCGGTCGGCGATGCCGTGCCGGAACTGGATGCCGTCGCCGATCTGCGGACCAGAGCGGAAGGCGGACACGGCGCCATCCGCGAAGCAGTGGAATTTTTACTCAAGGAACAGGGCAAATGGTCAAAACTTATGGAACGTTACTTCGGCTGATCCTGCTGACCGGCTGTCTCGGAATCGTTTCGCTGTTCGCAGACGATGCGTCCGGCACGGCCGCATCTCTGAGCAATTTCGCTCTGCCGGAATACAGCAAAAGCAACGGCAGACTGCAATTTATTTTATATGGAGGAAAAGCAACTAACCTGGGCGCCATGATCATGCTGGTAAAACCCAAAATCGACATTGTCAAGGATGACATGAAAAATATCCGTGACATTGTTTCACTGGCGGAAGCAGAGCCGTACCCGCTGACTTTCACTCCGCAGCAGGTGATGGATTACTGGAAAGACAAACAGCATTCGCAGTCTCTGATTTTTTCCGACGATGCGGAATACGACAAAAATCTGCGTATGCTCCGCAGCGATGCTCCGGTGCATTTCCGCTCCAGAGAAATCTCGGTGGACGGAGTCGGTTTCGATGCCGACCAGGACCGCCGGTTCATACATATCCGCAGCAAAGTCCGCATGGTGATATATCCGGAGATGCGCAAATACTCCGGCATGAGACCGCTGGGAGAAAACAATTCACAGGATGATTCCAAAAAGGAGACCAAATAAATGAGTTCATACCGCACCCGGAAATTCTGCACCGTGCTGTGTTTTGCAGCAGCGGCTTTCTTCAGCTTTGATTCTTTTGCCCAGCTGGGCGACATGTTCGCGGCTTCCCGCAAAAGCCGCAAGGACAAAGCGGACACCCCTACTCTGATCAATGCGGATTCCATGGATCTGGACATTGCCCATGACAAGGCAACTCTGCTGGGCAACGTTGATATTCAGGATCCGGAAATGAGCATCAAATGCCGGAAAATGATCATTTATCTGGGAAAAAGCGACAAGGCGGCGGAAAAGAAAACGGATTCCGATGATCCGCGCAGCTCGCAGACGGGCAAGGAAGTCGTCAAAATCGAATGTATCGGCGATGTGGTCATCACCCGCGCTCCGGATGAAGCCGCCGGACTGAAAGAAGCGCAGCAGGCATTCGCCGGACGCGCAGTCTATATGGTCAAGCAGGACGAAATCACGCTGACCGAAGATCCGGTGGTGGTCAACGGCGCCAGCCGTCTGAACGGCGAACGCATCATTCTTTATACCAAAACGGAACGTGTTCTGGTATTCAAGGGCGTCATCAAGGCGCAGGGCTCGGTCATCAGCAACGCTGGCAAACAATAAAACCGGAGGAGATCGGATCATGTCGGATGGAGAAATTCTTCTGGACGCCCGCGGTCTGATGAAAGCATACCGCGGACGCCGTGTCGTCAATGATGTGAACATCCATGTCCGCCGCGGCGAAGTGGTCGGAATTCTGGGTCCGAACGGAGCAGGAAAGACCACCAGTTTCTATATGATTACGGGCTTGATCAAACCGGATGCCGGCGTTATTTTCTTCAAAGGAATCGATGTTTCCCAGCAGCCGATGTATGTCCGCGCCCGCATGGGAATGGGTTATCTGGCACAGGATGCTTCGATTTTCCGAAAACTGACCGTGGAGGAAAATATCTATGCCATTCTGGAAACCCTCGCCATTTCCCGGAAAGAACGCAAGGAACGTCTGGCGCAGCTGCTCGATGAACTGGCACTGACTCATCTGGCAAAACAGAAAGCCATGACTTTGAGCGGCGGCGAACGGCGGCGGCTGGAAATCACCCGCGCACTGGTCACCAACCCCGCATTCATTCTGCTGGATGAACCGTTCAGCGGCGTTGACCCCAAAGCCGTTTATGAAGTGCAGCAGATCATTGAAAAGCTTAAACACCGCAACATGGGAATCCTGATTACGGACCACAACGTGCGCGAAACGCTCTCCTGCGTGGACCGGGCTTATCTGATGAGTTCCGGAACCATCTGCTGCGAAGGCGACAGCAGTTTCCTGGTGAATGACCCCAAGGCGCGGGAAGTTTATCTGGGACCGCGTTTCACCATGTAACATTTCCGCTGAAACGGAAAAATTTCACCCGGCAGTCAAACCGGCTGCCGGGTTTCTTTTTTAAAACATCTGCGATCCGCAGACATAAAAAAAATCCGCAGGACGGGAAATACCGCTCTGCGGAAATTCAACAGTGAAACTCCGGACGGAACAGCCGCTCCGTCCGGGAAATCTATGTTACATGCCGATCATCCGGGTTCCAATCTGCAGAACCGAACCGATCTGATATGTGAGAAGGGTCATCACATAAGCCAGCATGAACAGCCAGATGGCTTCGCCGATTGCCATCTTCCAGGAGTTGAGTTCGCGCCGGATGATGGCAAGAGTCGCCAGGCACGGAATCGACAGCAGGCAGAAGAGCATGATGCAGAACGCCTGAAGCGGAGTGTAATTCTTGACCAGCTGGGACCGGAGAGAATCCGATTCCTCATCCGCTTCGCCCTCGGAATACAGGATGCCCATCTGGGCAACGAACACTTCCTTGGCGGCAAGTGCGCCGATGGTGGCAGTGGAAATCTTCCAGTCGAAGCCCAGCGGCTTGAAGAACGGTTCCATGGCTTTGCCGACGCGGCCGGAAATGGTGTATTCCATTTTTTCCGCACTTCTGGCATTTTCCAGAGACTCGACTTCCTCTTTCAGATTTTTGGATTTCTGAACGGCGTCAGCCACTGCGGCAGGCAAAGTCTTTCCGGAGTTTTCCAGTTCTTCCGCAACATCTTCCGGAACCGTTTTTTCCTGTTTCACTTTTTCCAGATTTTCAGCAGAAAGCAGTCCGGAATCCGCAACCGCTTTCAATTGAGGTTCGGACAGCGAGCCGGCTTTGACCGCCGCTTCGATTTTTGCATCGTAATCCTGCGAAAATTCCTTCTTTTCCGGGAAAGTATTGCAGATATAGAGAATCACGCTGGCGGCGAAAATCACCGTTCCGGCTTTCTGCAGATACATTCTGCCGCGGTCCCACATGTGAAGCATCAGACTTTTGAGCGTAGGCATACGGTAAGGCGGCAATTCCATCAGGTAAACTTCCCCTGCACCGCTGAACAGCGTGGATTTCATGATCCGCGCGGCAATCAGGGCAATCAGCACGCCGATCAGGTAAATGATCCACATGGTGAACGCCTGATATTTTTCCGCAAAGAAAGCGGGAATAATCAGTGCATAAATCGGCAGACGCGCTCCGCAGCTCATCAGAGGAAGAATCATGATGGTTACTTCGCGATCCCGGTCGGATTCGATGGTACGGGTCGCCATAATGGCGGGAACGGAACAGCCGAATCCCAGAATCAGCGGCACGAAGGAACGTCCCTGCAAACCGAATTTCCGCATGACGCCGTCCATCACAAATGCCGCACGCGCCATGTAGCCGGAATCTTCCAGCAGCGCAATGGCGAAGAACAGGAACAGGATGTTCGGCAGGAACACAATCACACCGCCGACACCGCCGATGATGCCGTCCGTCACCAGATCACGCAGGTACGGCAGAGTATCCGGATTCCAGACACTCTTGACCACACCGCCGATCCAGGCGAAGAAGTCTTCGATGAAGCCCATCAGGGGATCTGCGCAAGTGAAGGTGAACCAGAAGGTTACATACATGATGACCAGGAACAGCGGAAGCCCCAGATATTTGTTGGTCATCACGGCGTCAATCTTGTCGGAAATTTCACGGCGTTTGGCATGAGTGCTGGAGATGGCTTCGCGGCAGGCGCCCGCCAGCATGGCATACCGGCGGTCTGCCATGAAAGTATCTGCATCAATGGCATGTTTGTCGCGCAGATGCCGGATCTGTTTTTCCACTTCATCCTGCACCGGTTCAAAATCCTTGATCCGCAGAACACTGGTGTCATGTTCCAGCAGTTTGATGGCGAAGAAACGCGCCGGAATATGCTTGTAGCGTTCGATGTTCAGAGCGTCGATTTTTCCGGCAACCGTATTGATGGCGTCATCAATGTCCGCGCCGTAAGTCAGCATCGGTACGCCGTGATTCTCCAGTTCGTTCAGCGTGCGCGCCAGCTGCTCCAGCAAAGGCCGGACGCCGTCCGCGTTCTTGCCGACGGTCTGGACTATGGGAGAACCGAAATAGGTTTCCAGCTTCGGAATATCGTATTTCAGACCCTTCCGGCGGGCGTCGTCAGACATGTTGAACGCCAGCAGCATGGGGATGTGAAGCTCCGCCAGCTGAGTGGTCAGATACAGACTGCGCTGCGGAATTGTGGAGTCCACCACATTGATGATGAGGTCAATCCTCGGAGCGGTCAGTTCACGGAACACGACATCTTCTTCGGGAGAAGACGAGGACAGGGAATAAACGCCGGGCAGGTCAATCAGTTCAATGGTCTTGCCGTTGAGAACGAAGGTGCCGGACTTGCTTTCCACGGTAACGCCGGGATAGTTGCCGACATGCTGTCTGGCGCCGGTCAGGGCGTTGAAGATACAGGTTTTTCCGCAGTTGGGATTTCCGGCCAGCACGATTTTGAAATGGTTGGACATTTTTCGTTCAATCCTTTTTTCTGAGAACAATTTGAGAAGCGTCATCCCGGTGAAGAGCCATACTGGTTTCCAGGATTTTTACACGGATCAGACTGCCGAACGGGGCATGGGCTTCGATCTGCAGTTCGCTGCCGGGAACCAGCCCGACATCCGCGAATTTCTTGCGTCCGGGCGCTTTCGGCATAACCTTGACAATTGTTCCAGACGACCCGACCGGGAGATCGGCGAGCGTCGTTTCATTTCCAGTGGAAATGCGGTATTCCGGTGTCCGTGAGGCATCGCATCCGCATCCGCAAGAGCATTTTTTTACCAACATTTGCTGATACCTTTCAATATATTAGTTTGTGTTCTGACAAAAAAGAATCCGGGGAAGAGCGGGAAAAGGAGTTAGGAACCGTTCTTCCCCGGAGAAAAATACATTTTCCGGGCAATACAGGCCGAAGCATCCGGACGCATCCGATGTTTTCATGATCGACACTGCAACTCTCCTGTATTGTTTTGCTTTGCCTAAGTTTCTGTTCGTCCGGATTCCGGAGCAATGAAACCACAGTTCCGAATATCCTTTCAATCAGATGACACTAATATATATTGTTTTTCTGAAAATACAAATTAGATTAGACTAATTATTTGATTTTTTTTGAGGTTCAGGCAAAAAACGGCAGTCAGGAACGGAATCCGCCGCCGCTCAAACGGGCAATGGATTCACGGTATTTCAGCGGAGATACCCCCAGCACAGACTTGAAACGGCGCGAAAAATGATACTGATCCTTGTAGCCGAAATGTTCCGCCGCCTCCGCAATCGAACAGCCGGTGTTGACCAGATATTCCGCCGCCCGGTTCAGCTTGAAACGGTCGGCATAGATTTTGGGCGTAACCCCGGTCCGCTGAAAGAAAATCCGGCGGAGCTGATCGATGCTCAGATTGCACATCTCCGCCATTTCTCGGACACTCCACCAGTGTTCCGGATGACGCCGTATTTCTTCCAGAAGTTCATCCAGCAGAGGATATTCCGGCTGTTCCGCGCTGGTTTTCGCCAGATAGAGATCCACCAGCAGCCGCTGCAATTCAATGTTTGCGCGGATTTGTGAACTGACGGCAGGATCGGCGGCGGCCTCCTGAATGGGCAGCAGACGCCGCACCTTGCCCAGCGGAAAAATGCCGGAAGAAATCACCCCGCTGCGCATCAGCATATCCGCCACCGGGCCGCAGAAATTCAGGCTGTCCTCCCGGTACGGTTTGCCGTGCGCACCGCCGTAACGGTTCAAGGTGCGCGGAGTAATGATGATGCAGTCGCCGGGATGCACATCGGAACAGTCATCCGGTTCCAGCCACAGCCGCCCTTCCCCCTCAAACATGTGGGAAATGGAATAAAACTGGAAATAGCGTTTGCCGCATTGGTAAAAGGAATCCGGCTGAGTCGTCCCCCCTGCTCCGCCGCGGATGATCCACAATCCGTACTGACGATGAATTTCGCGCATTCCTGTGGCGGGCAGCATATGCACCGCCGGTTTCGTTTTTTTGTCATCATTCATGCCGTTTTTATCCATTTCATATTTGTTTTTCCGGTGTAAATTTAACGCATATCGCAAGAAAAGGCAAATGAATTTTTTCCAAAAAACACAAAAAAAAGGAAAACGTCATGAAAATTGGTGCTTTGGCTTCATCGCTTCGCAAACCGTTGCCGGCAACTGTCAAAAAGTATGCGGAAATGGGTCTTCAGGGAGTTCAGTTGCAGATCACTCCGCAGTATCTGGTGTTCCCGGATGCTCGGCTGCAGGAAATCCGGCAGCTCTGCGCAGACCACGGTCTGGAAATTTCCGCTGTGTGCGGAGACATCGGCGGCTCGTATTTCGGCGTTACGGATGAATGGCGGGACCGTGTGGCTCTGCACAAACGCGTAGTGGATATTGCCGCCGCACTCGGAACGAAAGTCATCACCACTCATATCGGCGTAGTTCCCGCCGACCCCGCCGATCCCGTTTACCCGGTCATGATCGAATCCATCGGCGCAGCGGCAGAATATTCTGCCGCCAACGGTACGGTCTTCGCCATCGAAACTGGTCCGGAAAATGCGGAAACTCTGCTCCGGCTGCTGACCGACGTCAATTCCCAAGGTCTCGGCATCAACCTCGACCCCGCCAACCTCCGCATGGTCTCCCGCGTCGATCCCGTTCACGCAGTCGAAGTCCTCGGCAAATACATTGTCCACACCCATGCCAAAGACGGCATCAACACCTTCCCCGGTTCCGCCGCGGCATGTTACGGTATGCGCGAGCCGGACGGCTCCATGCGTGTTTTCACCGAAGAGCCGGCTAAATTCCAGGAAGTCCCGCTCGGACAGGGACAGGTTCCCTGGGACGGCTATCTGGCGGCTCTCAAGAAAGCCGGATTCAACGGTTTCCTCACCATCGAACGGGAATGCGGTGCTGATCCCGAAGGTGATATCCGCCTGGCAATGAACTTCCTGAAATCCAAACTGGCATAAGGAGGGGATCATGGCTAAAAAACTCAGAGCGGCTCTGATCGGCTTCGGCGGCATGGGGCACTTCCATTCATCCTGCTATCCGAAACAGAAAAACGTGGAACTTGTTGCGATCTGCGACATCGACCCGAAAAAATTTGAACAGGACAAAGCGGAAATCAACCTCGGCAAAAGCGAAAAAACCGAGCTGGATTCCATCGCCAAGTATGCCTCTTATGAAGAACTGACCGAAAAAGCGGATTTCGACATGCTGGACATCTGTCTGCCCTGTCATCTCCATGCCGAATATGCGGTCCGTGCCATGAAGGACGGCTATCATGTGCTGTGCGAAAAACCGATGGCGCGCAATCTGGCACAGGCCGACCGCATGATCCGCATTTCCCGCGAAACCAGCCGCAAACTCATGATCGCGCAGTGTCTCCGGTTCTCTCCGACCTACAATTACCTGAAAAAAGTTTACGAGAACAAAGAATTTGGAAAGCTGCTGCGTCTGGACATGCGCCGCAACGGTTCCCTCCCCACTCAGGCATGGTATCGCGACAGCAAAAACAGCGGCGGCGCACTGCTGGATCTGCATCTGCACGACACGGATTTCATCAACTACGTGTTCGGTATCCCCGATGCGGTCCGCACCTGCGGAATCACCCGGAACACCGGCGGCATTGACGATCTGATGTCCACCTATATCTATGGAAAAGGACCGGTCATCAACTCCGAAGGCAGCTGGTGCAAAGGCGGATGGTTCTGTTCCGGAATCGCGGTTTTCCAGAAAGCCACAGTCGAAATCTCCGGCAACGATCTGATCAAAATCTACCGTGTCGATCAGAAAAATCCCGAAGAAATCAAATTCGAAAAGGACAACAATCCGTATTTCAACGAAATTGCGTATTTTGCCCAGTGCATTCTGAAAGATCAGGAACCGGAACAGTGTCTGCCGGAAAGCACCCGGAACTCCATCCGGATCGCTCTGGCGGAAGAACGCTCCGCGCTTCACAAGCGCAAAGTCAATCTGAAATAAGCTCTCGCTGCTGATTTCACGGCGGTACATTCTCAACCGGATATACCGCCTTTTTCATTCTTCAGGAAAAATCCTGTTCCGTCTCCTTGCATCGGATTCGCCGTTGCTGTATATTACCTTAAAAAAGAGGATTGATGTACAATGAAATTTCAATGCGCAGTATTTGACATAGACGGAACTCTGATGAATTCCGAGGAAGTTCTGCTGAAAGGTCTTCAGCAGACATTGAAACAGCTGACCGGAAAAGATTATGATCTCGCGGATCTGCAGTTCGCCTGGGGCATTCCCGGCGTGGATACCGCCCGGCGGCTGAATTATCCGGATGAACACCAGCTCTGCCGGGCATGGGAAGACGCCGTTACGCCGTTCCGCCGGGAAGTACACCCCTACGCGGGAATTGAAGAGCTGCTGATGCAGCTGAAAAATGCGGGTCTGCGGATTGGTATTGTAACTTCACAGGACCGCCGGGAATATGACCGGGCGTTCCCGCTGAAACATTTCTTCGAACCGGAACTGGTTGTCACGGCGGATCAGACTGTTCTGCACAAACCGCACCCCGATCCCCTGCTGGAAATTCTGAAACGTACCGGGCTGACTCCGGATCAGGTTCTCTATACCGGCGACACTCCGTATGATTCGCAATGTGCCAAAGACGCCGGAATCGCTTTCGGTCTGGCGGTCTGGGGCGCGGCGCATCCCGACCAGATCCGGGCGGACCATTATTTCAGAACACCTGCCGAGCTTGCCCGGCTGTGCCTTTGACCGGAATACGGATCCGCGCCTTTTTTGACTGATTTGTCAATTTTTTCCGCTTGCAGGTTTGAATTTCCTCTTTTGAGAAGGTATCTTACCATCCTAAATATTTTAAACAAATTTCAACTTAACGGAGAATATCACCATGGAAGAAAGTTTTCTGCAGAACAACTTTGCCGGCCGCATCGGCGGAAACATGTTCGGCAAAGATACCAAAATCTATAAATTCGAAAAAATCAAACGCGCCAAACGTGCCGCCATTGCCGCCAATCCCGGCATGGAAATCATTGACATGGGTGTGGGCGAACCCGACGACATGGCGTTCCCCGCGGTTGTGGCAAAACTTGCGGAAGAAGCCGCCAAATGGGAAAACCGCATTTACGCCGACAACGGCATTCTCGAATTCAAACAGGCTGCCGCACGCTACATGAAAGCTCTGTACGGCGTGGAACTGGACCCTGAAACGGAATTCTGCCACACCATCGGCAGCAAATCCGCGCTGACTCTCCTGCCCGCCTGTTACATCAACCCCGGCGACATCACGTTCATTACCGTTCCGGGCTATCCGGTTCTCGGCACCTGGACCGAATATCTCGGCGGCAAAATGGTCAAACTCCCGCTGCTCGAAGAAAACGGCTACCTGCCGGATCTCGATGCCATTCCGGAAGACCAGCGAAAAAAAGCCAAACTGCTGTACCTGAACTATCCGAACAACCCGACCGGTGCCTCCGCCAGTGTGGAATTCTTCACCAAAGCGGTCAAGTTCGCCAAAGAAAACAACATCCTCATCGTGAGCGATGCCGCATACGCCCCGCTGAATTTCCAGGGCAAACCGCTCAGCATCTTCTCCATCCCCGGCGCCAAAGACGTCGCTGTCGAACTTCACAGCATGTCCAAAGGCTTCAACATGACCGGATGGCGTCTCGGCTGGATCTGCGGCAACGCCTTGGCTGTCAAGGCGTTCGCCACGGTTAAGGACAACGCCGACAGCGGTCAGTTCATGGCGATTCAGAAAGCCGCCATTGCTGCGCTGGACGATCAGGCTTCGATCACTCCGATGATCAGTGAAAAATATGAACGCCGCCTGAAAAGCATGGTCGACACGCTCAAAGGTCTCGGCTTCAACGCCAAGGTTCCTGCCGGTTCTTTCTATCTTTACGTGAAAGCCCCGAAGGGAGCATCCGACGGCTCCGTCTTCGCCACAGGAGAAGATTTCAGCCAGTGGCTCATCAAGAACAAGCTGATCAGCTCCGTTCCGTGGGATGATGTCGGTCCGTACGTCCGTTTCTCCGCTACTTTCGTGGCGCGCGGCGGCAAAGAAGCCGAAGAAAAAGTGCTGGCGGAATTCGCCAGACGTCTCTCCGGCGCAAAATTCACGTTCTGACCCGTTCCGGGAGGATTTGAATCATGAGAAAAGATCAACAGTTCCAGGAAGACGCGGTTTCCGAAACACCGTCTTATGACGCTTCGCTCGCACTGCCGGTCATTGCGATCGTTGGACGCCCCAACGTCGGCAAATCCTCCCTGTTCAACGCCATTCTCAAACGGCGGCAGGCCATTGTGCATTTCGACTGCGGAGTAACCCGCGACCGCATTACAGCGTCCGGAGTCTTTGAAGGACGCCGTTTCAACCTGATTGACACCGGCGGTCTGGGCATGTTCGCCGGAGAAAAACGCAAAGTCGGATTCTGGGACCGTTCCATCGAAGAACAGGTGGAGGCAGCTATCGAATCGGCGGTAACCATTCTGTTTGTGGTGGATGTTACCGCCGGGCTGAATCCCCTGGACAAAGGAATTGCCGACCGGCTCCGCACCGCCGGAAAGAAAGTCATTCTGGTGGTCAACAAGGCGGACAACCACGAAGCGGAACAGGGCATGGTCGAATTTCATGCTCTGGGCTTCCAGCATATGCACGCGGTCTCCTGTCTGCACCGTATCGGCATTGACTCGCTGATGCTTGATGCGCTGGAGGATGTCCCGAAGAACACTTCTTCCGGAAATGACGGCGATGTCAAGCCGTTGCGGATTGCCGTGCTGGGACGTCCGAACGTGGGCAAATCATCCATCGTCAACCGGATACTCGGCGAAGACCGGGTGATTGTCAGCGATGTCGCCGGAACCACGCGCGACGCCGTGGACATCCAGTTCACGCTCCGCTGCGGAGATGAGGATGTGCCGGCGGTGCTGGTGGATACGGCTGGACTGCGGAAAAAATCCAAAGTCGACGGAGCGGTCGAAATTTACAGTATGATGCGGGCGGAAGAAGCCCTGAACAAATGCGATATTGTGCTGTTTGTGCTGGATGCCGGCGGCGGCTGGTCCACTTCCCAGGACAAGACCATTTCCCGGATGATCATTGAATCCGGCAAAGGCTGCATCATTGTCGCCAACAAATGGGACTGCTGCGAAGGCAAACGCAAGGAACTGCTGGCGGAACTCGCCGGGTCCCTCCCCAAAATGCTGTACGCGCCCATGGTTCCCGTATCCGCCAAAACCGGATACAATTTCCGGGAACTTTTCGAAGCCATTGCCGAGCTCCGCGCTCAGATGTCCGTGAAAATTTCGACAGCTCTGCTGAACAAGGTGGTTACGGATGCGCAGAAGAAAAATCTGCCGCCCGTGATTGGCGGAAAACTGTTCCGCATTTATTACGGAACCATGGTGGGCAACTGTCCGCCGCGTTTCTCGCTTTTTGTGAACGATCCGAAACTCTGTGCGGAAAACTACAAAACATATCTGGAGAATTATTTCCGGAAGGCGTTTTCTTTCCGCGGTTTCCCGATCCGGCTGTTCTTCAAGGCACGCCGGAGAGAGGAACTTTCCGAAATTCTGAACCGGAAACAGAAGTTCAAAAGAGAACGCGCCAAAGCGCAGCGGGAAAAGAATTACAAACCGCCGCGTCAGGAAGAGGAAGATTTCGACGACACCGATTTCTGAAAAACATTAACAGCCGGACAGTTCAAAGCTTTCCGGCTTTTCTTTTTTCACGGGAACAGGTTCAGCGGCGGCGCAGTCTGCGGAAATTCCGTTTGTTCACATGAGCCTGCGGCAGCTGAACATGGTAACGGATCGCCAGCAGCCGGATCAGAATCACCAGCAGCGATGTAATCACAAAGTTGATGAACCAGTTCACTCCGGCAATTTGCAGTGCATAGTAAATGATTCCGCCGATCAGGGATGCCGTGGCATAAAAATCACTGCGCAGAACCACTGGAATTTCCCCGGCAAGCACATCACGGATCATTCCGCCGCCTATCGCTGTGAAAACGCCGCACAGAATCACCCCGATGAAACTCACATTGTACTGGATTCCTTTTGCTGCACCTATCGCCGTAAAAACCCCCAGACCGACGGCATCGCAGATCTGAATCAGGTTCCGCAGGTGCATCCAGTAACGTGCCGACAGGAAAATCACCAGTCCAATACCGATACAGACGCACAGATAAGTCCAATGCTGCAAAGCCGCAGCCGGGGTTGCCCCCAGAATGGAATCGCGGATCATTCCGCCGCCGACACCCACACAGCACGCCAGAACCATAACGCCGAACACATCCAGTTTGCAGCGTACTCCTTTGACTGCTCCGGTAGCGGCAAAAACCGCCGTTCCAAACAAGTCCAGCAGCAATATGATGGTCGCTTCCATGTCTGGAAATCATCCGGCTTTGCGGATCACAAAGAACCAGCCGTAAAGCAGGAACGCAACCGTCGGAGCCAGACCGCCGACAATCGGCGGAACGAATCCCTTTTTCCCCAGCACCAGGAAAACTTCCGTGAACAGCTGATACACAACAATCACAGCCACAGCGGTAATGATGGAAAGGAAAATCCCGCCGCGTTCATTTTTGGCAGCCAGCGGCAATCCCAGAAAGACGCAGAGAAAACAGACCATCGGGAACGCCAGACGGTAGTACAGAAGCGTCTTATATACATTCCGCAGGGACGGAACCATGGATGTATTTTCTTTCAGAATATTGTAAATCACCCAGGAAGGCAGTTCTTCCGGCGTTTTGATTTCATTCGCAATTTTATCAGGATCTTCCGGAATTTCTTTTTCAGAAATTTCCAGTTCCGCAAACTTTTCCGGATTGCCCGGCAGTTTCAGCTGATGATGATACGGTGTCCGCACCGCATTGAAGAAAACCCAGCCCTTGCCGTCAAGGTACTGCGCCTTTTCCGCCCGGATGTCCCATTCCAGATTCTTTTCCCCTTTTTTGTTGAAGGCATACTTTTTCAGGATGATATTGTGCTGTATGCCGTCACGGTCGAATTTCTGAAACAGCCAGTCGCGCTGACCGTCTGCACTGCGGTATTGGATCATCTGGTACATGCGCTCCTCATAGTCCGGTTTGCGGGTCTTTTCCCGGATGAACGTTGCCGCCTGTTCCGTATAGGGAACGAGCTGCTCATTGAACCAGAAATTGACCAGCATGACTACGAACCCGACGCAGAAAATGGAAAAACCGCAGCGGACCAGCGACAATCCGGAGGACCGCATAGCGGAAATTTCTTTGTTTCTGCCGAAATTCGCCAGAGTATACATACATGCCAGCAGAATGGAAATCGGCAGGACGAACCGGACATTTCCCGGAATTTTCAGAATAAAATACCGGGCGGCGGTCCAGAACGATGCCTTATGACTCAGAAAATCATCCAGATCGCTGAAAATATCGCCGATCAGGAACAGAAAGATGAACGCAAACAGCAGAATGGAAAACGGAATCATGAATTCCCGGAAAACATACATATCCAAGGTCGGCAGCAGAAAAAAAGTCCGTTTGCAGGTTTCGCTCTGCGCCTTTCTGATTGCTTCTCTGTCATCCATGATCCGTTTGCCTTCCAGTTAAATGATTCAGGGCAGTTTTTCGTATGCCGCCAGAATTGCTTCTTCCGTTTCCTGCCAGCCCAGACACGGATCCGTTACCGATACACCAGGAATCAGTTTGCCGGCAGCGGCAATGTCCTGCCGTCCGGTTTTGATGTAGCTTTCCAGCATCACTCCGCAAATGGCATTCTGCCCTTCCCGGATCTGATCGACCACGTTCATCATGATTTTTGGCTGCATCAGCGGGTTGCGCATGGAGTTGGCATGACTGCAATCCACCATCACGCTCGGCGTCAGTTTGAGACGCTTCATCAGTTCCACCGTGTAGAACACATTTTCCGAACTGTAATTCGGCAGATGCTGACCGCCGCGCAGAACCACGTGGCAGAAATAATTGCCGCGCGTCTGAAATACCCCGGTCCGGCCATCGCTGATCACGCCGAGGAAAGAATGTTTCGCACGGGCAGTGAGAATGGCATCCACGGCGACGTGGATCGAACCGTCTGTGGCGTTCTTGAATCCGACCGGCATGGAAAGTCCGCTTGCCAGCTGACGGTGCGTCTGCGATTCCACGGTGCGCGCGCCGATCGCCGCCCATGAAATCAGGTCGGAAATATACTGCGGGATAAGCGGATCCAGAAATTCAGTCGCCGTCGGAATCTCCATACGGTTGATTTCCAGAAGCAGTTTCCGCGCCATCCGCACCCCTTTTTCAATATTGAAGGACTGGTTCAGATCCGGATCATAAATCATCCCTTTCCATCCCAGCGTCGTCCGCGGTTTTTCAAAATAAGTCCGCATGACCAGCATCATCTTGGAAGAGACTTTACTCTGCAGTTTCTTGAGCGCAGACGCATATTCCAAAGCCGCGGGGATGCTGTCGATGGAACAGGGACCCGTAATCACCAGAATGCGCTTGTCCTTGCGCATGATAATATCTTCCACTTCCTTGCGGTAGCGGTAAATGGTATCCTCAGCAACAAACGATACGGGCAGTTCTTCCAGAATTTCCTGCGGTGTCGGCAACGGGTACTGTTTTTCAATGTTGACGTTGATAACTTTGCTCATTTTTCAATCCAATCTTTCAGGGAACTGATTTCAACTGTCTGCTGCGAACCGTCTGCCATTTTTTTCAGAACAGCCTGACCGGACGCGAGTTCGGACTCTCCGAGAATAAATACATTCTGCGCCTTCAGGCGGTCGGCGGAACGCATCTGCGATTTCATGCTCTTTTCTTCCGCTTCCAACATCACGGGAATTCCCGCCTGCCGCAGTTCATTGGCAATCTGACGGTTCTTTTCCAGTGCGGCACACCCCAGAGAAATCAGGTACACTGCCGGACCGGCAACTTCCACCGGCGGAACTTTCATGGCTTCGCGTACCATGAGCAGACGTTCCACTCCGGCGGCAAAACCGACACCGCAGACCGGACGGTTCATGCCGGGGAGATTCAATTCGTAACGACCGCCGCCCGCAATGGCGTTCTGACCGCCCAGCCCGGTATGAGTCAATTCAAAAACCGTATGCACATAATAATCCAGACCGCGGACCAGGCGCGGTTCCACCGTAAAATCAATATTCCAGTCCGTCAGAATCTGGCACACCTGATCGAAATACTCGCGGGATGAAGCCCCGAACAGCGAAGCCGCGTCCGGTGCGGAAGCGATATGCGCCTGACATTCCGGCGCTTTGCAGTCCAGAATCCGCCAGACATTCCGTTCGAGACGCGCCCGGCAGTCTTCGCACATGGAATCTATACGCGGTGCAAAGTATTCACGCAGAGCATCTTCAGCAGGTTTCCGGTCTTCCGGAATGCCGCGGGTGTTCAGCAGCAGCTTGAAACCGCCGGCGCCGATTTCGTTCAGGAAATGACAGAGCATGGCAATGTTTTCCGCATCCAGGGCGGGAGCTACTCTGCCGACATTTTCCACCCCGATCTGATGGAACTGACGGCGTCTGCCGGCGGAAGGCCGTTCACCGCGGAACATGGGACCGATATAATAAACCCGGTGTTCGACTCCGTTCATGGCATCTGTTCCGGACAATGCGCGCATGACTCCGGCAGTGCCTTCCGGACGGAGCGTCAAAGAACGTCCGCCGCGGTCTTCAAAAGTATACATTTCTTTCTGAACGACTTCCGTTTCATTGCCCAGTCCGCGCTGAAACACCTCGGTATATTCAAAAATCGGCGTACGGATTTCTCCGTATCCGTAAAGATTGAAAATACGGCGCGCCGCTTCTTCAACGGCCCGCCAGGTCGCGGCTTCCACAGGGAAAATGTCCCCGGTTCCCGGAGGTGGCTGTGAGTTCATAGACATCGTAACGTCCGTCCTTCTGAAATGTTGAAAAAATCATCCCTGAAAAAAAACACACGCCATGCGTTCAGGGAAGAACACGGCGTGTCAAACTGTTTATCCGGCAGAAACCGGGTCCGGTTCCGTTTTCTGCGCGGAAATACTCAATGTTCAGCCAGCTTGGCAATGCGTTCCCTGAGTTCTTTTCCGGCACGGAATTTCACCACAACCCGTTCCGGAATAGCAACTTCGATTTCCGGCTTGTTGGGATTGCGTCCCTTGCGGCTTTTGCGCACTTTGATTTCAAAAACGCCGAAATTGCGCAGTTCAATATTCCGTCCGGCCACCAGTTCATCGGCAACATAATCCAATGTTTTCTGCACGACGGCCGCAACATCGCTCTGAATCAAATTCGTATCGGCGGCAATTTTCACTACCAGGTCTCGCTTTGTCATGTTATGATGGCTCCTTTTATTCTGCACGTCTGCCGACTCCGCATCCATGCTGGCTTTTTATTGATATACCCTTTTCAAAACATTTGAAAAGTCTTGTTTTTGCTGTGCTTTATAAAATAACGCATTTTTTCCCGAATACAAATCTAAATCATCTTTTTTAGGGAAAATTTTTCCCCGGTTCAGGAAATGACGCGCTGCCGGAAGATTTTCCTCCCGGCATTCCAACGGGAAAGACCTCAAAAATGAAAATATTCTGAAGTTTTCCCCGGTTTTCTGAATGTTTTCCGCGGTCAGATTTCGGCAGCCGCAGCAAACTGCACTTTCAGCACACTGTTCTGCGCCGCGTGCAGTTTAAGCACGGACGAACCGCCGCACGAAATCTTCTGTCCGTCCAGTTCCACGTCCGTCAAAACAGAGTCGAAGATCAGTTCCGCATCATTGGCGTAATCGAAATGCAGAGCCAGTCCGTCTTCCGTGCGCTCACTGCGCAGAATCCGGATATTAGCATCGAGCAGCTGTCCACCCCGAGTTCCGCTGACCGCAAGCAGACGGCTGCCGTGCGCCGGAATTTCAAAACTCAAAGCATCCGTCAAGCTGAATTTTTCTCCGCTCCACACATCCGTAACC
>ERZ1034992.411-NODE-411-length-24902-cov-11.892623_pt1 | contig 24902 bp, 37 predicted proteins | sample MGYA00520695_ERZ1034992 | MGnify/ENA primary metagenome ERZ1034992 (study PRJEB33766, sample SAMN09781778) | gut metagenome | biome: gut microbiome | host: Homo sapiens | place: Madagascar | study: EMG produced TPA metagenomics assembly of the PRJNA485056 data...
ACTAAAGTTACAAAAGCAATTATTTAAAGATATCGAAATCGACGGACACAGATTCAGAGTCGATGTAAAGGACACTTCTAAAATTGAAGCCCTAGAAAACTGGGCAACAGAACAGAGTGCGCTTAGCAAATTTGGAAAAGAATCACTAGAGGACTGCCCTGCTTTGATTGATAAGATTCTAGGAGATGGAGCCTTTGAAATCTTATTCAAAGGATACGAAGGAAGCTCGGCACAGTTTGAACTTTGCTTCACATTACGCAACATCTTTCAGGATGAATTTTTAAAGGATCAGCAGGCAAAAGTTGCGGAAGAAGAAAAGAAGAATCTGGACAAAATCGACAAGCTTTGCGAATCTATGGACAAATTTAACAGGACATTAGAATACGCAGACAAACGATATGGAGGAAGAAATGCTGTGGCTGGAAAGAGAAGATCTTCCGGAAAGCATAGACGCTAACGGAACGATTCTCCCTATCTTTGCAGACTTTAGAACCTGGGTCCGAGTTGACAGCGTTATACAAGATAACGCAATACCAGAGGAACTGAAGCTGCCCGTTATTTGTGATCTAATAGGAATCAATCCGTTCACTTTTAAAGGTGATCAGAAAGACCTATGGAATGCAATAATGGGCTTTTATTTTTGCGACAAAAAGCCTAGAGAATCTTATGCCAAGACAAACGGACGACAAGGCTATCGGTTCGAATATGATATGGACCTTATATATGCAGCGTTTAGACAGCAATACAATATAAACCTTTTAGACGCCAAACTTCATTGGTTTGAATTTAAGGCACTTTTTAACGCCCTAAGCGACGATACCATGATCATACGCATTATTGGATACAGAACCAGGGATACTTCAAATCTAAAAGGAGAGGAGAAGAGCCACGCGCAGCGTCTAGAAAAGTATTACCGCCTGCCTGAGGACAAAGGACCAGAAAAGGAAGAAAGAACACCGCAAGAAATAGAAGCAGAACTTCTGGCCAGATTAGAAACCTAGGAGGTTGAAAAAATGGCATCAGGAGCTGATGGAACAATTAAAGTCAAACTAGGATTAGACGACAGCGAATACAAAAGCGGCCTTAGCGGAGCGCATAAAAGTGCGGAAAGCTTCGCGGACAAAGTGAAGTCAACCTTCGTAGGCGCAACAGTATTCAAAGCCGCCAGCAAAGGTTGGGACTTAATATCTGGATCAATCGGAAAAGCAACCGCCCGATTAGATGCCATGCAAAAAGCTAAACAAGTTATTGGAGTTTTAGCAGGAAGCAGCAAAAAAGCTGCGAAGGTTGTAAACGAACTAAGTGACGCGGTATCCGATACGGCATACGGATTAGACACCGCCTCGAGTTCAACTCAAAAGCTAGCCACATCAGGGCTAGGCTTAGATAAGTCTACTCGAATGGTAAAGGACATGATGGACGCCGTTTCTTTCTACGGAGACGGAACCAATGAAACCCTGGCCAATACAGTAGATGCAATCGCAAAGATGAATGCCAGTGGAAAAATATCTGCAGATCAATGGCAACGTTTAACAGACGCAGGAATTCCAGTTTTAAAGATTTTCGCAGAAAAGACAGGGAAGAGCATGGGAGAAGTTTCGGACGCATTCTCTAAAGGCGAAATCAGTGCGCAGGAATTCAATGACGTACTGATGGATGCACTAGAAAACGGAACCGAATCCTTTCCAGCCGTAGCCGGAAAAGCCAAGGAAATGGCCGGAAGTTTTGCAACTAGCTTTTCAAATATGTCAGCACGTATCGCAATCGGTATAGCTAACATTATCGAGGCTTTAAACAACTTTTTAACAGATAGTGGTTTACCCAATATTCAAGGGATGATTGCTGGCTTTGGATCAGTAATCAGAAACGTCCTGAATTGGATTGCCGCAGAACTACCGAAAGCACTGAATGCAGTTAAGGATTTCTTCGCACCAACAGCGGAAGCAATCAAAGCAGCAGCAGAAAAGATTCAAGAAGCCTGGAACAAAGTAAAAGACACGGTCAAAGAAAAGCTAGACCCAGGAGACTCACTGAACTTTATCAAAGACGCACTAGACAGGATCAAAGAAATTCTGCCTCAGGTTGTAGAGAAAGTCGGAGAGTTCGCAGCCTCCTTCATTGAAAAATTGCCTGCAATTATAGACATAGCAAAAGAACTAGGAGAAAAGCTAAAAGAACTAGCTCCATTAATTGCGACAGTGGTTGGAGCCTTTGCAGCCTGGAAGGGGATCAAAGCTGTAAGCGATATAGCTAAAACGATTGGTGACGCAGGAAAGAAGATCAAGACATTCGGACACCTAGTATCACAAGGTTCTGGATTGATTGATGGCTTAGCCTACGCGGCATCATCAGGAACAGGCGTGATTGCTAGTATGGCCGAAGCATTTACCCTAGCCGGCGGAGGACTAGAAGGACTAAGCGCAGCTCTAGGAGTAATCGGTGGACCTATCACACTGGTGATCGTAGCTATCGGTGCACTAGTAGCGGCGTTCGTATATCTTTGGAATACAAGCGACAGCTTCAGAGAATTCTGGATCAATCTATGGGATGGCATAAAGGAAACTACTGGCCAAGTTATAGATGGAATCGTAAACTTCTTCACTGTAACAATTCCAGAGGCGTGCCAAAGTTTCGTGGACGCAGCACAGAACCTGGCTACACAAGTAGTGGAGTTTTTTACGGTAACAATTCCTGAAGGCGTAAACACCCTAGTGATAAACATTCAAACGTTTTTCGGATCAACGATACCTTACTGGATCGGATACGCCGTAGGATACATTCTAGGAAAATTCGTAGAATGGGGTCTAAGACTTGTACAATTCGCGACGCAAGACATTCCGCAGTTTATATCGAAAGTAGTGGATTGGTTTAAACAACTACCAGACAAGATCTGGACATGGCTACTAAACACGATCAACAAGACAGCCGAGTGGGTAAGTCAAATGATCCAGAAAGCCGTTCAGGCAGGAAAAGACTTCATCACCAATGTGGTGAACTTTATCCAGCAGCTACCAGGAAAAGTGTGGTCCTTTTTATCAAATACAATTTCAAATGCGGCAAGCTTTGTCGGAAGCTTTGCAAATCAAGCGATTCAAGCAGGGCGTAACTTTTTCAATGGGATCGTAAATAAAGTCAGAGAAATACCAGGACAAATGATTTCAATTGGTGCCGATATCGTAAACGGAATAAGAAGTGGAATCAGCGGAGCCTGGGGAGCATTGACCGGATGGCTTAGCAGCATGGCTAGAGGCTTAATTGACGGAGTAAAAGGGGCCCTAGGAATCGGGTCGCCTTCAAGACTGTTTGCGGATCGTATCGGTAAATGGATTCCGGCCGGAATCACTCTAGGTGTAGAAAAAGCTATGCCAAAGGCTAAGGCCTTTATGGGACGCATGTCGACTGAACTAATAGATGCAGCTAACATGGACAGCTTAACTTCAAGATTGGCCCTAGAAGGCAATCCTGGAGGCCTAGGAAGCGGCTTAGGCAATACAGTCGTCTACCAAGTAGATCAGACTATAAATTCAGCGAAAGAGCTAAGACCTAGCGAAATCGCGCAAGAAACAGAAAGAATGGTTAGGAGGTTAGCATGGGCGTAACAGTAATATATACAAACAGTCTGGGAAAATCCGTTGAATTTTCCGAGGCCTCAGGCATCCGACTAACAACACTAGACGGAATCTCTAAAAATGAGATCACTTTATCAGAATCAAGCGTTTCAAATCAAATAGGGACAACGGTGTCCGGGGCTTCTATTGAGCCCAAGGACATCACCCTAGAGGGGCGCTTTAAATACAACGCCGACACTAGAAAAAAACTTCTAGCTGTAATCCTTCCTGGAGTATCAGCAACACTGCGTTATATCAACACAAGAGCCGGAGTCGACGTATACTGGAAGGTTGAACCTAAAACGACGCCAATCATCACACTCAATGAAACCTGGCAAAAATTCCAGATTGTATTGAGGGCTCCATTCCCATACGCAAGACGTGCAAAGGAAACAAAGGTGACCTTCCAGAGATTGAGGTCGCTTTTTAAATTTCCTCGCTCTTTTTCAAATACAGAGCCCTGGAAAATATCAGAAAAAATTCTAAGTCCACTGGTAACAGTCGACTATAAGGGAAGTATAAATACTGGTTTTCTTTTGACTATGAAAGCGGAGGCAAAAGTGAAGAATCCGAAAATTCTAAACGTGTTTACTCAGGAGCATATAGCCTTCGGACAAGTAGCAGACCTAGAAATGAATTTAGGTGACGTGCTAGAAATAAGTACTTTCGCAAACGAGCAATACTGCCACTTGATACGAAACGGAGAAGTAGAAAACATTTTCTGGATGACAGACTACGATTCCGAGTTTTTCCAGATTCAACCCGGAGAAAACGTACTGGAATATACAGCAGAGGAAAACCCCGGAAGCCTGGATGCACTTCTACGGTTTGAAGAAATACTGGCGGGGGTATAGATATGCACTATTATGTTTACGACAGAGAAGGAAAACGACAAGGACCGCTCCAGAACATAACCAGCGTGCAATGGAACCCAAAATATTATGAAACAGGGAAAGCCGAGATTCATGTGGAATATACGGACTTCAATACAAGATATCTACAGAAATGGAACCGAATCGTTTGCAAGGAAAGAAATGAGATTCTCTTTATAGAATCCGTAGAAAGACTCGCAAAAGAAATTGTAGTACTCGGACACATGGACAATTTGGAGGACCGTATAAACCTCTATACTTTGACCGTTCGAAATGTAGAACAATCGCTGCTCGGTAATTTTGAAAAGAACAAACGCGGATTGGATATAGTAATCGGAAAGAATACAGGCCTTCCCGGAAAACTCGAGAACGCATCCGACACAACATACGACACACTCAGGACTATGGCCCAGAAATACTGCCAGCTAGTAGGCTACGGATACAGAGAAGTTCTAAAAGGGACTACACTGAATTACTTCGAAATCTACGCAGGATCAACAAAGAACAAGCTGAGGTTTTCAGACAGACTTGGAAACCTAATCTCGCAAACTTTTATCGAAGATATATCAGGATATAAAAACTACGCTTACGTGTATGGCGAAGAATCTGGATCAGGACGAAAAAATGTGATCGTAGATCTTCGAACACAAGAAGAGCCAAGGATGGAGCTATATGTGGATGCCCGAGATTTACAGTCTACATATAAGGATGCCTCAGGCAACGAGCAAACCTATACGGAAGAAGAGTATAACAACATGCTAAAAGAGAGGGGCCTCAATAAGTTAGCAGAGGCTAGAAAAGGCTCTTCTAAATTTGAATTTGAAATTGATGCGGACGACAAGAAGGCCGTCCTTCAAAAGGACTTTGACCTAGGAGACGTGATACCGTGTCTAAGCTTTAAATTCAATTTATTTACATTTGCAAGAATAACAGGCCTTAAGTTTGTAGAAGAAAGCAATTTACAGACGCAGGTCACTCTTGAATTAGAATTTGTAGAGGTTCAAGAAAGCGCAACAAAAATGAAAGGAGGGGGCTCATGACAGCATACCCTTTAGACAATACGGAATATCTGGCAGAAGATCTGCGGATGTTCCATGCCGGGAGAACACCTGGCCTTTTTAATATCACCGGTGAAGACTTCAAAGTAAAAATTGCCGGCGGTATGAATATATCAGTCAGTAACGGGCTCGCCTTTTTAAAGACATCCAGCGACGGAATAGGTGGTATCGTTTACTCGCCTAAAGACGAAACTACCCTGACGGCTACCGTCGCTACGAACTACACTAGATACGACTACGTGGCCATTCGATATGATAAGATCAGCAATTCATGCGGTCTTGTATATCAGGAAGGAACGCGGTCAATGCCTACGCCTATTCGAAATCTAGAACAGTACGAGCTGATCATTGCGATTGTAGTTTTAAAGGCATCAGCTGGAGAAATCACGCCAGAAATGATTCAAGACGTAAGACTTGACGAAAGCTACTGCGGACTAACGGCTGATACTTTAACGCGAGTACCAACACAAGAACTATATGATCAATTCCAAAGTTTCTATGAAAGAATCCAGAAAGAAAATGAGGACACCCAATACGCCAATGGCGAGAAATTCAGAAAGTGGTTCGAGTCTTTAGAAGAGACTCTTCAGGGAGAAGTCGCAACAGCACTAGCAAGCCGCATTCTAAACCTTGAAAATATGCTTCTGGACAATCACATTTATACGGAAGTCATGGTGGATGCAGACACAACATTAACCGACGAAGAAGGCACCAACCTGTTAGCAGATTGGAAATACAAAATTGAATAAAAGGAGGTTTATTATGCCAGGGAAACGAGTAACAGAATTAGACACATTACCTAGCTTTACTGATGCGAGTTTATTACCCGTACACAACGGAGCAGGATTAAAAAAAGGTACATTAACGCAATTATTAAATTATTTAGGAAATAAATTCAGCAATCCGAATTTATTGATTAATCCTGATTTTGCGGTTAATCAGAGAGGTGAGGATACATACGAAATTCAAAATTCGGCTAAGTATACTGTTGACCGTTGGAAACTATGGAACGCTAAAGTTTCTAAAATTGACAATGGAATCAAGCTAGAAAACAATTTTGCAAGTATAGGAACTTTGCAACAAAAGCTTGAAAAAGCATATTCAGATATAGTCACGATGTCATGCTATGTTGAATCAGTAACAGGAACAGTAACAATGAAAGCAACAGGAGCGGATGAAACTGTAACTTTAAAGCAAGGATTGAACTATGTAACAACATCTAATTGTAATGACGTTACATTCACTATTAATCCCGGAGCAAGTGCAATCATAAATTGGGCAAAGCTAGAAAAAGGAAATATATCTACTCAGTTTGTAAAGCCTGATTTAACCGAAGAATCAATAAAATGCGAAAAATTCTATAAAATAGTCCCATTGCTATTAGGGGAATATCTTACTATTGGAGCAGGGTCAGCATATAAAGAAGTTATGTTACGAAATGATTTACATACAATGCCTACCTGTAAAGCGTCAAAAAATGAAATTTCATATATAATGCTAAATTCTGCATCACCTAGTAGTATCACGAAAAACATATTATCGGTTGTTGTTGAAGCCATATATAGGAATTCTATAGTTTTGAAAATAAATGCTCCTTTTGAAGAAAAAAATTGGAGTACTGGATTAACGTTTGTAGGTGACAAACCAACGTTAATATATCTAGACGCAGAAATTTACTAGAAATTTATTAGGAGGAACTATGAACGAATATAAAGTATACGTATCATTACAAGATGGATACATCACATCTATTAATTCAGAAATCTTTTTATCACAAGAAGAAATGGACGCAATGACAGAGATTGATAAGGGACAAGGCGATAAATACGCTCATGCTCAAAGTCAATATCTAGAAAAAGGATTAGTAGACGAACAAGGAAGATACAACTATAGATTTGTAGCCGGTAAAGTTGTAGAAGTCGCGGAAGGAGAAAAGCCAACAATCAAAGAACCAGAGCAACAAGCAACCGCACAGGATAAGATTGAGGCACAAGTCATGTACACGGCCATGATGACAGATACACTTCTAGAAGAAAGCGAGGCATAATCTATGTTTGAAAAAATCAAAAGATTCTATGATCTAAAACTATATACGGATAAGCAGGTAAGAAAGTTCTGTGAAAAAGGATTCATCACAGCTGATCAGTATAAAGAAATCACCGGAGAAACATACTAACACTGGAAATAAGGAGGAGCAAAAAGCTTCTTCTTTTTCATAAATAGAAGGAGGTCCAGAATATGAGAAAAGGACAAAAACTTACAAAAGGCGGATATCAGCTTTTAGGCTTTCCGATGGAGTACATGAATGTAACTCAAGGAAACAACGTAGGAACACACCTAGGAACAAATGCCTTAGACAACGCAGGAAAGGATACTGGAATCGATGAAACAATCGCACCGTGCGATTGCCACCTAGTAGCCTACGATTCCGCAAGAAACGGAAACACAGTTTTCTTAGAATCAGACAAAAAAGTTCTATTCAGAGACGGAACGATCGACTTTGCCACATTTATGTTTATTCACGACAACTATATCGAGGATATCAAGAAAGTAAAATATTTCAAACAAGGTGACACTTTCGGAGACGAAGGGACAACGGGATACGCTACAGGAAACCACAGCCACATGGAGGTCGCAAAGGGTAAATTTACGCACTGCTATGACCGCAACGCGCAAGGCACTTATCACCTTCCAAACAACGTGTCAGCAGATTTAGCATTTGTAACGGATGGAACTGTGATTTTAAATAAAGGATCATTCGCAAACTGGACAGATTCAAGCCACGTGCCATTCAATCAGGGAGGCCAGGCTTCTACGGGATCAGCATCCGTGCTAAATAGCATTCCTTCCGACTTTGTACACGAAAAGGCAACATTCTATCCTGCATGTACAATCAAGATTAGACGCGCGCCAAGCCTAAAAGGACAAGACACAGACCTAACATATATCAAAGGGCAGCACGTAAACTATGACGGCTATGTTCGTCGAGAAGGATACGTGTGGATCAGCTGGATTGGTGGCGACGGAACACGACGCTGGATGGCTGCTGGAGAACTAAATTCGGCAGGAGTAAACGTAAAGCCATACGGAACATTTAAATAGAAAGGATCAGCAATAGAACACAATGAACAGGAGAATAAATAGAAGATACCAGACACCTCTACGCCCAGACTTTGCACATTTTCTAATCGAGGAGCAAGGATTGAGCGACAGACAGAAAAAAGTTGTTTATCAGCTAAGAAGCAAAACGCAAGACTCGCAATGGCACTACCAGGACGCAGGCATGTCAAAAGATGAATTCGAAGAAACCGTCAAAGATTTAAATGACTACTACTGGGCCCTTTTGGTAGATATGGCCTTCGGATTTTACAAGCTAAAGAAGGACAAAAGAGGGACGGTTCCAGACATGAAAATATAAGAGAATATAGGTGAAAAGAGGTAGAACACAATGAACACACCATACTTCAATAATTTCATGCCGCAGCCGGGGCAGTTCGGGATGCCACAGATGCCGGCACCAACCCAACAAATGAACCAGATTCAATTTGTAAACGGAATCGAAAGTGCTAAAGCTTTCACTCTAGGACCGAACCAGTCCGTGATTTTAATGGATAGTAACAAGCCTGTTTTTTATCAGAAACAAGCAGACGCAAGTGGCTTCTGTACGATCAAGGCTTATAGCTTCCAGGAAGTGAAAGAAGATCAACCGGAAGACAAGTACCTCACGAAGGCAGAATTCAAGGAATGGCTTTCAAAGGTAGAACAGAATGCGAGAGGAGGCAACCGTCATGAATCCACTACTTCAAAATAGACCAGGAGGAAACGGAAACATGCTACAACAATTTCAGCAATTTAAAAAGATGCTAGGGACACAGGACCCGCAGCAACTTCTAAACGAGCTGATGGCCTCCGGAAAATTTACGCAGGCTCAACTGGATCAAGCCAAACAAATGGCTGAACAGTTCAAGGGTTTTCTAAAATAGGATTTTGCAAAATCAAGATAGATAAGAAAGGAGAACACACATGGACAACTTATCATTATCTGATATCGCTTCTGTAACTGGAAACAAGGATGGCTTTCTAGAAGGAAACGGGATTATCATTCTAATTTTATTCTTTTTGATTTTTGGATTTGGTGGCGGAGCCTGGGGAAACAACCAGCAAGGCACACAAGCAGAGGTTCAGCGCGGATTTGATACACAAGCTATTATTAGTAAGCTAGACGGAATCACAAACGGAATCTGCTCAAGCTCATACGAAAACGCGCAGCTAATCAACCAGATGAACGTGAATCAAATGCGAAACGCAAACACAACGCAGATGGCCATGATGAATGGCTTCAACAATGTAAATAGTTCTTTATGCCAAGGTTTTGGAGGAGTACAGGAAAGCATTAACAACCTATCTCACCAGATGGAACAATGCTGCTGCAACTTAAAGACTCAAATGATGCAAGACAAATATGATGCCTTGAAAACTCAATATGATCAAAGCTTGCAGGCAATTTCAAACAGCGTACAAACTCATAACATCTTGAGCCAATTAGGACGATATTACACAAATCCGCCTTACTACCCACAATACGGAACTTACTACCCAGCAGGCGCTACAGTAGCCTAGAGGTAGAAACATGATCCAAGTCGTCAACACGACAAGCGCAACACTAGCAGCAGGCGCAACGATCCCACCAGGAAGCGTTCGGACTCGGACAAACAACAGAGTCAATCTAAACGGAAACGCTCTGGAGATCGTAAAACCTGGAACGTATAAAGTGGATGGAAGCTTCGTGATTTCAGCTACTGCAGCGGGAACAAATCAAGTGCAACTTTATGCCAACGGAACAGCAGTCCCAGGAGCTGTAGCACAAGTAACAACAACCGCAGCAGACAACGTGATCACTCTTCCAGTATCCGCCGTCATCCAGGCAGCACCAGCTGCACCAGGAAACAAGGTCGCTCTAACGTGGGTTACATCAGCAGCCGGAACTCTGATCAATGCATCAGAAACGGTTTCTAGAATAGTATAGGTGATTGAAGGCATGCCAGAGGGCGTGCCCTTTTTAGTAGGAGGTAACGAGGATGAGTAGACTTACAAACAAAGCATGGTGGGAAGCAGCAGGAGTTCGAGCAATCAAGACAATGGCTCAAACAGCGCTAGCCTCTATCACCGTAGGCGCAGCCGTTCCGGACATTAATTGGATGTATGCAGCCAGTACAACGGTCGTGGCAGGCGTATGCTCGATTCTAACAAGCCTAGCAGGTTTGCCGGAAGTAAATGAGGACGAATAATGACTGATACAATTCTGGTTGCGATTATATCCGGACTTTGCGTCGGAGTACCTTCAGTCCTAGCAACCTGGACCAGCAACTCCAAACATTCAGCATTGCTGGATTACAAGGTAGAACAGATGGACAAAAAGGTCGACAGCCTAGCGAAAAAAATCGAAAGCCATAACGAGCTGGAAAAAGAAGTGGCTACACTAAAGGAACATGTCAAAGACCTATCGGAACGGATCAAGGGAATGCTTGAAAAATAGCATTCCCTTCTTTTTTATTTTCTGCTTTATTTTTCGCTTTTTTGCTTGCTTTATGTACTGTAATACATTACAATGTGAGTGTAAAAAGAAAGAGAGATAGAACACAATGACAAACACAGAAAACCTTGAAGCACTAGAAACACAAATTCAAAACTGGATTGAAAAACAAAACAAAATTGCAAAGGAAATTCAATACGAACTAAACGCAATCGAAAGAGAAGAAAGAGACATTGACTTCGGAAAAATCAGAAAACTAGCTTACGAAGCGGACGTCTATGAAACATTGATTCAAGAATCACAACGCCAGATTCAAGCAATAGAGGAGGAAGCATAACATGACTAGAGAAGAAGCAGCAATGAGATTAAAGGAAGAAGTGCTGGATCAATTGTATTACGATAGACACATGATGACTCTAAAAGAAATAGAAAGCTGGCTATACAAGCACAATTGCGATGAAGACGCTTTGGACGTAATCATGGAAATAATAGAGGAGTAAGGAGGACACAGACCTATGGGAATCGGTAATAATATCAAGATCATAACAGGATTTAAGGGCATGACCCTCGTGGAATTATCTAAGAAAAGCGGTGTATCATTAAACACCATCCACTCACTTACGCGTGATGATCCAGACAATGCAACGCTTCGCACTATTGATAAATTAGCAGCAGCATTAGAAGTTAATAGGGACTCATTGCTTTCTGGGAAAGAAGGCACACCAGAGAAGAATGACAATCTAGAAAAAGAAATTAATTTATCTGAAGCAATCATGAAAGTTATAAGAACTCTAAGCGCACCAGGAAAAAAGGACTGGGACTACATAGAATATTTAGTGACCGAAGCTAAGATATTAGACACAGAGACGGAGGAAAAATAAGATGGCAGTATCAGAGGCGAGAAAAAGAGCAAACCAAAAGTGGAGTGATAAAACATACAAGATCAAGACCTTCAGGCTTCATCTAAAGCATGACGCAGATATTCTGGAATATCTAGACACAAAAGAGAGCGTCAACAGATACCTGAAAGATCTGATCAGAGAAGACATAGAACGACAAAAGAAAGAGGCCGAGTAGGCCCTTTTCTTTTGTGATGTAATTTTGATGTATAGAAGCTAAAAGTTCTAGAATCAAAAAAGAACAGTAAGCAACAAAGGCAGTCAAAATGAATATAGATAAAACAAAATGAGACATAAGGAAGCATAGGCATTAGAGGTTTAACATAGAGAAAAAGCAGCTAAAACGCCTATATATAAAGCATCTAGCTACTTCGTGATGTATTTTTGATGTATTTTTTATAAAATTTTGTTCAGTTTATCAAGCATTTCACGCCTAGATTCGGAGTATATATGGGCGTAAGTTTTTCTTAATTCACTAACAGAGTGCCCTAACCTTTCTGCGATCAGCTGATCATCTACACCGGCACGAATCAGCAGAGTCGCATGGGAGTGCCTAAAGCCATGAGGAGAGATAGGTGGAACACCAGCAACCTGGATATATTTCTTCAAAGCAACAGCCAGTCTGGGCGCCAGAAGTGGCTTTATATGGCCAAACACAAACCAGGAGGACGAGAACCCGTCCTTCTTTTGTTGCTCGCTATAGCGACGCCTTAAACAATCTAGAAGGGTATCCTGTAGATCAATATATCTGTTTGAGTTTTTAGATTTAGGTGGAGTAATCTCCCACGGAGCCGATTCCGTTTTTATCGTTAATGTTTTAGAAATATGCACCCGGCCTCTGCCTAGATCAACATCCGACCATTGGAGGGCAAACATTTCAGATTTACGGACACCAGTGCCAAACATAAACATAAAGACATCACGCCAGTACTGGTCGTCTACACACGATATAAAATAATTAAAGGTTTCCTGCTCCCAGAATAACAGACTCTGGTCCTTCAGGTTCCGTTTATCTTTCACGATAGGCAAAGACCTGCACGGATTGACTTCAAGATATCCAAGTCTCACGGAATAGGAAAGAATAACGGACAGCGTATCAAGGATGCCATTCAAAGTTGGAGCAGCATAAAGCTGACCATTTGGCTTTTTCTTTTGAAGCAGACGGTTTCTCCACTGATCAAGAACGGGAGTCGTAAGCGCAGTAAGTTTCATGCTTCCCAAATCATCCTGGATGTGATTTCTATAAGTATGTTCATGCGTATAGAGAGTGGATCCTTTTACGGACATATTCTCTGCATTTTTGCGGTATAACTGAAACATCTCATTCAAAGTGATAGAAGGCCGAGAAGTAGACATTTCCAGACGGAAGGCATGCTCGGCTTCTTTTGCTTCCTTTTTTGTTTTAAAGCCTCGACGACAATATCGCTGAGTCTTTCCCGTAATATCTTTACAGGAACCGTAGAACATCCAGGTCCCTCTTTTTGTGTCCTTTTGCTGAGCCATAACAGAATTACCTCCTTTTATAATTCCTACGAAAAGCGACTAGCACGCCTAGCACTTTAACCTGATCATGAAAGTCGGCCGTCGATAAAAGCGTACCAATCGCATACGGACTGGCAGTACGTAAGGCAATCTGGTTCGTTTCGTTATGCGTAATAATAAAGCGCAGCATGGCTTTACCTTGATACTTCACTAGCATAGGCACGCCAGCACGAATAGCACCTGTGGCGCGAATCAGGCAGACGTCGCCCTTGATAATATCCGCCTTATACATAGTTTCATCAGGCATAACATAAATATAATCCGCCGCAACATCTGTAGCCGTAGAAGTGAAGACTGACGAGCTATTCGACTTAGATACAGACCCGTCTTCAGTAATCAAAGACAAAAAGCGAACAGGCTTTACTGCAGAATCTTCAAAGGCTTCGCTCATCAGATCAAAGGGTTTCAGGTTGAAGCGCTCTGCAATTTTCACAACCATATCTGGCCTTGGCGCTTTAGTGCCAACCTCCCAGCACCGTACAGTGTTATAAGAAACACCACAATACTCGGCCAAATCTCTACGACTGACACCAGACTCTTTCATCAGCTCAGGGAGCTTGGAAGATAAGACTTCATTCAATTTATTCATAGTTAATTACACCTCCTAGGTTTATATTAATCTTTTAGGTTCAAAAAGTAAACAAAAAAAAAACAAAATATTAACTGTAAAAGTTTGACAAAATGCGTTCATAGCTGTAAACTGTAGGCAATTAGGAAAAGAGCTTTTAAGAAAGAAGGGAAAGCAGATGGGATAGAGGAACTCAAAAAGAAAATTGAATTCATGCTCCAGACCATGGACCAGGAGGGCCTTGAACAGGCCTATAAAATCCTACAAAGAATCTGGATCAGACACGGAACACCGCAATAGAACACACACGGAAGAATGCAGGACTTGGAAACAGGTTCTGCGTTTTTCTTTTTATAAAAAGACGAGTAACCAACCTAAACAGGATTACTCGTCTTTTAAGTTTTCAATAACTTGCATAATTAAATTGAACTGTTCCTCTGGAAGAGAAAAGAGTCTTTTTACCAATTCTACTGTTTTAGCATCGTAGCCTTTCTCGGCTGCTAGCTCATCTACTATGGCGTCCATATCATCTAGGAACGGTTCACCTATTCCTTCCGTTAGCCAGAAGTAATCCACATGATATTTAGAACATATCAATTTAACAATCCCGTCGGACGGGTTCGCTGATCCAGACTCTATTCGACTAATAGCCGATTCAGATAAGCCTAGAGAATTACCGAAAGCCTTCATTGTAAGGCCTAAGCCTTTTCGGATTTCTTTTATTCTATTTCCTAACATTTATTTTTTACCTCCTGACAAAAGTATAATATAAAAACTTTAAAATTTAAAGTCTTTTGTTGACAAACATTAAAAAGTAAAGTAATATAGCATCAGAACTTGAATATAGAAAGTTGAGGTGATAAAAAACATGAAAATAGAAGATCGTAACAAAGCTAAAGCAAATGCGAGCTTATTACTGGATGACGTAAATGAGCTAAAAGGTGAGCCTCGAGCTTTTCTAGAAGGAATGCTGACAGGCCTACAAATGAATAGCGCTCAGCCAGCACCAGCAGCCAAGGAACCAGAGAAACAGGAGGAGGTGAAGTAGATGCCTGAAACAATACAAACCATAGTCGCTATAGCACTAGCAGTGTTCTGTCTATTCGTATTTATCATGGTAATCCTGGGAATATCCGACTAGATCTTTGATAGACGGCTAGAAAGGTGGAACCAGAAAAACAGGAGGAGGGGGTGAAGTAGATGGACGGACTAACAATATTCGGGATCGTCATTATAACGGTAGCCGCAGCAGTAGGAATCCCGACAATGAAAAAACTAGAACCGGATAATTCCTGGTACTGGATATACGCGGTTCTAATTTGGTTTTTTACGGTAACTAGTTTAATTCTTCAAGCTCTTTCTTGATATCTGGAATCAGATCATCTAGTAAGTTGTGAGCTTGTAACCGATTATTAGCGACGGTTTTATCGAATTGAATCAGTTTTTCACGAAGTTCAGGAGAAACCAGAGGAAGAAGCCTATAGATATATTCACCGAGTTCTTGAAGAGCTGTAGCCTGGCCTAAATATAAATATTTGCCAGCATACTGAAGAAAGCCCATATAGATGTCCTTCCTGGATTGAATATCAGTTTTTCTTCTATCTGCTTCAATCTCAAGCTTACGAAGATTGAACTGATGCTTATTATTCAGCCAGGTCGTAAAAATCGGTGAGACTATAGATGACAAAGCAAGAGCAATCGCAAGTATAACGTTTAATCGATTCATAAAAGATTAACCTCCTTTCATAGGAGATTGTATCACGAAAGGAAGAAAGAGAAATGGAACACAAAGCAACAGGCGCAGAGCTTCCAGACTTTGCGGAGGGTATCAACCTTCACGGAGAAAGACTAAGATTGGAAGCCTTCTATGCAGAACAAAAAAGAATCAGAAAACAGAAATTCAGATCTGGACTGGTAACAGCGCTAAACATGGCGCTCATAATCCTGATCATTACGCTAAGCGTAGCAATTTGGATCATGATCTATCAAATGCTTTATTAAAGGAGGTGGTGAGCTTTGCAAGTAGAAAACCTAGCAGCCTACAGATACAAGATGATGGAAAAGGGATACATGAACATATCCGAGCTATCAAAGTTTATAGGTTGCGGAAGGGGTAAAGGAAGCAAGATCTTCCAGAAAATCATGGAAGATATAAAAAAAGAAGGTCTAGAAAATATCGACAGCAACGTTATTCTGACCAAACGTGCTATTCAGTATCTAGGCCTCACACAAAAGAATATCGTAGAATCCTACGAGCGTTCTATAAAAAAAGGCTAGAAGACCTCGTTCGAAAACGAATAAGGCTCTAGCAATAGAACACGCTTATATTATACAGCACGTGTTCAAAAATACAAGGAGGAAAAAGAAAGAATGACATTAGATGAATTAATTGCCCGCGCAAAAGAAGCATCTGAAAATCAGTGCATGAGTGATCTTTGTAGAGAAAACTTTAAGCAACTTGCAGAATGGCTAGAGGAATTGAAGCAATATAGAGAACAGAATCAGGAAACTAATCTAGATCATTTCCAACAAGAAATTCTAGAAAAAGGCCTGTGGAATTTAGCGGTAGCCAAAGGGAGACCTGAACGATGTGATCATATTAAATGCATTGACTGCGAACTTAGCAAAGATCGATCAAGAAGATGTCATGAAAAGGTAATGAATTGGCTAAAGCAGCCCTATAAAAATTCCGCAATTAAACTAACTAAATTCGAAAATGATTTATTACAAAGCTATTTAAAAAGCAGCCTTTTAAGCGGATACGAGTTTAAAAGTATAGTTGTCTTAAAAAGGATGAAAGAAAAAGGGTATTTCAAAGGCGTTGATGAGGATGTAACGATTGAAGATATCGTAGCAAATAGCGAAATAAAAGAGGAGGACTAAACATGATCACTATCAAAAAGGAAAAACCAGCAAAGGAAGCATTGGAGCTTTTCTCAGTAGAAGTTGTACTAACGCCAGGAGATGAAAGTGGTATTCACGTAAGCGCAAACGTGAAAGGACATAGAGCGGAAATGATGGCGCTTCTTGATACATTAGACATCAGCCCAGAGAAGTACAGAGATATCATGACACACGCCGCAATGGCTATGCTTAGAGATTTTGTACAGCAGGTTGTGAACCTAAGCGAAAGCCTAGAAGGCGCAGAAATGGAAGAAACGGAGGACTAGAAAATGTATTATCAATTAACATTGCAATTCGCAACAAGCGAAATCGACGACGCTAAAAAAGTGTTGGAGCTAGCCAAGGAGCTAGACCTAAAGCGCGCAGGGCTAGAGGAAAAACTGCCTGAGCCTGAAACATTCCCATGGGAAGAAGATGCACCAACAAAGGAAACGCCACAACAGGCGGAGCCTACAATTCCAAGAGCCAAAGACTGGGTGCCAATGGGTGAGCCTACACCGGAACCAGTAAAGCCAACGCCTAAACCTGATCCGACTGCAGAACCAGCAGCACCTGCGAAAGAAATTACATTGGAAGATTTACAGAAAGCCGGCGTCGCCTTTGCCAAAGAAAAAGGTGTAGCCGTACTAAAAGTGTTCCTAACTCAGATGGGTGCAAGCAAGATCTGCGACATTCCTAAAGATAGATATCAGGAAGCCTGGGAGGCACTACATGCCTAGTCAACACGCGATTTTATCAGCCAGTGGGTCCAATAAATGGATTCACTGCCACCCTTCCGCAAGACTGGAGGAACTATTCGAAGAAAAGCCAAGTGCTTACGCAGCAGAGGGAACAGAGGCCCACTGTGTAGCCGAACAGAAACTCCGTAACTGGCTCGAGGGACACCCTCGAAGAAAAGTAAAGGCGGCCAACGGAGAAATGGACGAGGCTACAAACGTTTATAAAGACTACGTTCTAGAGGTGTACAACAAAGAAAAAAAGAGAAGCGATATCGCGGATCTTTTTATCGAGGTACAAGTTGATTTGACTCCATGGATTCCGGAAGGATTCGGGACATCCGACGCTGTGATCGTAAGTAATCACACGCTCCACGTTATTGATTTTAAATACGGAGAAGGCGTCAAAGTAAATGCTCCACACAATCCGCAGCTTACCATTTACGCAGCAGGAGTTATGGCCTTATACGACTGTCTATACGATTTTGAAAAAGTTCAGCTTCATATCGTACAGCCTAGACGGGATCACATCAGCACCTGGGAACTTACTACCGAAGATCTGGCAGACTGGATGGAGAATGTAGTTAAACCAGCTGCAAAGGAAGCCTGGAACGGAGACGGAGAACAGCAAGCCGGAGATTGGTGCAAGTTCTGCAAGGCAAAACCACAATGCGCAGCACACGCCGCCAAGATGAAAGCAATCAATGAAAGATATCAGCGCATGTGCGGAATGATTTTAACAGATCAGCAAATCGCGGAGCTTTTGCCAGAACTGCCTGGACTTATTGACTGGGCCAAAGAGGTACAAGAGTTCGCACTGGATCAGGCGCTAAAGGGAACACACTACGAAGGATACAAAGTTGTAGAAGGAACAAGCCGAAGAAAAATCACAGACGAGCCTAAGGCCTCTGAAGCACTTCAAAAAGCGGGCTTCGACTTCGACCAGATCATGACAAAGCCAAAGCTTCAGACTATCACTGCCCTAGAAAAGTTAGTCGGAAAGAAAGACTTTGCAGAAATTGTTGGTGAATATATCGAGAAGCCGCAGGGAAAACCTACATTAGTGCCAGTAAGCGACAAGCGCCCAGAGCTTGGAAGTGTAGCAAATGACTTTAAAGATGGCATTGATTAGAAGGATAAAAAGACTTATAGGAATCCAGTCGCCTTCAGAACACATGTGGGGATTTAAGCCCAAGGGATTAAAAGATGATTTCAAAAGAGGATATCAATCAGCTCGAAGAAAAGATGGTCCGCATCCGAGCCGAGATTCGAAACAGTAAACCAGGACCACACAGAAACGATCTAAAGCGACAGCTTAAAAACGTAATGCGACAAAGAATACAACTAGGAGGAACAAAAAGATGTCACAAGTAAAAACGAAATTAGTAAGATTTATCTACTGCCATTTAGCAGAACCATACGCGTTTGCAGAAGGCATGGACGCCAAATATAGCGTGAACGTATTAATTGACAAGGACGACAAAGAAACACTTAACCGTATCATTAATGGATACCAGGAAGCCGTTCAAAATGGAGTAGAACACTATGGCGCTTCTTTCAAAGCAAAAGCTACACCGCTAAAAAGAGAACCAGGAAGCACACGCGGCTTATTGGTTGACTGCGACGCAGATGAAAGATACAGCGCGCCAGAGTTCAAGAACAAATACATGCTAGCGATAAAGAGTATCAATCCTGTATCAGTTGGATACCGCAAGAACGGAGTGACATACGCATACAGCGACAAGGAAGCTATTAGGGAAGATGTATATAGTGGATGCTATGGAGCTGTAAGCTTCAACTTCTACTCATTCAACAAAGTCGGAACAGGAATCGCTGCAGGACTTAACAGCGTTTTAAAAGTAAAGGATGGAGAGCCGTTAGGCGCACACCCAAGTGTAACTGCAGACTTTGGAGACGCTTCTGAATTTGACGATGAAGCCGGAAGCGACGACCTAAGTGCCTTATTGTAAAAAGCCCATACTGCATATCGACCTGGAGACCTACTCCAGCGTCGACCTTGCAGCCTGCGGGGTTTATAAATACGCAGAGAGTTTAGATTTCAAAATACTTCTATTCGGATACGCCTGGGGCAATGATCCAGTAGAAGTTTTAAATTTAATGGAAGAAGATCTGCCTTTTTCTTTAGTATCAGCGCTAGCGGATGAAAGCATAACGAAGGTGGCACACAACGCAAACTTTGAACGGGTATGCCTAACCAGATATGTCAAGGAGTACGCGAAGCGAGATATTCTAGGAGAAGCAGTAAAAAAGAAGTTAACAGAGGATGGATTCCTACCACCAGAGCAATGGAAAGATACTATGATCATGGCCGCAGAGAATGGCTACCCTTCAAGCTTAGGACAACTAGGACCAGCATTAGGCATTGAAGAAGACAAGGTGAAACTGGCTACCGGTAAAAGATTGATCCAGTATTTCTGCAAGCCTTGCAAACCAACAAAAGCCAACGGCGGAAGATGGAAGAACCTACCGGAGCATGATCCGGAGAAATGGAATCTTTTCATAGAATACAACAAGCGCGACGTGGAATCAGAACAAGCTATTTACAATACGCTGAAGAGCCTGGAGCCTGTAAGCATTAGCGAGTGGCAGAACTGGTACCTTGATCAGCATATTAACGACAGAGGAATACATGTCGACAAAAGAATCATAAAAAACGTTCAGTCCTATAGCTTAGAACACGGAATGGAACTGATGGAGGAAGCAAGATACATCACAGGCCTAGAAAATCCGCAGAGCGTAGCACAGCTAAAGAAGTGGATCCTTGACCAGGAAGGACATGAAATTGAAAGCCTGAACAAGGAAGCCGTGAAAGATCTTCTAAAAGGCACACTAAGGCCCGAAACAAGAAGAGCCCTAGAGATACGCCAGGAGTTAGGAAAAACAAGCGTCAAGAAATATGACGCCTTCCAGAGAGCATGCTGCGAGGACGACCGCATCAGGGGAACCTTCCAATTTTTTGGAGGAAGAACAGGACGCTGGGCAGGTCGGCTGATCCAACCGCAGAACTTCCCACGGCCAAGCTTTGACGAGGTAGACGAACCAAGAACACTCGTGAAGGAAGGCAACTTCGAACTTTTAGAATTGATATACCCAAGCATGAATGATGTGTTCGCTACGATTCTAAGAACAGTGATCACACCACCCGAAGGCAGCAGCTTTATAGTAGCCGACTACTCAGCCATAGAGGCTCGAGTGATTGCCTGGCTAACAAGAACGACATGGCGCCAGGAAGTATTCAAAAACGGCGGAGACATCTACTGTGCATCAGCTAGCCAGATGTTCGGAGTTCCGGTTGAGAAGCACGGAGTCAATGGACATCTAAGACAAAAGGGAAAGATTGCCGAACTTGCCCTCGGCTACGGAGGTGGAACGGCCGCACTGGAAGCCTTCGGAGCGAGTAAGATGGGACTAAGTCCAGAACAGCAGCATGAGATTGTAATCAAATGGAGACGGGCGTCGCCAAAAATCTACGATTTCTGGTACAGGTTAGAAAGAGCCTTCAAGGATGCCGTGAACGGAAAAGCCACAGCGCTCGACCGCAACATGATGGTCTACAAGAAGGATGGCAATGTTCATATCATGCTGCCTAACACCAGAGTTATCAGTTACGTTAGTCCCCGAATCAAGGATGGCCAGGTATCTTTTTTAGGATTGAACCAGACAACACGAAAGTGGGAGTGGACAAACACCTGGGGCGGAAAACTAACCGAAAACGTAGTACAAGCAATCGCTCGAGACTGCCTATGCGAAACGCTAAAAGGTTGCGACGAGATCGGAGCTAAGACAATCATGCACGTACACGACGAGGTTATATGCGAAGTACCGACGGAAGAAAAAGAAACAAAATTCAAGCAACTGCTAGACGTAATGGCTAAGCCGATCAGCTGGGCGCCCGACTTGGTTCTAGTAGGAGACGGCTTTATATCTGAATACTATAAGAAGGACTAAAAATGAGAATAGATAAGCAAGATTTAATTATAGCCTTGATCTATATCACCGCAGCACTGATCATTCTAAGCATTTTGAAGGAAGTGTTCGGTTTAGATATAGCACAAGTGCCAAGGCTAGGAGGATAGAACATGAGTATGAAATGGACACAGCAGGAGGACAATCTGCTAAGACAACTAAGCGCCATAGGCTTATCGAGCGCAGCCATATACAAAAGCTACAGAGAAGTTCTAAGGGGACGGTCGCAGAGCGCTATACAGCAGCGCCTGACCTACTTGAACAAACCGCCCGAAGAAAGACGGAAGGAAGACATGGCCAGCTTCGACAACGCAGACATGCTAGAAAAAGCAATCAACCAGGCCGCAGACCGTATCTGCAACCGCCTGGACAATATCGCAAACGCTTTAGCCGTAGTCTGCAGAGATATGGAAAGCAATGCAGTGGGCGCCGGAAAGCATGCTGCGCACACTATAAAGCTTCTAGAAGAGATCAAGGCCAATGGAACACTCCAACAAGGAACACAGCAAAGTATCAAACGCGAACTTCAGAAAGTGGCCTATCGGGGAAATAAGAAATGGAATATGAAATGAAAAGAAAGCAGAGAATCTTTTATATTCTAGCGGAAGAATAGACAGGAGGCTGAAGGATGTGCAAATAGCAACCTGCAAAAATAGAAAACAAAAGCAATATTTCAACCAGGAAATGTCCTGGGAGGAATTCACAAAAAAACTGCTCTTCACAACCAGAACAAAAGAAACGGTGGAAGAGTACAAAAACATGACGAAGGATCAGCAGTCCAATATCAAGGATGTCGGTGGATTCGTAGCCGGAGAACTAAAAGACGGCAGACGAAACAATCAAAGCGTTCTATCACGTAGCATGATCACATTGGATGCTGACTTCGCAGACAAAGACTTTTTAGACTTGATCCGAATAACGTGCGACTTTTGCAGCGTGATCTACTCAACGCATAAGCACACACCGGAAAAGCCTAAATACAGATGGATCATCCCATTACAAAGAGGGGTGTCACCGGAAGAATACGAGGCAATCGCTCGAAGGATTGCAAGTACAATCGGAATGGAATACTTCGACGACACGACCTACCAGCCAGCACGAATGATGTTCTGGCCGAGTACAAGCAAGGACGGAGAATACATCTGTGAACAGCTAGGAGACAGAAACGCATACCTGAACCCAGATGACATCCTGGCGCAGTACAGAGACTGGCATGACATCAGCTACTGGCCTCGCTCTAACAGAGAGACAGAATTGCACCACAGCGACATAAGACACCAGGAAGACCCTTTATCTAAGTCCGGATGGATTGGCGCCTTCTGCAGGGCCTACACGATCCAAGAAGCGATTGAGGCATTTATTCCAGAGGAATACACGCCGACAGAGGACCCGAACCGGTGGACCTATACGAACGGATCAACAGCCGGAGGCCTAGTCATCTACGACGATAAGTATGCCTACAGCAACCACAATACAGACCCAACAGGGCAGCAGTTGTGTAACGCTTATGACCTTGTAAGGATACATAAGTGGCCAGACGATCCAGCAAGCACAGAACACATGCTCGAACTAATGGAACATGACGAGGGCACCAGGAAGCAGCTTATAGATGACAAGAAAGAACAGATTCACGAGGACTGGGACGACTTCAAAGATGACACCGCGAGGGGTTCGCAAGGAGTAGAAGACAGTAAAGAAGAAGTAGACGAGGACTGGCTGGATGCCATGGACATGGACAAGAAGGGAAACTTCAAGCCAACTACAGACAATATAGTCCGCATACTTTTAAATGATCCAAAGCTTAAAAATGGAGTTGGAGGTAACGATCTATTCGCACAGAAACCTGTCAAGAAGGGAAACCTGCCCTGGTGGAACTACAACCCAAGCGACCCGACCTGGACCGATACGGACGACGCAAGCTTCAGATATTATCTAGAAAAGAAATACAACATTGTCGCCAAAGGAAAAGTGGATGACGCTATAGCTTACGTCCAGGAGAGAAACAGCTTTCACCCAGTACGAGACTATCTAGACACACTAGAATGGGACGGCATACCAAGACTAGACACTCTATTTATAGACTATCTAGGAAGCGAGGACTCAGAGTACAGCAGAGCGGTCGCAAGGAAGGCTTTTACAGCAGCCGTGGCCAGAATCTACACACCAGGATGCAAAATGGATTATATGCCGGTACTCGTAGGACACCAGGGAATCGGAAAAAGCCACATGCTAAGCATCATGGGCGGTGACTGGTTCTCAGATTCAATCACAACAATTTCAGGGAAAGAAGGATACGAAGCCCTGCATGGATCATGGGTTATTGAATGGTCCGAATTATCTGCAGCCAGAAAAGCCGATATCGAGTCCATGAAGCAGTTTATAAGTAAAAGGGACGACCGATACCGAAAAGCTTACGCAAGACGAGTTACAGACAACCCGAGACAGTGCGTGTTTTTTGGAACTACAAATGATGATGAATTCCTAAGAGACTATACAGGAAACCGAAGATTCTGGCCGATAAATACGGATATATCGAAAGTGAGGAAAGTCGTGTTTGATGATCTACCAAAAGAACGAGACCAGATCTGGGCTGAAGCTAAGCAGAGATTCAAGGATGGAGAGAAGTTATTCCTTCAGGGCGAAGCTTTGACCGGAGCCGAACAGATGCAAAAAGAGCACACGTTCACCAGTGTCCGAGAGGACATGGTCCGCGATTATCTAGATAGAAAGCTTCCAGAGGGATGGAAAGATATGGATCTATATGCAAGAATCCAGTGGTTGGAAGACCCGAAGAACAAAGGAGAAGACATCAGAGACTGCGTAAGTTTACTCGAAATTTGGTGCGAAGTTTTGAACGGCGCAAAGAATAAATTTACACCTGCAGACCAGAGAGAACTCAAGGCAATCATGGAGAGTTTAGGGTGGAATAAAGGACCAGCACCAAGACAACGAGGAGCCTGCTATGGCAAACAACGGGTTTATTTGAATCCTAAGTTCACATGGGAAAACAGGAATCATATTTAGGTAACGCTGGAAACGGCCGTAAAAAGATACAAGGCAACCAAGGAAACGGACGTGGAAACGCTAAAAGAATATAGTGTTTCCAGAGAATCACCGCATAAAATAAGGCTTTCTAAGCTATTGGAAACAGTAGAAACAAAAATATTACTAACTTAATGAATATATAATATATATAGTGTAATACAGTATATGCG
>ERZ1034992.413-NODE-413-length-24890-cov-6.721200_pt1 | contig 24890 bp, 28 predicted proteins | sample MGYA00520695_ERZ1034992 | MGnify/ENA primary metagenome ERZ1034992 (study PRJEB33766, sample SAMN09781778) | gut metagenome | biome: gut microbiome | host: Homo sapiens | place: Madagascar | study: EMG produced TPA metagenomics assembly of the PRJNA485056 data set...
CCGTAATATCGTTGATGGCTTCCGCTTTCTGCGAATCCGTCTTTCTGGAATAAACGGCTGAAGCCGTTAATTTTTCGACTTGTTCGGCGAATCCCTTGACGCGCAGCCCGCCGACAGTGAACCCGCGGGCGAAATCCAAACGCGCCTGCGCTTTTCCTTTTGCCGTTAAATCCCTGAATTCTTTTGCGCGGGTGAAGTCAGACAGCCGCACGTTTTCACCGGCGGCGGCAAGCCGTTCGATTTCGCGCGCGACGGCGTTTTGGTCAGCGGTTTTGACGCGCGCGCCGAACAGCAACGTCATCAGCGGGCTTTCCGCTTTTCGCTCCGTTCCCTCCGACAAATCGACCTTGGCGGACAGGTTTTCGCGCGCCAGCGGGATTTTCGCGGCGGCGGCGCCGACAATGCCGCGTTCGTTCACGCGTTCTTTCGGGTCGATTATTTTTGCAATGTCCGTTGCGACGGCGGGAATCGACCGCGATAACAGCTGGTCGAAAATGCCGTTTGCGAAATCGTCCGCGGTTTTCAAAGTGTCCTGCTTTTGCGCTTTGTCCAGCCATCCGGCGATTTCGGACGCTTCTTTTATCCCCGGGATGTTTCCCGCCTGCGACAAAACGGATTTGGCGAACGCGGCGGCTTTTTCGTAAGTCCCCTCGCGTTTTTTCGCTTCCAGTATGCCCGCGATGGGCGCGGCAAGCGGTCCGAAGTAGTCCAGCGATATGTATTTTCCGCCGATTCTGACGCTGTTGTACACGCCGTTTTTGAACCGCACCAAATCCTTTTCTTTCTGACTGGCAAGGTCGAACGGCGAAATGTAGTCGTCGGGCTTCAGCAGCTCCGCGACACCGAACGCCAGCAGCCAGCCGATGCCGTTTCGGATGGCGGAACGGATGACGCTCTTGCTGGCGTCGCTGATGACGCCTGTTCTGAAATCCCGCGCGATTTGGCTGATGTTCTGCGGCAGCAGAGCGCGCCCAGCGCCGAACGAATACTCCAGCCCCAGCGATACGACATTGGCGGGTGTCTGTACGAACGGCATGACGAAATCGCCGACGCGCGCCGAACCCGATGCGTCGTTCAGAATGTTTCTGATTTTTCCTGAAAACTGCGCAATTTTGCCTTTGTTCGTGAACGTCGAAACTTCCGCGGCGTTGATTGAATTTTCGCGGATGCGCGTCCCGATGGCGGTTTGCGGCGTGTACAAAACGGCGTCGTTGAACAATTCCGTCGCGCGGCGCTTCAGCCCTTCGCCCGCGTATCCTTCCGCGGCGGCTTGCTTTGTTGCTTCCAAATTCGCGTTGTCGGCAAAGTTGACGGCTTTAGATACCGCGTCGCCTGCGCCCAAAGACCAGTCGAACACGGCTTTTTCCATTTTGCGCACCCACGCGCGGAAAGCGCCGTCCCCCGCGGACGACATAAACCGTTCGCCGAACACGCGCCCCGGATCGTCCAGCTCGCCCTTGCGAACGACGGACATCATCACGCCCGAAGCTTTGTACACGTCGAAATCGTATTTCAGATAATCGCGCACGGCGGCGGAATCGACGGCTTTTGCGGACGATTTCAAAAACAGGCGGCGCGCGATTCCCTCCGTCAAAAACGTTTCGGCGTTCGACCAAACGTTCAACAGGGCGGATTTGGGGGACAGCAGCATGTTGGCGCGCCCCAGCGAATTTACCGCCAAAGCGACAGCGTTTGTCGGGGTCATGGATGCCGCCAAATCTTTAATCTCTTTGATTTTCCGCATGGTCTCAACGGACGGGTTTCCGGCGGGGTTTTCCGCGAAATCGGCTTTTACGCTGCCGGCAAGCTCCGACGCTTTCGCCAAAATGCGCTCGGCTTCGTCGGCGCGGATTGTAACGCCCAAAGCGTCCTCGATGTTTCGCGCGACCTCGTCGTAAACGGCATCGTAGGCTTTTCCGACGGCGGAACGATCGCTTTGGAACAGCTCCATTTGCTTGCCCGTGATGGATTGGACCTTTTGAACGACGCGACGGACGGCTTCGTTTGCCTGCGCTTCCGTTTTGGCGGTCGAAATTTCGCGCGCCGCGTCGCTTGCCGTCTGCGAAACAAACTTGTCGACGCGCCCGTCGATGCTGGCGGCGTCGGGCATATTCGCCAAAACGTCTTTGGACAGGTTGTTTTTTCGCATCAGCAGAACGCGCTTCAGCCAATAGGCGGGATTCGTGATGTCTTGGTTCAGCCGTTCGGCGGAAATTTCCTGCCCGCGCCGCGTCTGCTCCAAAGTGTGCAGCCGCAAAACGCGCGTATACTCTTTGACGTTTCCGGCGGCAAGCATTTTCTGTTCGTATTCAATCATCAGCGCGGTGCGCAGAACGCCGTCGTCGGTCGAGATGTCGCCGTCGATCATCTTGCGCGCCGTATCGATGCCCTGCGTTTCGATTAGGTTGATTGCCTTTTGGCTCGCGTCCGCCAAATGCGCCTCTTCGTACCGCGTCGAAACGGCGTCCTCGTTCAGCAAACCGTTCAAACGGTTCAGTCTGTTCTGCCGTTCCTGCGCCTGCGACACTTTCCCGTCTGCGCTTTCGGCGGCGGCGGGCGCGCGCCAGTACGCGCCGGACAATTCGTCGGAACGAACGGCGGGCGTTTTGTCGGCGGATGGCGATTGCTTCTTTTGAACGGCGGGGACGCTTTCTTTTTCAGGCTCGAAACGGCTTCCGGCGACGGGCAGAACGGCGGGCGGCAAACTGCCTGTCGTCATGGATTGGAAAAAACGGATGATGTCTTCGCTCAGCGGTTCTTTCGACGGCTGGTTCATTTCGTTGTACACGCGTTTCAGCCATTTGTCGTAACGCTGATAAGTCGGCGTGATGTCGCTGTCTTGCGTGCGCGGCAGATTGCCGTCCAGCAAATACTGCTCATAGCCCCGCGCGAACTGTTCCTGCGCGCGGCGGTTGATGGTTTTGCCGTCTTTGACCCCCAGCCAGTTCAATGCCAGATTGAACGTGTCGACGTATTCGTCGGATGCCGATTTCGTATTCGCCCATGTTTCCTGCTCCGTCAGCCAAAAATGCGCCAATTCGTGCGGCAGGGTCGAAAAATCCGCGTCTTTCGTTAAACGGATGATGTTTTCGGCTTGGGAATATGACCCGCGGCGAACGGTTTTCCGCTGTTCCAGCGATGTATTGATTTCCTTTCGGATTTCGCTTATAATGTTTTTAAGGGAATGACCATAGGGAGCTACAGAGATTGGCGGTTCGCCTAAAGGAGCCGATGGGTTGTTGGTCGGTCCTATGGCTTTCCCCTTATTTATCCAAACATCGACCCCTTTTTTACCTGTCGATTTAAAAATCGTAGAAATATAGTTTTTGCTTTTTCCCAAAGCTATAGCCACGCCATAAAATCCGGATGGTGTTTTTATTTTTACCAATAGACTATTTTGTGCTAAATCCGTGCGTTCGCTTGACAAGCTGACTTTTTCGACGTGGTCAATGTTTTGAAATACAGTTTCAAAATCGGAACGCGTCAAATTGTGTCCGCTAATATCATGATTGATTATAAAATCGGGTAAAGCCAGTTCCGCTCCGCTTTTTGTCATGTATGAAAAATAACGGGGGCGATTTTCCTCTTTTTTTACGACGCTGTCGTAAAAATCGCCGACATTGTCGATTTTGCTGCGGAACATCGCCTGCTCGAACATGCCGTCTTCGGTCAGGGTGAACCCGCGGTTTTTAAACGCGATGCCGCCGTTTTCAAAAACGATTTGCGCGCCCGTCAAAACGTCATCGATGGCGACGCCGCGGCGGTTCGCTTCCGCCAAAACCTGATCGGCGAACATGGACGACGTTTGCTGAACGTAATCCTGCCGCTCGTCGGGGGATAGATGCTTGAACGCTTCCGACGCGTCCATCGCTTTGTCGGTCGCGTCCATCATCGCGGAATAGATTTCGCCGTGCTTGTTGCGCAGCTCTTCGGACAGGGACAATTCCTTGACGACAATTCCCGTCATTGTGTCGACGGATGCGTTGTAAAGGGAATTGACGACGGCTTCCAAATCCTTTTCGGGAACGGTGCCGCGCAAACGGTCGCGGTACATGTTTTTGACGTCGTGTCTGTTTTTCAGCGAAAACGCTCCGGCGGTCGTGCCTCCTACAATTCCGCCGACTACGCCTTGAACCAGCGCGTCGTAAATTTCTTGGGGAATTTTCGACACGTCGACCGTTCCGTCCGCCCAGCCGAACCCCATCGCCGCGACGGCTTGCAGCGTTTCCGTCGACGCTTCGGAAAACGCGGATTGCGCGGCGGCGACAATCGGCTTTTTGCTGGTGCGCAGAAACGGCATGATTTTGCTTAAATTGACTTTTTCCAAAACACCCGCCGCAGCGCCGTAGGACGCGGTCGCCGAAAACTCCGCCGCCGCTTGTTTGGCGGACAAATCTTCGGGGGCTTGCCCGCGGCTTCGCGCCGTGTCCATGCGCTTTTCCGTTTCGCCCGCGATTTCCTGCGCGACGCCCGTTGCGACCGCGCCCGCGCCACCCGTAGCGTATGCCGCCAGCAACATGGTCGCCATGTTGCCGAATCCGTTTCCGACGGCGTACGCCATGGTTGACCGTTCGTCCGTTTCCAATCCGAACAGCGCGTCCGATTTTTCGGTGATTGATTTGTTCAAAACGTCGATTTGACGCGCTCCGGTTTTGATCATTTCGCGCCCCCATTCGGAAACGGCGGAATCCTCGCCGAACATGCCGCCGACGGCAACCAGCCCTTTGCCGCCGAACATCATCAGCGCGGACGGGATTTTGACAGCCTGCGCGACGCCTTCGACCGCGCCCGCGCCCAAACGCGCGACCTTTCCGTGCCGCGGACGCAGCAGACCGCTTTCCAGCGAATCGGCGTTCTTCACCAAAACGGAACGCGTGATGTCGGACATCTGAATATATTTTGCGGGACCGCTCTTGATGTCGTCGGGCAAATCAAATCGGGGATATGTTTTTTCCATGTCAGTTTCCTTTGATGACGGGGGTTATTCCGTTCAGTTCGACGAATTCGCCGACGACGCCGTCGCCCAAATCGACCAAATCGCCTTTTTGTTTTCCGGCGAACGCGGGGAACATGACGTTCAGCGCGTCGCCCAGCGCTTGTCTGTAAATGCCGTCCGCCGCGTCGGCTTGCCCGTTCGCGGCGGCGGTCAGCATGGCGGAAAATCCGTCCGCCAAAATGCGCTGCGCTTTCTGCGGGTAAAGTCCGAATTTCGCGCCCAGCAGATTTTTTCGCGAATCGGCGACGGCGCGGCGTATTGCTTTCTTTTCCCGCGGGTCTGTCGCTTCGCGAACCTGCGCCATAGCTTGTTCGATTTTCGCCAGCGACGGCATTGCCTTTTTGAAATCCGCGCGAATGGTTTTGTCCTGCGCGATTTTGCTCAGCGCGTCTTTGTGCTTTGCGAAATCGTCCGCTTCCAGCTTGCCGTTCTGGTTCGCGCCCATCATTTGCGCCAAAACGTCGGCGGCTTTTGAAATGATTGCACCTTGCTGTTCTTTCGTTTCGTCGGGCATGGCGGCGATTTTTTCGATTTCCGCGCCGAAATCCGTGAATTTGATAAAATCCGTTTCGGCGTTCGGATTGGGAACGGCGGCTAAAGCGTCTTCCCATTTTTTGCGTTTTTCCTCGTCGCCTCTGAAATCGAACGCGTCTATTTTGGCTTGCGTCGGGGACTGCCAGAAATCCAATTCCTGCAGCGAACGGTTCAAACGGTCGGTTTGCAGCGCGGTTTCCTGCGCGACGCGCTCCATGTTTTCTATTTTTTTCAGCGCGGTTTCTTTTTTGATTGTTTTGAACCAGTCGGGATTTTTTTTCATAAACTCCCGCGCTTTTTGCGGTTCGGCAAGCATGCTTTCCAAAATCTTGTTTTCCGCGCCCGACAGGTAATTCATCTGCTCTTCGGGGGTCATGTATTCCGCGTATTCGCCCGCCAGCAGATTTTCGCGCAAACGATTGGGATTTTCCTGCAAATCGTTTTGCATGGATATGTACGAATAGCCGCGCCCCGCGCGCTTGACCAGCCTGTCCTTTTCCGCGGCGGGTAAAACGGCAGCGTTGACCGCGGCGGCGGTTTCTTGCGCGGCTTCCTTGAACTTGTCGGGATTGTTCAAAACAAACGTGCTTTGCGCGTCGATGATTTTTTCGCAGGCTTTGGCGTTTTCCAAAAACGTTCCTTCGATTTTGGCTTGCTCGGCTTGACTTAAAAAACTGGCGATAAGGGCGGGCTTTGCGTCGTCGACGGCTTGGGCGTAATACGCGGAACGGTTCGTGCGGGTTGCGGCGGACAGTTCCTTGCCCAGCTGTTTTTGCATGTCCTCGGTCAGACTTTCGACGTTTCCGCTGGCGGCGCGTTCGGCGAACCAGCCGGACATTTTCGCTTGAACTTCCGCCATGTCGGCGCGGGCTTTCAGTGTCTGGTTTCGCTCTTCGATGCCCAGAACGGCTTTGCCCAAATCTTTCAGCGCGCCGCCGACCTGATAAACGGCGGTGTCTTCGGCGCGCGCGCTTTCCTGCTTCAAAACGGGTTCTTTGCGGACGCTTGATTGAAACAACATAATATCTGGCATTTTACTTACCTCCGGCGGACGATCCGATTTGACCGCCGATGTTGGCGAACATGACGGCGGCGGTCGGATTGCCCGTCATGGCGCCCAAAGCGCCGCCGATAACCGAACCGACGGCGTTTCCGACAGCGGCTTTGCGGGCGCGTTTCTGCTGTTCGGCGGCTTCGCGCAGCTGCGTCGACACCGAACGGCGCACCTGTTCGCGCATGGCGGCGATGTCGTCTTCGGCAATGATTAGGTTGGAACGCTGCACGTCCGTGAACGATTTTGCGGAAATTCCCGACGCGTTGACGGCAACGCGGTTTTTGGCGAAAACCTGCTCGTTGTTTCTGCGTTGAACGCCGATGTTGTATTCCAGTGCGGCGTATGTTTCCCGCGCGTTGCTCCACAGCGTCTTGAAATTGCGCTTGGCGGCTTGATAGGCGGAAATCCCCTGCAGAACGTTGCCCAGAACGGCGGCGCCCATGCCCGCGGTTTCCGCGCCGGAAAATCCGGAAAACGCGCCGTCGGATGCGCTTGCGGCAGCGCTTGCCTCGGCGGCTTGGTCGACCGTGCCGCCGATGGTGAACACGCCGTCCGCCCGCGAACCGCCGCCGATGGATAAAACGCTGTCGACGGGATCTTGATTGAACGTGAAAACAGCCATTTATCCCCCTTTCATGACGGACGCGTACACCGCCAAAACGACGCAGGGCAGCGGATTGTCTTGAACGACGGCGACTTCGCATTCGTCCGACCACCCGCCGCCGAAATTGATTTTCTTGTCTCCGGTGAACAGCGGGACGGCGCGCGACATGGAATCGCCGGTGTTGCGGAACGTGATGTCGTCCGCGTCGGTTTCGCTTCGTCCGGCGCGGATGCAGACTGTCTTGTACAAACGCAGCATGATGTCGGAAATCTTTTTAACCTTTTTGTCCGCGTCCGCGCCCTGCATGTCGGGTTCGCGCACGATAACGGTTTTATAGGGGATTCCGACGCACGCTTTTTTTGCGGCGAATTGCAGGGAAACTTTGCCGTTTTTGACGATTCCGTTTGGCTCGATTGCGCCGTCGCCCAAAATGGCGACCGTGCATCCCTCCAAATGCGACAATCCGTCCAGCTCGCTTTGCGCGGAATCGAACGAATAACTTTTACCGCAGTCGGTGAAAAAAGCCTCGTCCGCGGTTTCCGCGTCGTCCGTCAACCCTTCTTCCATGACTTCCAGATACAAAACGGACGCGCCGTTGATGTCGCGGCGGACCAACAAATACAAATCGGTTTTTTCTTTCAGAAAATTCGGCACGGCGCAAACGCTTTCGACCTTGCCGGAAACGTCGGCGGTAAACCACGCCACGACTTGATTGACGGGGGACAAAGTGCAGCCGATTAAATCGCCGTCTTCTTTGCAGCACCACAAAACGGGCAGCTTTTTCTTGCAAAACGCCGTCGACTTGATTTTTCCGTTTGTGATTTGCGGATTGAATTTCGTGATGTCCGTGATTTGATATTTGTCGTAAACGGTCGAATAGGTCGAAAAATTGAACCCGCGGCGAAACGAATCCAGAAAAACCAAACCGTCCTCGACGAATTCGGGACGGACGGGCGCGCTGCCGACGCTTGAAATCTTGTAGTATTTGACGTTTGACGGGGTCAAAGCCTCGCCCAGCGACGTCGACGAAATCGCGTATTCGAATCCGTCCGTTCCGACGATTAAAACATCTTGCGGAAACGCCCAGCAGACTTCCGACCCTTGTTCGACCGCCAGCTTGACGGAAAAACCGTTGTCGGCGGAAACAATGCCCTTTTCATCCGTTTTCTGAAAATTCAAATACGCGCCGGATTTGGAAAAATACAGCGCGCGATCTTTGACGCAAACCATGCGCTGCTGGTGAATGATCATGATTTCGGGGTATCCGCGCCCGCTTGAAAACGCGCCCAAGGACCATAGCTTTGTCGCGACTTTGTGGTATTCGCCCGCGCCGACGGTCGCCGCCGCCGTTTTCGCGTTCGTCACGGCGGTGATTTTCAAATCGACCGCTTTTGTCGTCGAAGCGGCGACGGTGATTAAACGCACCCAGCGTCCGACGTCAGATTGCGAAAAAACGTCCGCGCTTGCCGCGATTGTTGCGCCGTCGAACATCAGGGTGATGTCCGTTTCGTTTTCGTCCAAATAGGGACCGTTGACGAAAACAACGTCTTGCATTGAAAATTCGACGGTTCCGTCGGCTTTTGCCGAACGGACGATTTTTTTCGGCGGATGCGACGGATGCGCCAAATACATCGTGTCTTGAATCTGGTAATAGTAAACCCCGCCGATGTCGTCGGCGGAATAGGGCGACTGCAGGCTCTGAACTTTGACGCGGTTGAAATAAACGTCGCAGGCGGACGGACGGAACACCAGCAAATAGGATTGCGCGGCGGAAAAAACGAACGGGATTAAACGCTTCGCGTCGGGAACGCTTGCGATGTACCGCGTTCCGCCCCGCCGCTGAACATAGCCCTGCGGCGCGGGAATCGCGTTCAGCAGTTTGCGGCACGACGCGGCGTATTCGTCGCGCCCGCGCATCAGCGGCGAAAAAACGCCGCCGTTGAAATTTTTGATTCCGACTTCCATTAAAACCTCGCTTCCAGCCATCCTTTGACGGCGAATGTTTCGGGGGACGCCTCTTTTGCGCTCGCGCGCCGCGCTTCGGTCAGCACGGCTTCATATTCGCGGTCCAGCTGAGCTTTCAGAGCGGGCATACTGGTCAAACTCATGACCAGTTCGGCGGCAAGCTTCGTCGTGAACGCCGAAACGAACAGACTGTCGAATTTTCCGGGATCTTCAACGCGCGAAATGCCGACAAAGTTGAACGCGGAAACATCTGCCAGAACGCAGTCGCCCTCGCGCGCGTATTCGATATTGTCTTCGACCCTCAAAATGCGCAGACAGTCGGACGGGATTTGAAACGCGTTCGCGAATCCGAACGGCGGCTTTTTTTTCAGCGCAGCCGCCGACCAGCGCTTCAGCGCGAACCGCCACGGATACGCGCGCAGAACGCAGTCGCGCACGGGGGCGAACATCAGGGCGCACATTTTGGCGGGGCGCGATTCTTCGGCGATGTCGCGGATGAAACTTTCCCCGACCTTGCTCAGCGCCATATTGCATAAATCGACTTGGGCGGGCATGAAACGGTCCTTTTCAAAAAAAATAAAGGGGGCGGATTTTTCCGCCCCCTTGCGGTCAAACGCCCGCGGTGATGATGTCGACGATTAAAACGCCGCTGGCGGGCAAAGCCGCCGTGCCGACCGTGGCGACGACCTCGACGCCGCCTTTGGGCGCGGGGTCTTTTTTCGCGGCGGCGGCGCCGAACGGCGTCGGCGTGTCGGCGTCGGTGAACACCGCGGCGGCGCGGTACAAATCGTCGTCGTCCGCCGTGCCGATTTTCAGCGTCGCCGTGCCCAGCGTCGCGCTTGCGGTCAAAAATCCGCATACGAAGTATTCACCTTCGCCGATGGCGCACAAACCGATTTGGTCGCCGCTTGCCTGCGCCGCCAAATCGACGGTCGCGCGGCGGCGGCGCAAACGCCCGTTGGCGACGCTTGCGATGACATGGTTGCCCGCCAGTTCGGCGGTCATTTCGTTGGAATACGTTTTAGCCATGGTTTAACTCCCTCATTCCTGACATTGAACTTCAACGACCAGCTCTTCCTGCATGCGCGCCGCGCCGATGGTCATTTCGTAATAAACCTGCGTCGCGAAACATTTGTCGTCGCGCTCCGTGATTTTTCCGAACGGATCCTGCCCGATGCCCAAACGGATGCCGTTTTTCTGGAACGCCAAGCATTTGCGGATTGTCTTCGTCGAATCCTTGAACGCGGGAACGATCAGCGAATTGTCGCCGCGCTTGCCGTTGACCTGAACGAACTTGAACCCCATGAATTCGGTGATTTCGCCGCGGATCAGCGCCTTGACGGACGCGTAGTCGGCGGACGTCATCTTTTCGGTTTTCAGCATGTCCTGCATCTGCTTCGCCGTCAAAACGATATAGCGGTCTTCGGCGGGACAGTCGCTTTCATCCATCAGCCGCTTGGTTTCGCTCAGCTTGTCCAGCGACATGCCCGTCGAACCGTGGACGACTTTCTGACTGTCGGGCAGGGCGACGGGAATCGTCCCGTTTTCGCCGGTGTCCGCAGCGCCCAGCGCGCCGTCGATGATGACTTCGTCAATAGCGCGCCCCATAGCCCACGCGGCGGCTTGCGCGTATTCGCTGGCGGGGTCGGTCAGCATTTTGATTTTGTCGTCGTTGTCGATTAAATCGGACCAGTTGTAGGTGTCCGTCGTCAGACGGCGGCGCGCGTGCGGCGTGTTCATCTGCGGCGTATCGGCGTGGCGGCTGGTCTTTTTGACCGCGGCGACGCTTCCGATTTGGTCGAAAAACGCGGTTTTGCCGCGGATGGATTCGGACAGAACCAAACCCCTCAGTTTGCTTCCTCTCTGCTGAACCAGCGCTTGAACGTTTGCGCTGTACTGTTCAACAAAGGACGTTGTGATTTGCGTGCTCATAGTTTACTCCTTTTGTTTGAAACACAGTTAAATTTCGCCGTTTTTGCGCTGACGCAGGGCGAAAACCGCGTCGACGGCATGCTTGTGGCGCGGATTTGTCGCGTCGAAATACGCGGGGTCGTCCATCAGGGCGGCGATTTGCGCCTCGACGCCGGCGGTTGTCGGCTGCGCTTTCGACCCGATGGGAGCGCCCGCGGGTTCGATGTATTTGCCGCCAAGCGCCAGAACGCCTTTGATGACGGCTTTGCTGAAACCCGCGCCCATTTCGCGCAGCGCGTCGGTCATGCCGACGGAATCGCAGATTTGAACGAAATCGCGGATGCGGGAATCGAACGACGCGCCGAACTCCGTGCGCAGTTCCTGTTCGACTTTTGCGTGTTCGGCGTCCGTCTTGGCTTTTTCCGCGTCAAACTGCGCCTTGCTTTCCTGATAAAACGCGTCGCGGAACTTCGCCAGCTGCGCTTTCGTCAGGTTCGCGCCGAACGCGGCGCGCTTCAGAACGCCGTCCATTTCGTCGACCGCGCCCTTGTCTTCTTCGGAAACGTCGCTGAACGCGGGCAGTTCGTATCCGTCCGCGCTTTCGGGCATGCCCAGCTTTTTGAAAACGGCGGCGGTTTCCTCTTCCGTCTTGGGCAGCGCGAACATGTCCGCGCCCGCCGCGCGCTTCAGCGCCAAATACTTGACCGCCAAATCGGACACGCCCGAAACGTCGGACAGGTCGGGGGCTTGCCGGATGTCCTCGGCGATTCCTTCGCGCCAGTCGGGCTGGGCGGGTTCGGTCGTCTGCGGTTCCGTTGTGTTGTCATTTTCCATTGTCGATTTCCTTTCGTAACAACTCTGTTAATTTCGCGTCGTCGTATTCCAGCATGCGGCAGATGTCCAAAACCGCCGCGCGCTTTCCCTCCCAGAACGCCCAGTCGGTCGCGCTCTGCTTGGTTGTCGGGTAATATCCGGTCATGCCGCACTTGCCCGCCAAATCGGACAGAACGGCTTTGCCGTCGTCCGATTCGAAAACGGCGCGGTAGGATTGAACCAGCCGCGCCGTCCGCTTGATTTTTATTTTGTCAATCATTGTTCAGTCCCTCGTCCTGTGCCTTGACTTCGTTTTGCATGCCCTGCAGCTGCAGCGCGGTCGCAGCGTCCTGCGCGTTTTGCGCCTGCGCCTGCGCGGCTTGCCGTTCCGCTTTGATTTGCTCGACTTCCTCGTCGTCGCGCAAAACGTCCTCGACGCCGTAAATTTTGTGGATTTCGCGAATGCCTTTTTCGGCGTCGAACACGTCGGCGGAATCGGGGGCGATTTGCAGGAACGGCGCGCTGGCGGCGAACGCCTGATTGTATCGGTCGGCTTTTTCGTACCGCATCGCTTTCGCCAGCGGGGACTGGTAAACGATGTCGATAGCCAGCCCTTCGGGCGGAATGTCGGCGGGCGTCGCGATGACGCCGTTTCGGATTAACAGGTTGAACGCGCGGGAAATGGTCGGGCTTAACAGCTCCGTCGTCAAACGTCCGTACACGGGACCCATCAGCCGCGCGGCTTCGCGCACGCGTTCGACGATTTCCGTCGCGGTGCGGCGGTCGCCCGTCAAAAACGACAGCTGACCGTTCATAAACGCCAAACGCACGCGGGTGCGGATGTCTTCCATCATTTCCTTGCCGAACGCGGGGGCTGCGCCGCTCGCCAGATATTGAGGACGCTCGCCGCGGTATTTGATGACGCCGCCCGGAACGGTCATCATCGGGGCGATTTCCTCGTCGTCCTGCACCAGAATCGGGGGACGGTTCGCCAGCTGGGCGGCGATGATGGTTTCTTTCATCATGGCTTGCAGCATCTTGATATCCGCCAGACAATCGATGGCGGGACCGCGCCCGTACAGTTCGCTGTTGCATTTCGACCAGCGCGCGACGGAATACGGCATTTCCTCGAAAAACTCTTCTTTCAGAACCGTTTTGTCGCGGGTCAGAATGTATTCTGATTTGAACGGTTTCTGCCCGTCCTTGCCGGCGTCGGGATTGGGATAAACGGCTTGGATGATTTCGTGTTCGGTTGTTTTGCCGTTTTCGATGTCGCGGCGCATGGCTTCGGTCAGTTTGTCCTTGCCGAACGCCTGTTCGATTTTGCGCGCGTCGAACGAAAAACGGCGGAAAACCGTATCGACCGCTCCGACGTCGTTTTCGTCAATGGTGATTTCTGCGATGCTTCGGCTCTGAAACAGCAGCGCGCCGCTTTTGGGATTCCATCCCGCGAACAGGGCGCAAGTGCCGATGACGGGCAAATCGGCGTAGCATTCGTTGATTGCGCCTTGAAAATTGGCTGCGGGTTCGTACAGAGCGGACCACAGGCGTTCTTCGGCGCGGCTCAGCCATTCTTTCAGCGACGCGGAAACGTCGCCGCGGAAAGCCAGCCCGAACCATTTGCCCGACGAATCGGTCATCATGCCGTTGATGTCGGCGGCAAGCATGCGCGCGCAAACGGCGGCGGTCGTCTCGAACTGCCGGTTTGTCCGCTTTGTGCCGTCCGTCTGAACGACCGTGAAATCCGCGCGGTTGGGAAACACCAGTTCTGCGACCGCTTGCCATAAATTTTCAAAATTCGCTCTGGCTGTTTTCAGGTGCTGGTATCTGGCGACGATTCCGTCAATCCGCGACTGCTCTGTACGAACTTCCATCAGCGCACGACCTTCTTTTTGCGTCCGAACGCGCCCGTGATCGGATCGAACCCGCCCAGATTGGCGGAATCGAAAGACCCGAACGCGCCTTCCTCGGTTGTAAAGTTGGTCTGCGACCCCGCGTTGTCCGCGATTTGCTGGCGGCGGGATTTCATGATTTGGTTGTAATAATCGGCGTCGGCGGCGTTTTTGGCGGCGGTTTCCTGCGCGGCGACGGCGGCTTTCTGCTCAGCTTCTTTTTCTTTCGCCGTCAGCGCAGGGGTCAGCGTTTTAGCCAGCCCGTTGACGGCTTGAGCGTACTTGTCGGCAGCGGTTTCCGCGCCGATGCCCGTCGCTTTTTTCACGGCGTAGTTGATTGGGTTCAGATTATCGAACGCCTTTGCGCCGGTTTTGACGATGTTGGAAACCTTTTTGATGATTTTTCGGAAACTTTTTCCCCAGCCCATTTTTTGTCCTTTCCTAAAAAACACCCGCCGAACGGGGGTTCAGCGGGTCGTAATCGTAAATTCTTTCCATTCTGCGGCGGTTGGCGGCATAGGCTTCGTTTCGGTCCTCTTTTCGCCCCAGCGCCAAATAACGGAACGCGTCGGCGGCGTGGCTGGTCCAGTCGTGCAGGGGACGCGCCTTGAAATCGCCGCGGGTTTCGTCGAATTCTTTCTGATATTGGCGCAGGGCTTCCAACCCGCGCTTGCATTTTTGGGCGTCGAAATTGCAGCGGGGCAGCAGCATGCGCACGGCGGAAATGCCGTCTTCGACGCTGGCGCGCTTCAAAACGCGTCCGCGCACGCCCAAACTTGCCAATAAATCCAAACGGCTCTTGCCGCTGGACAATTCGTGCACTTGAACATCGTGCGGAAAAATGTTGTCGTTTGTGTAGGTGTAGGGCTTTTCTTTCAAAACTTTGACGTAATGGTCCAGCCCGACGCCGTTGTTTTCGTAATAATCGATGACGTTCACGTCCGTTCCGCTGTTTTGATAAAACCAAATCGCGGTCGAATCCCCGATGCCGAGGTCCCACGCCGTATAAACAGGCAGGGACGGGATATGCGACACCTTGCCGACGCGTCCCGACTGCTCCAGCTGGTTCAGCTGATTGGCGTAATAGCTGCCTTTGATTGCCGCGTCGAACGAACAGTAAAATTCCTGCTGAATCATGTCTTCGTCCATTCCGGCTTTGCGTTCGGCTTCGACGGCGTCCAAACCGATGGCGTTTGTGTCTTCGACGGTCAAACGCTGACAGAACCATTCGGGATTGTCTTTCGCGGCGTTGAACAGCTTTAAACCGTGATTGCGCCCGCGGGGAGTGTAGATGAATAACGCCCACCCGCCGTTTTCCGCCAAAATCGGACGAATGAAATCCCACGCGGCGGGATCGGCGATGGAATATTCGGAAAACACCACGCCGACGGGGTTTGAACCGACCAGGGCGTTGTAGTTGTCCGACCCGACGCATTGCCAAATGGAACCGTTGATAAGCTCGATTTTCATGTCTTGGTCGTTGGACTTGCGGCGTATTTCTTTGGGGAACGCCTGATCAATCATGCGCCGCCCCTGTTTGTCGATGGCGTCCCAAATCACCTTGCGCGCCTGCGTCTGCATCGGCAGCATGTGCCAGTATACGCCGACGCGGCTCATGGCGGCAACGGCGGTCCAGTTCAGGGACAGGCTGTCCTTGCCGGCGCGGCGGTGCCAAATGGCGACGGCGCGCTTTCCGCCTTTTTCCAAATAGGACCACAGCGCTCGCTGATACGGGCGCGGCGTCCACAAATGCGGCAAACGGATATTGACCATAACGGCGCTCCAAAACAAAACGGCGTCGGGAACGAACCGACGCCGCAAGAAAATCCAAAAACTTATTTGAACATACTACGAATCATAAATTACACTGACCCCCTTTGTCAACACAAAAAAAACGCCCGCGGTTAACGACTCCGCGGGCTGAAAGAAGGTGTGGACATTGCCACCCGATTTATCTTTATGTCCTCATTATAGGCACATATTTTTTCTTTTACAAGCCTTTTTCGCCTGCTATATTCAATTCGCCGTACCTTTACGGTTGAAAGGGGGTGAATACATTGACCCCGATTTATCTTAAAGCGGCTGCGTATCTGTTGCTGTTTATAGCATTTTTGCTTGAAACAATCAACCGATGACAGCCTTGCGCCCGCGACGGGATAACGACCTGCCGCGGGCGTTCTTTTTTACGCCGCCGCCGCATGGACTTCGGGATAGGGAACCAGCACGCCGCGCCCCTGCCACGAACCGACGCGCACCGCGGCGCGGGGACGGACGCATTCGGGCAGGGCAAGCAGAGCTTTGATGTGCCGCCCGCCGGAAAACTTCCCGCCGTCGAACAGGCGGCGGATGAACGGGTGCGACATCGCGACAAACAGGTACTTGCGCCCGCGCAGCATGTAGGGGCGAACGCCCGAACCGTGCTTGACGGCGGTTCCGTCGAAACAGGCGGACACAATGATGTCCAGACACGCGCGCCCGTCTTCGGCGGTGAATTCGGGAACATCATAACAGCCGATGCCCTCGTCCGTCCCGACGGACGGCAGGGGCGACTGGTCCCACACGCGGCGCGCCGCTTCCCGCCCGAACAGCAGACGCGTTTCGCGCACAAGGTTAATCCATTGCTGGAACGTGCGGTCGGGCAGATCGGCGAACCCGTCCCCGTCATTGCGAGCCCCGTCAGGGGCGCGGCAATCCATTTCCGGCGCGACGTACATTCCCGTCTTGCGGATCGACGGCAGCACCTCCGCCGTCACCCACTTGCGGAACTTTTTCGCCTCGGGCTTGCGGCTCAGCAGTACCAAATGATACAGCCCGCTTTCGTTAATGATTGAAACTTCCCGAGCCTGTTCAACCCCGTTCATGGACCTGATACGCATAATGTGCGTATCAGCTTCGTCATCGTCCAGATTCCGCACGGCGTCGGGCGCGTTTCTATATTCCAACACCCGCGCAACGTCCGCGGCGACGAACCACGGTTCGCCGTCCTTTTCAATCACGCGCACGGCGTTGTCTTCAAAATCGAATACTTGAATGTCGTTCATTTCTCTTCTCCTTTTTTTCCGCTTCGTCATTGCGCGGAGCGTCAGCGACAAAGCAATCCATAAACCCGCGCGCCTCTCTTTTCGTCATTGCGAGCCCCGTCAGGGGCGCGGCAATCCACAGCGGCGCGCCCCCTTACTTCAATTTCCCCATCGCGTCCAGCGCGCGAATGGTGTCGATGATGATTTTGTCTTCGGCGAACGCGTCCGCTTCGCCGCGTTCGACGGCGCGTCTGCTCATCGGCTTTTTGACGCCGACCGCCGCGCAAACCGCGCGGTATAACTCGAATTGCTTGATTTTGCTCATTTTCTTGCCCTTTTCTACAAGGAATTGCCTGACCCCGTCAGGCGCGGGGGGTTAGAAACGTGCAAGAATCACGTGGGCTTCTTCGATATATCCGCCGCCCCCCCGCATATTCGGGCATAAAAAAGGCGTCTGACGGGACGTTGACCGTTCTTGTTTGAGTTTCTAACCTCGACAACCACCATACGCCCCCGCCGATTCCGTTGTCAACAAAAAAAAAGGGTGTCCGCTTTATGGACACCCTAAGTTAAACTTAGCCCGCCTGTCCCATCTGTCCCGCATAATGGCGGGACAGCCGGGACAAGGGGTACTCACAATGTGTGTACCCCCTTTACAAAAAAATGACCGCGGTGATCAGCCGCGGTCTGAAAGAAGGTGTGGACATTGCCCCACTTTGTATCTCTTATGCCCTCATTATAAGCACAACGTTTTTTGTTTTACAAGCCTTTTTTGTCTGTTATATTCGTTTTGCCGTACCTTTACGGTTGAAAGGGGGTGTTGAACTTGCCTTCTTTGTACCTCAAAGCGGCTGCGTATCTGTTGCTGTTTATAGCACACTTGCTTGAAACAATCAACAGATGACAGCCTGCGCCCGCGGCGGAATGATCACCCGCCGCGGGCGTTCTTTTTAGGCATTGTCCTTTTGCTCCGCGCCGTCCCTCGGTTTTCTGACGGTCAGCCGCATTTTGACGTACTTGCGCCCGTCCGGCGTTTCGTGGAACCAGCCGCCGATGTTGTACGTTACGCCGCTGACGACGCACGATCCCGTCATGTCGGGGCTGTTTTCATACTGCTTGTTTCCGTTCGGAAACAGCGCGCCCGTCAAATTGTCGTTATAGCTCATCTTTTCATACTCCGTCGAAATAAATCCACCGCCCGGTTTGGGCGTCCACCATCTTTTTGCCGTCTTTCGTACGGACGCGGTGATAAAACTTTACCGCTTCGTCGTACAGGGCGAACGTTCTGAAACGCGTTTGCGCGCCCTCGCTCCAAAAAACAACGTATCTTTCATCATCCATGACAGCCTCCCTTGAACGCGCAGTCGCGGCGCATTTTGGAACGTTTTCCGCCGCGCGCCTTTTCTTTTGCCCAAAACACCTTGGACGACCAGCTTCTGCCTTGATCTATTTCCGCCGCGCGCGGGCGCTCCTTTTCGGTCGCGCGGACGACATCGGCGCAATACGCCGCCGCTTCGCTTTCCCGCCTGAACCACCGCGACAGCTCAAAAGCTTCCGCGGTAAGTCCCATGACACCGTACCGGTATTTGAACACGGGACCGCAGTCGTACGCGACAAAACGTTTTTGCACCTTGTACCACGCCGTCTTTTTCAGTTCTTTCAGTTTCATAAATTTTCCTCCCTCATTTCGTCGTACGCGTCCGCCACGGCGTCCAGCGCGAAACAAACCGCTTGATAAACGCCGCAAATCCGTTTGGTCGACGGATTGAACACGCCGCGGCACGCCAGCCAGTCGGTCGCTGTTTTGTCTTCGATGACGAAAAAACGGGCGGTGTAAAACAAATCGCCCAGCTTTCGCATCACGCGGACATAACGGTCCGTCCCCGTCAGAACGTCGGCGGGCATATCGCACGGCTTTCCGCCGCGCACTTGGTTCAGCGCGCAGTTCACGCGCGGCACGAATTCGCTTTTTTCGTAATCGTGCAGCAGCCGTTCCGCCGCCCTCAAACGGCGGACGGCTTTCCCGCCGCCGCCCAGCTTTCCTTTTTGAAACAGTCTTGCGATATACATCAGATTTCCACCCCCATATATTTCAAATCAACATACGTTCCCTTGCCCTGCCAGCCGCCCAGCCGTTCGTTTTTGTTGGACGGCTGCGCGCTGGGGAAATACCGCAGGGCTTGCGTCCAGCCCGCCGTCTTGCCGGGCGCGCCGCGCCAATCTGTGTCCTCAAAGATTTTCAACAACTGCGGATGACCCGAACCGGCGACAAACAAAACGGACGCGGAATGTCCGCCGATGTCTTTCGACACCACTTTCAGCCCGATTTTCATCAGTTCTTTGTTCGCGTCTTCGCGCGTGACGGACGTTTCTTTGGGATTCGCCGCCGCCATGACCAAATCGCCGATTGTCGTCGTCGAACCGCCCTGCCATTTGCGCACTTCCTGCCCCATCAAAAACTTGGCGCAGTTTTCGGGAACAGTGCCGGATTCGTCGAAATCGCTTTGGATTTTGTTGTAAATCTCCGAAACCAGCCGTTCGTCTTCTTCGGTGATGGAAAAATCGTCCGTCGTCGCGATTTTGTAAAACGCCAGCATTGTGCCGTATACGTCTCCGATGCGGCTCTTGGACGATTTTTCGGCGAACAAAGCCATAAAATTCTTTAAAACCGTTTCGTAATCCGCCCAATGATCGATAACGCGGCGCATGATGATTTCGCCGACGCGCTTCAAACGCGCGGACGAAAAATCGGGTTCGACCTCGTTATGCAGCGGGTCAAGCGACAAAATCGCGATGCGCTCCACGTCTGCGACGGACAGCGGCGGAACAATGATGGATGAAAACGAAAACGAACTTTTCAGCTCGAAATTGACCGCGGAATGGTCTTGCCCGCCGCGCCCCGCGGTCGAACCGGACACGCTGGAACGCGCCAGAATGATAAGCTGCTTCAGCTTTTCGGGATCTTGGTCTGTTTCACATTCGTCCAAAGCCACGGGCAAATGTGACCCGCCGATGCTTTGACGCACGAACGCTTCGGTGTAGATGCCACAAGTGATGACGTTCTTACCCAGAACGCCTTTCATCACGCGTTCGATTAAGGTCGATTTGCCCGTCTGCTGCGTTCCGGTAATCCAAACCGCGGGACGCCACTTCAGCGCGCCGCCGAACGGCGACCCCGCCAAATAGCCCATCATCAGCGCAGGCGCGTAGCCGTTGCGCCAGTTCCACGTCTTCAAATCCCCATAAAACGCGCGCATGAAATCCAAATCGTCCGCTTGCGGTTTGCCGGGCTTGCTCAGGGCTGGCGCGCTCGCGTAAACATAGCCATTGACTTCCGAACCGCCCTTTTCCTTGGTTTTCGTCTTGCCGTCGCGGGAAACGAACCATACTTCGTCGCCGAAATGGTAAATCAGTTCGTCGTCGTCACCGCGCCACGCGCCGACGGAACGCACCGACCCGTTCGGGTCGAAAATGCCGAACGCTTGGCTTTTTTTGAAACACGCGGCGGTCAGCGTCGACAGCATGCCCGCGGCGTTGAAATCGTTTTTCTTGACCTTCACGCCGCCGTCGCCGTCGGCAACCCATTTCGGAAAATAGATTTCCAGATTTTCCGCTTCGTCGCCCGCCAAAGCGCGGCAAACGGCGGCGCTCAGTTCACCCGCGCGGTAGGACAGCACTTGCCCCAGCGGATTCAAAAAATACAGGTAATTCCCGTTTGCACCCAGCGGCTTGCTGGGAAATCCTTTCGGCATGCCCCATTTGTCCTTTATGGCGTAGGGCGGCGCGTCGTACGGCTTCGTCAGTTCATTGTAGGTGTCCATAACTTTCCGCTGTTCGGACGTGGGGTTGCTCTTTTCGGGTTCGGGCAAATCGGACCATTCTTCGGCTTGTTCCCGACATTCCCGTATTTTTTTCAAATTTTCGCTGCTGTTCATTGTCTTCGTTCCTGTTTTTGGGTTTTCCCCCGCTCCCCCTCCGACGCAGCTTGGTTACCGACGCCCCGAACGGCAAAGAAACGGGTTTTCAAAATTGGTTTAAATCATAAATCGGATACCTCGGTATCGACCCCCGGGGGCTTGGGGGGGGGGGTGCCGCACGCCCTTGGCGGCACGGCGCGAACGTCCGAACACTTCCTTTTCAAGGTAGTGCTTGCCCCGTATTTTTTGGCTGATTTCTGCCGTTTTTCGCATCCGTCAAACATCAATCCGTCAAACATTGCCTTTTTTGTCCTCTGATTTTTGGCGGAAATCCGCCGTTTCTATGGTTTTGCCGTCATCGTCGCCGAAGCGCACGATTTGCACGTTGACGTCGCCTTGGTTCAGCGTGATGTCGGGCGACATCTTGGTGTGAACGTACGGCATCAGCGCTTCCGCGGCGGCTTTCTTCAGCTTCACGCACTCCAGCCGGTCGGCGACCTTGACGGCGCCCACGGTGTCGCAGAGCTTGTTCAAATCCATCGACATCAGGCTGAACAAAGCTTCGGCGGGCGAAATGCCGTATTTGGCGGTCAGCGCGTCGATATGCGCCAGCGTGCGCTTGTTCAAGCTTCCTTTCGGACGCCCCGGACCGCGTTTGACGCTGACAAAGCAGTTTTCGGCAGCCAAAGCCTGCTCTGCGTCGAACAGTTCGCCCTGCAGTTCGGTCATACCGGCATCTTTGACGGCGATGTCGAGCGCGGTTTTCACTCCGTCCTTTTCAGGCATAATAAACCCCCGATATTTTATTGTTTCCGCGCGGTCCCGCTTCGGTCCCGCCGACAGTCCCGCCAACAAACATAGAAAAACCCTTAGATTTATATACATATGGGACTAAGGGACTATGGGACTGTAAGACCACGCACGCGCGCGCGTATATGCGCGTGCATAGCCGTCCCACCGTCCCAACAGTCCCAAACTTCGCAAGTGATTGAAAACAAAGGAAACAGGCGGGACACTTGCCTTTTTTGAACCGTCCCGCCCCGGTCCCAAAGACCGAAGCGACGGCGCAAGAATTTGCCGAGTACACATGGGCGCGGGGTTTTTGCTCAGAACGGCGCATTTTCCGCCTCCGTTTCACTGGACGCATCAAAAGAAGCACGCGCCACGTCGTTGAAGTCGTTGAAGCCTGCAGGCGGGCGCACACAAAACACGCGCCGTCCCTGTTCTTTAAACAAGCGGGCGGCTTGATTGTATGTCCGCGCCGTCGAACCGCTTTCGTCCGCATCCATGCAAAGGTAAACGTCCGTGATGGCGGGCGGCAGTTCGATGTTTTTGATGTTGGTGACGCTCAGCGCCGCCAGAACGCGGTCTTCGGGCAGAGCGACGGACAGCGACAGAGCCGTTTCGATGCCCTCGGCGATAAGCACGCTTGAACCCTCGTCCGCTTCTTTGAGCGGCTTTCCGCTGTTTCCGCGCGCGATAGGCACGAAAGACCCCGGACCTTGCCCCATCATTTTTTTGACGGGGTCGACTTCGCGGCTTTTGGTCCACTTGCCGTCGTACTTGCCCAAGTAAGTGATGTGAACGCCGACCTGCGTTCCGTCGCCGCGCTGGCGGCAGCAAATCATCGCGGGGCAGCGCCGACCGTTCCCGACGGGGCACGCCGGAGCGTATCGAATCGCGTGCGGCTGCCGCCCCAGGACGGAAAGGTCGATGCCGCGACCTTTCAGGTACAAATCGACGGGAGTTCCGGCGATTTTTTCCTGCGCGCCGATAAACAAGCTCAGCGCGTAGCCTTTCTTTTTGGCTTCGCGTTCAGCTTGTTTGTCGTCGACCTGTTCGTGCTTCGGTCGCTCTTGGACGTGCGGCAGGTCGGGTATCGTTTCCCCGTTCCAGCCAAGGATTTGCATCCCGATTTCCTTTGCGCCGATGTCGTCGACGCCCGTAATGTACTTGACGAGGTCGAACGCGTCGCCTTTTTCGCCCGTTGCGTGGTCTATCCAAAGCCCGCGCCGCCCGCCGTCCATCGGAGCGGGTCCTTTCGTGCAAATGCGGAAAGACCCCGCTTCCTTGTCGGAACGGGTCGGATTTTTGCAAACAAGGTCGTTTGCTTCCTGCACGCCGCGCAAATGCAGCCACGCGCAAACGTCGTCGATTTTGTCGTTTAATCGGCAGGCGATTTGCTTGATGGTCGGCAATCCGGCGCGGTATCCTTTGAACTCAGCCATTCTTCAGCCTTTCTTCGACATAGGCGGCGCCGTCCTTTCCGGCGCAAAGGTCGGCAAGGAACAAGAAAAAGAGCGACATCTTCAACCTGATTTTTTTCATTTCAGCAATCCTTTCAGCGCGTATTCGCGCAAAGCGGCGATGTGTTTTCGGCAAGCGTCGAACTCGGCGTCAAGATTTTGCCGATCGACGTTCGGGAACGGGGACAGGGTTTCGACGATGAAATCGACGCCGAACAGCCGCCAAGCGATTTGGTAGTAGGCGGCAAGGGGCGCTTGCCCGCCCAGCCAGTTCTTGGCGGTGCGCACGTCCACGCCGAAATCGGCGGCGATGCGTTTCGCGGCGCAAAACAGGTATCGGCGGCGCAAAGCCTCCGCCCAGCGCGCCCCGACATCCGGCAAAGCGATTCCCTTTTTCGTCATTGGCTTTGCACTCCGGTTTTGAGATTGTCGAAAAAGGAAGGCTCGGCATCATCATCTGCGGGAAAAGCGGCGACGCCTTCCGCACCACCGTCCGCAGCCGGTTCCGCGGCTGCGGACACAACGTCGGAGGCGGCATTGACAGGCAAATCGAAAAAATCGTTGGGCGTAACCGCGCCGTTCGTCGCGTCGAAAATCTTGCGCATCACGTCGGGACGCGGAATCCGCTGCCCCAGGCAATATCGGTTCACACACGTTTGGTTTTCGCCGATACGGGCGGCGAAATCTTTTTGTTTAACGGCATTCAGAGCCAGATAGTTTTGAAGTTTCATAATACCATTATGGTATTAGCAGAGGCGCGATTGTCAAGAATAAAAATATACCATTTTGGCGATTGACGAGAAAAGATAGGGGAATACAATGAATTTTATGTTGGAAAAAGATAAAAAAAACGTCCTGTACGAAATGCGCATCAGAAAAAAGATGACGCAAAAGGATGTCGCAGATGCAACAGGCACGACTGCGAATCAGATTTCGCGTCTTGAAAATGGTGATCGCGAATTAACGCCGAAATGGTTAGAACGTCTGTCCAAAGCGTTGAACTGTTCCAAAGGGGAACTCTTGGGCGAGGAAGGCATTTCCGAAGAAGAACGCGAAATTTTGGATATGTACAAACAGCTCTCCGCCGACCAGAAAAACGTCATCAAATCGACCTTGTCCGCCTTTCTTTCCGCCGCGGGAAAGTAAGAATTATATTCTTGACATTTACGAATTAAATTCTTATTCTGGAATCAGAAAGGGCGGAATATGCAGATTCGTTATTCAAAACAGGCTGAAAATTTTCTAAAAAAGGTTCAGCGTAAACAACGTGAAACGATTATTACCAAAATTCACCAATACGCGGATGATCCGCAAAGCTTGAAAAATATGGTGAAAAAACTGCAAAACAGCCCGTTCAGCCGCTTGCGCGTCGGCGATTACAGGGTGGTTTTCGACGAAGACGGCAACGTCATGCTGATCGAACGCATCGAAACGCGCGGAAACGTTTATAAATAGGAGGGATAAGCCATGAACAGCATAGCAAAAATCAATATCAAAGGCGAAGATTTCGCCCTTATCCCGTGGGAAGATTACGAAGATTTGGCGGACATCGCCGCTTATAACGATTTTCAGCGCAAACTCGCCGCCGGCGAAGAGGAGTTCTTTCCCGCCGAAATCGTCGAAAGCATACTGTTGGACGGCGCGAATCCCGTCAAAGTCTATCGCGAATACCGCGGCAAATCGGTTGACGAAGCGTGCGCCGCGACGGGCATTTCCAAGGACTACTGGAAAAAACTGGAAAAGGGCGTCGCCGTCGGATCCGTCGCGACCCTGAAAAAAATCGCGAAGGTCTTGAACGTCACGATGGAAATGCTGACTCCCTGTGACGATTGATTGACCGTTCCGCCCCTCTCTCCAATCCCCGCCGCGGCGGGGATTTTTCTTGCCTTTTTTAAAAAATTACCTTTTTGGTATTTTTTATCTTGACAATAAAAATAC
>ERZ1034992.419-NODE-419-length-24515-cov-5.551145_pt1 | contig 24515 bp, 16 predicted proteins | sample MGYA00520695_ERZ1034992 | MGnify/ENA primary metagenome ERZ1034992 (study PRJEB33766, sample SAMN09781778) | gut metagenome | biome: gut microbiome | host: Homo sapiens | place: Madagascar | study: EMG produced TPA metagenomics assembly of the PRJNA485056 data set...
GCCGCCGCGGACGTGGAGCGAACTGCTGGAATTCGCCAGAAAACTTTCCGATCCTGTCAACGGCAAATTCGGTCTTCAGATGGCAGCCGGGGCACAGAGCGCATGGGATTTTCTGCCTTATCTCTGGGGCGCAGGCGGCGAAGCGGTCGTACAGAACAAGGACGGTTCCTGGCGGGCGGTATTCGGTTCACGGGAAGCCGCCATTGCCCTGGATTTCTACATGCGGCTGGCAATGGAACGCTGGCAGGATTCCGACGGCATCACCCAGTACGGCTACACCACGGCAACCGGCGATGAACGCACAGCGGCACAGGCTCTCGCAGCCGGCAATCTCGGCATGTACTGCGATTACCTTCAGAATCAGAACATGGGAACAGTTGACCCTTCGCTCGTAGGCATAGCACCCTTCCCCGAAGGTCCGGCAGGCATCAGTGCAACGGAAATCAATTCCATGCTTTACGGAATCTTCGCCGGCATTGAGGGACGCGAAAACTCCGACGGCAAACACGTTTCCGCCGAAAAAATCCGCGAGGCGGCATGGAAATACATCCGGTTCATGAATTCGAAATATGCCCGGAAAATTTACGTGCGAACGATGCTCGACCTGGGACTCGGCCGCAGTGTCAGCCCGATTTATCTGCGCGAATTCGGCTATACGGAATATCTCAAATACTTTCCGCCGGGTCTGGAAGAAACCTACAATTACGCCCTGAAACACGGCAAGCCGGAACCTTACGGACGCAACTGCCAGATGGTTTACATCTACATGACCCGTCCGATTGATGAAGCCATGCAGATGGCGCGCGACGGACGGCTGCCCGACGGCGACTCCCCGGAAATCCGGGAACAGCGCATACAGATTCTCCAGCAGCTGCTCAAAGCCGCCGAAGACCGCACCAATGCCCGGATGATCGGCCGTATTCCGCAAGCGGAAAGTCAGAAACGCACGGTGGTGGCTGTCATTGTGTTCATTCTGATTGCCGCGGCATTCTGTTACGTAATTTACAGTGTATGGCAGACTTTCTCACCGAAGGACGCTTATTCCGGACGGAAGCGCGGCTTCGGTTTCCGCCGCAACTGGCCCGGATATCTCATCATGATTCCCGCGCTGGTCAGCATGGCTCTCTGGGTTTATTATCCGATGATTTCCGGTTCACAGCTGTTTTTTCAGGATTACCGGGTTGTCGGCGACAGTGCCTGGGTCGGATTCGACAATCTGGCGGACGTCCTGTTTTCGGATGAGTGGTGGGCGGCAATCTGGAATACGTTCCGGTATATGGTGCTGATGCTGTCGCTGGGATTCCTGGCGCCGATCATTCTGGCGATTCTGCTGCAGGAAGTATCGCACGGCAAACTGATTTACCGCACACTCTATTACCTGCCGGCGGTCATGAGCGGATTAGTGGTGATGTTCATGTGGAAGCTGTTCTACCAGAGCGGCTCCACGGGAATACTGAATCAGGTCATCGGCAGTATTGCGGGATGGTTCGGCATGGATTATTCCCCGGTTGCCTGGCTTCAGGACTCCCAATGGGCAATGCTCTCCTGCGTAATCCCGGTGATCTGGAGTTCCGCCGGCCCCGGCTGTCTCATTTATCTGGCTGCCCTCAAAGGAATTCCGGATGACACGTACGAAGCGGCGGAAATCGACGGAGCCAACTTCTTCCAGAAGATCTGGTACGTCACGCTCCCTGCTCTTAAATCCTTGATTATCATCAACTTCGTCGGGGCGTTCATCGCGGCGTCGCAGTCCGGCGGCATGATTCTGGTCATGACGTTCGGACGCGCCGGAACGGAAGTCGCCGAACTGCATATCTTCAAGGAAGCGTACACCAATCTGCGGTTCGGCAGTGCCATTGCCATGGCATGGGTGCTGGGGGTCATGACCATCATGTTCACGGTCTACAACCTCAAACGGCTTTCCAGAATGGAATTCAGAACAACGGGAAAATAAATCAATATGGCTATCATCGGAAAAGTGGAAAAAAAAGACTGGCGGGTGCGGCTGCTGAATCTGGCGATCCATGCCGTTCTGCTGCTGGGTGCGGCGACCATGGTCTATCCGCTTCTGCTCATGATTTCCGGTTCGTTCAAGAGCGATGTGGATTTCTATGAATTTTCCCTGATGCCGAAATTCATTTACGATGACACTCTGCTGTTCAAGAAACATCTGCTGACCAAATACAATGCACAGAATGTAGTGCTGTTCAACGATTTCCGTCTCCCGGTAGGGGCTTTGAACAATCTGCCCGTTCCGGAATCCGTCTCCCGCCCCCGCTATGACGACTACAAGCAGTTTCTGAACGGAATCCGCAGGAATAAACCCCACTACTGGCGCTGTATCGGCATGGCGTATGAAAACGGTGTTGTCCCGCTCACTCTGCGCGATTACCGCGCCTGGCTGGTCCGGAAATACGGAGCCGGAACGCAGGGGCTTGCCGCGCTCAACGCCGCTTACGGCACCAGCCACGCAGTCTGGGATTCCGTTGCCCTGCCCTCCGAACTGTTCCTCAGCCGGCGTGCCGCCACGGATTATGAAAGCAGCCCGTTCCTGCGCGACCTGCTGGAGTTCAAAAATACGCAGATCAATTATCTTCACACCGGCTGGACCGATATTGATGCGCCGTTCACAGCCCGTCTGCGCACCCGTTACGCCAACCGGCTCGATGCCCTCAACCGCGACCTCGGCACCGATTACAACACCTGGAATGAAATCACACTCCCGCTGGACAATCCGGCAGACCAGCCCCGGCTGGCTTCTCTGTGGCGGCATTACATCAATGACGAAGTGAACCCTGTGTTCCTGCGTCTCGATCCCGCCGCAGATCCGCACTGGCGCACCTTCCTGAAGAAAAAATACAACAGCGATCTGCTCTCGCTCAACCGGATGCACGATTCCGCCTTCGATTCCTTCGACTCTCTGGTCATGCCGGAATCCGCGCCCCGCGCCGGACAGCTCAACAGCGACTGGAATTATTTCATTCTGGAAATTCTTCCCTCGCAGTTCATTCACCTGCAAACTCTTTCCGGCGAATACCGTAAATGGCTGAAAGAACGTTATAAAACACTGGACAGACTGAATCAGGAATTTGAACTGGGTTTCAAATCATTTGAATCCATTCCTCTGCCTGCCTCCGCAGTTACGGACAACCTGCGGAAACAGCGGGACTGGCGGAAATTCGTCGAATCTGTCAACCCGGAGGAAACCGGGCTGTCCCGCAACGCCATCAGTGATTTCCGCAGCTTCATTTCATCCAGATTCAAACAGGGTGTCCGGGTCGATTACAAGGAAATCTCCCTCATCTTCAAACATGATGTAACCCGGAAAAATGAAATTCCGTTCTACACCGAATTTCCGTCCGCTCCGGAAATTTCCTCCAGAGTCAAGGATCTTTATCTGGAATTCATCACCCGTCCGGAAAACGCAGACTACCGCACAATCACCCACCCGGAAAAGCTGAAAAAGGCATGGGTCCGCTTCCTCCGCGAAACCTACAAAGACGATCTCCATGCCCTGAACAGCGCATGGAGCTGTATCTATACCGACTGGAACAGAATCTCTCCGCCGACCGCCGAATACGAATGGTTCAATGTCATCGACAACCGGGTCATGCTGATCAAGGAATATCTCAAGCGCAATTATCTGATGGTGTTCGATACCATCCAGACCAACGGTTTTGCCGCGGAAAACACCCTTATCTACTGTCTGCTGGCGGTACTGGCATCCCTGCTGGTGAATCCGCTCTGCGCCTACGGACTTTCCCGCTTCAAAATGGCGCCCGCCTACAAGATTCTGCTGTTCCTGATGCTCCCGATGGCTTTCCCTGCCATGGTGCTGGGCATTCCGCAGTTCCTGCTGATCAAAAACCTCGGTCTGCTGAACACCTTTGCGGCATTGATTCTCCCGACCATGGCGAACGGATATATGATTTTCCTGCTCAAAGGATTTTTCGACAGTCTCCCGCGGGAACTGTTCGAATCCGCCGCCATTGACGGCGCAGGGGAATGGACCGTATTCTGGAATGTCGCCATGAGTCTCTCCACGCCGATTCTTTCCGTGCTCGCGCTGAACACATTCACGGCGGCGTACGGCAACTTCATGATGGCGTTCCTGCTGTGTCAGGATCAATCCATGTGGACCATGATGGTTTACCTTTATCAGCTTCAAATGAGTTCCAGTCAGGCAGTGGGTTTCGCGGCGCTGATCATTGCCGCCATCCCGACCCTGCTGGTGTTTATATTCTGTCAGAACATTATCATCAAAGGCATTGTCGTTCCAACCGAAAAATAGTGCAGGAGAAAGGAGCTGCTTTATGAAACACATAAACAAAATCAGACATTTCACGCTGGTGGAAATCATGACGGTGATTGTGATTGCCGCAATTCTGTTTGCCATCGGGATTCCGGCATTCTCAACCATGATTCAGGGAAACAACATGACCGTTGCCGTCCGCCAGCTTTCCGCCAAAATTCAGGCGGCACGCGCCTATGCCGTAACCAACCGCTGCAAAGTGGCGGTACTGCTCCTCGAAACAGACGGGGATCAGGCGAATCCGGATTACTGTTACTCCGCTTACCGGGTATGCGTCGTGGATGACAGCAGCAATGCTTTCCAGGAATGGATAGCCGATGAAGACTGGAAAACTCTGCCCAAAGGCGTTTACCGGGATTCCGTTTCCGGAACCACTGCGGTTTCCGGAGTAGACACCAGCGCTGTCAGTGCCAATACGTCCGTGCAGTCGGTCAATGCTCTGCTGTTCAAAAAGAACGGACAATTGGAAGAAGCCGGCGTCATTGATTTGAAACAGGGAAGATATTTGAAAGGAACCGGAAAAATCCCGACCAGCAAAGAAAAAGATACTTTGAACATATCTCAATACACAGGAAAAATTACAGTTACCGTTGATCCGGGTGATTGACGGCAGCCGATAACCACACAAAAAGCCGGGATTGACCACCCGGCGGTTTTAACGAGGGGAAACGTAAAACATGAAGAGTCAGCAAGGCAGCGGCACTGCGTCCGGCAGTGTTGCGTTCAGTTGTGCCGCGCGGTTCGGTTCCGCGGCGGGAGGTCCGTCATGAGCAAGGCGGAAATCACACGGCAGCGCATCATCAATGCGGCGATCCTGACATTGGCGGGGGAAGACATGTTCCACCGCATCCAGCTGGATCATCTGGCGGAAAAGGCGGGAGTTTCGGAAGCCACCGTCCGTTACCATTTCAACAGCAAGGACAAATTTCTTCTGGCGGTCTGGGACTGCATTGTGAAAGAACGGGAACCGTACACGCTGGAACATTTCTACCGGCAGAACAAAAAACTGCTGGCAACGCAGGACGGACAACGGAAATTCATTCATGACATGCTGAGCATTACAGCATCTTTTTCCGCGGAGAAAGAGATGAACGCCAGCGCCGTCTGATCCGGCTGCTGATCATTGAAGTTTTCAATTTTGTCCGGAGTCCGATTCCTTATGTGGACGAATATCTGAACAGGGAACTCATGGTTTTCCATGAGATATGCAGCACCATCTGCGGGGAAGAGGATTTCTACGAAACGGCGCTGTGGTATCTGTTCATCATGCACCCGCTGGCAGTCTCGTTCAGCCATCAGGCGAATCCGCGCCGTTTCGGAGATCCGGTCCGCACCGGAGATTTCGAATCACGGATTCTGAACTGCGCCGAGCAGCAGTTGATGGAGCGTCTGCACCTGAACGCCTGACCCGAAAAAATCCGCTCCGTTTGCTGTATGGTACAGACGGGGCGGATTTCTGTTTTTCCGGCAAGATCAGCGGTGCAGAATTTTCCAGACGCGGAAGAATTCTGACATGCCCCATGCCTGTGCGCCGCAGCCGCGCTGGGTATGCGGATAATCACCGTCCATGATTTCCGGCAACTGACACAGACAACCGGCGTTCATCGGGAGAGTCATGGACGCCAGCCACGCTTTGGCGGCAGAGCGTCCGGATTCGCCGTAGACCTGGAAAAACGCCTCGCAATACGCAGGGAACTGCCAGGTCCACGCCGTGCCGTTGTGATATGCCGGCTTCCGGCGGGTGTCTTCATCCCCTTCGTAATGTCCCTGATACGGACGCACCGGATCGTTGAGCGGCGCGCCGCCGGGTCCGGGAACGGGCAGCGGATACTGTACCGGTGCATCGTCCAGCGACCGGATCGCTCCGGGAACCAGCAGAACCGAACAGGCATCCAGAATACCGCGGCAAATTTCGGGATCATCCACCGCTCCCAGCGTAACCGCGTACAGCTGATTCGGGCGAAGATGATCATCGCGCACCGCCGGGTCCGGCGATTCACCCGGCTGACAATGCAGACAGTCGGACAGGTAATTCCGGTTGGGGAGCAGAAAATATTTCCGGATGGAACGGGCGGTAATTTCCGCTTTCCGTTTCCAGACGACGCCCTGTTCGCCGGGCAGAACTTCACCGAGGAACCGCAGCGCAGCAAACCACAGCGCCTGAATTTCCACAGGATAGCCCTGACGTGGCGTTCCGGCGGGATAATTGGTATCCATCCAGGTGAAATGGCTCGGACTGAAAACCAGCATGGATTCCGGATCGGCTTTGATGCCGTTGGGCGTGCCTCGTTCAATGCCCGCCGCCAGTTCCAGCAGAGTTTCCAGCAGAGTTCTGCCGTTCGGCAGTTCTTCGTCCAGCAGAGAACGGGAGCCGTCCGCCAGACACAGGTCGCGGCAGGCGGTGAACAGCCAGAGCGGCGCATCCGAGGTATCGCGGTTGTCGGCGTTGCCGCCGCAGATCATGTTGGGAATCGTTCCGTTTTCCGCAAAGGCGGCAAACCGGAGCAGAATTCTGCGGGCGTCATTGCGGAATCCGGGGTCGGCAATCAGACCGCGCGCCGCAATCAGCGTATCGCGACCCCAGTCAAGGAACCACGGATAACCGGCTATCACGGTCTTGAACTGATCGCGCCGGACAATGAACTGCGCCAGCGAATCGTGCATGACGCTTTCCACCGGGGCATCCGTCCGGAACGACATCGGTTCCGGACGCGCCGGAGCCGGGATGATGCGCGGTTCATCCGGCGAAGTCATGACCTGCGCGGTAAGAGTTGCGGTTTCATTTCCGCCCATGGAAATTTCAAAATAACCGGGACTGAACAGATCTGTATAAGGATCAAGACCGCGGGCGGCTTCGTTTTCCTGCCAGACCATATACTTCCATTCATCGGAGCGGACAAATCTGCCTTTACCGGACGAGACCGCCAGAATACGGTCGGGAGCAGGCGTGAACCGGAATCCGCGGAGAGCCGCGCTGATCTGTCCGGGCCAGACCCGTTCCGGTCCGGCGGATGCCTTGGTGCTGTTGTGGAACGAACGGTCTTCCAGATCGGGACGGATCAGCAGACGCACCGCTTCATTGTCTCCGAGCCGGCGTTCCCGCCCTTCGCCGTTATGACGCTGCACGGTCAGCAGCACAGTATTGCTTTCCGGCACCAAAGCCAGTTTCAGCGAAACGTCCACGAACAGACCGTTGCCGACCGGCAGTTCAAAATTCCAGACGCCGGAGCCGTCGGCGTCCACAAAGAAATTCTTCATGCAGTCCGCAATGAATTCCTGGTTTTTGGCATGATAAATGCACCAGATGCGGAAACGGCGGAGCATGATATGACGGTTTTCCGGGTAATCCGGATTGAGGTTTGCCAGCAGAACGGCGTCATAACGGCTGCGCAGTTCGCCGGGTTCAACCGTATGCCAGAGCAGTGCGCCGCGTCCGTTGCCGCGCATGAAATGAAACTTCGCCCGGTGAAATTCCCGGCGCACCAGTCCGGTCTGCACCCGGCGGACATCTTCCGGCAGATAAATCAGATGAGCCTGTTTCCGGACCAGATGGTCCTGGGTGAAGGAAGCCAGCCGCAGGACGGCGTTCTTCGGCGCGTCCGGTGTCTGCTGCGGCGGAATCAGCAGAAAATGGCTGCCCCGGCTGTCCGGCAGACTGTTGCAGAAGGAATGCGTTCTGCCGTCGATCTTCAGCAATGCGCGGATGCTGTGCGGCGAACGGATGAGCAGATAACAGCCCGGCGGAACCATGACCTGCCGGCGCACGTCTTCCGGCCATCGCCACAGCACAAACGGCGCGGAATGATCCGCTCCATACAGTTCGCGCAGGAATTTTTCGGGGGATTCCAGCAGTTTCTCCGCCAGCTGCGGCACCGGGGCGGACTCGTCTTCCAGAATGGAACCGTTGCGGATCGCCAATGCGCGTGCGGCAGCCGCTGCCGCTTCCTGACGCACAATTTTCCGCGGAATGCAGAAAGAACGTTTTTCCGCAGCGTCCAGCTGTTTCAGCAGCTCCCGGTCGGCAGTGAAACAGAAGGCGGAACCGCCCGGCAGCAGCAGCAGAGAACGCCGTCCGCCCGGTTCACGCATCAGTTCAAAAGATTTTCCGGACAGCAGATCATAAACCGTATTGGCGTCGAACGGCGCGGAATAGACATTCCAGGAAACCACCGTCGCCCGTTCCGTATTCAGATTGACTGCCGCCAGCACAGCGTTTTTCCCCAGAGAATCCGTGCGTCCCAGCAGCAGACAGTCCGGCGAACCGCTGTCGATGAAATTCGTAACTGCTCCATGATGGAAACAGGGCAGTTCCGCCAGCAGAGTGTTCAGACGCCGGATTTCGCGGACTTGATTTTCCTTTGCGTCCCAGTTGAGCGCGGAAGCCTCATGCACGTCGATTTTTTCCCGTGCGAACCACTCAACGCCGTTGGTGAATCCGAATGCGCCGCCGGACGAAGTCAGCGCGGCAAGAGCCGTGCGCATACGGGCATATTCCGGCGAAGTTGCCGCCAGACGGAGATTGTCATGGGTTTCCGCATAATGAATCATCAGACCGTTGCCGGAACTTTGCAGCCAGGCATAATTCAGATAACCTTCGATCTGCTGGCGGCTGTAATTCTGAAACAGTTCGGAATACGCCCAGTTCATGTTGGCATTGTCCAGCAGACGCGAAGTAACCGCCGGATCACCGCCGAGACCTTCCAGCAGGAAAATGGTTTCGGGAAATTCGGTGCGGATTTTCGCCACAATATATTCCCAGGCGGGTTCGGGAATCATGTAACCGGCATCACAGCGGAAGCCGTCCACGCCGCGGAGACACCACAGCCGGAAAACGCCGGCGAGATACTGCCAGAGTTCCTGTTTGGAATGGTCCAGTTCGGTCAGGTCGCCCCAGGTTACGCCCCATGCGCCGGGGGAATGAATGGAACCGTCAGGATTCCGGACCAGCCAGTCGGGATGCGTTTCATGCAGTTTGGCTGCCCAGCCGGTATGGTTGATGGCAATGTCGATGAACAGTTTGCCGCCTTTGCGGTGAACGGCGTCCGCCAGTTCCTGAAACTGATCCAGCGGCGTGGCGGAACGGTCGAACTCCGCCAGTTCGGGGTTGATTCCGCTGAAATCCAGCGCGGCATACGGGCTGCCGTAACGTCCCATCCGTCCGTAAGTGGTCGGCGTCGGGTGAATGGGCAGCAGATGAAGAATGCGGCAGCCGAGCGTATCGAAGATGTGATCCAGTTCCCCAATCAGGTCGCGGAAAGTTCCGGACGGCGGAATCACGCTGTAATCGTTTTTGTCCAGACGTTCCAGATCAGTCTGCGCCACTCCTTCGGGCAGAGTGGAAACCGCCTTGTTCTTATTGACGCCGAACTGCCGCACGAACGCGCAGTAAGTGCCGTTGGCACAGCAGTAAACCGCTGGTTCCACATTGATATGAACATTGTCGCCGCCGACCCACACCGGTTCATGATCCGGGGCGTCGGGATCCAGGTAAAAGCATTTGCCTTCGAAATGCCCCTCTTCGGTCAGCATCAGCCGGACGGAACAGGAGAAATCGTCAATACGGGTCATGGGCAGATTGCGCCAGTCCTGAAAGCCCGGCGTGATTTCCTGCTCGACGTGTTCGATGATTTCCTTGCGATGATAACCGGCACATCCCAGATTGGTGCGCAGGAACATGCGCCCCTTGACCGGCTCGGAACATTCCAGCCGGAATTCCAGAATGTCGCCGCAATATAAAAGCAGATGCGCTCCCGGTGCGGGGGTCTGTCTGATTTCGTTCATGATGCTGTCTCCTCTTTCTTTTTCATACTGTAATATACTCCGTCAAGCGTATTTTTGCAATAAAAATACCCTCCGGACAGATTCGAAGCGGGAAAATATTGAGAAAATCCTGAAAAAAATGCAAATTCGGCTTGCAATCTGTCCGAACTGGTCTATAATGCTGTCAACGCCCTAACCAAGGAGGTGCTTATGGATATCAAAGTGAGCGGAAGACACTTCAACATCAGCGAGGCGGTGAAACAGAGCGCAATCAATACGATTACAGGACGTTTTGCCGATCTGCCTGTGAAGATCATTTCGGCTTCGGTCGTTCTTGATGTTCAGGGAAGCAGAACCATCGCGGATGTGGTCGTGAACATTAAAAACGATCTCACGGCGACAGCACAAGTGGAGGACTATGACATGTACAAGGCATTGGACGCCGCTGCGCTGAAAGCTGAAACCCAAGTCCGTAAATATCTGGAAAAGCGCAAAAACCACAAAAACGGCGAAACTCTGGTTCAACTGGAGGCAAAAAACGCCGCACGCGCTGAAATCTGAAACTTTGGAACTGGCGTAACCCCCGGATCCCGGCAGGGATCTGGGATTTTTTTCTCAAAAAACAAAAACTCTGCTGCTGAATTATGGAATCATCTTTCGATCTGACCAACCATCTGCCGGATGCCTGGCGCAATTTTCTGCAGGATGCAGTTCAGACTGAATCCTTCTGCACTCTCGCCCCGTTTCTGGAGGAGGAATACCGCACCCAAACTGTTTTTCCCCCGGCGGAGGAGCTTTTCACAGCTTTCCGGCTGACGTCTCCCGACCAAACCAGAGTGGTTATTCTGGGACAGGATCCGTATCATGACGACGGACAGGCGCACGGGCTGGCTTTTTCTGTGCGGGACGGCGTCCGTTTTCCGCCGTCGCTGCGCAACATCTTCAAGGAATTGAATGCAGACCTGAATCTGCCGGTGCCGGAATCCGGTTCGCTGATCCGCTGGGCGGAGCAAGGCGTCCTGCTGCTGAATACCGTGCTGACCGTCCGCGCGCATCAGGCTGGCTCTCACCGGAAACACGGCTGGGAAAATTTCACCGATGCAGTCATTTCCCGTCTGAATGAACAGCGGGAACATCTGGTTTTCGTATTGTGGGGCGCCCCCGCGCAAACCAAACTGCCGCTGATCGACCGGACGCGCCATGCAGTCATCTGTTCGGCGCATCCTTCGCCGCTGTCGGCGCACCGGGGCTTTTTCAGGAGCCGCCCCTTTTCGCAGATCAACGCGTATCTGAAAACGCATTCCCTGCCGGAAATCGACTGGAATCTGAGCCGGACCGGAACTCCCGATCTTTTTCAGTAAACGGAATCGGGGAAATAGAATTCCGCGGCATTTTCCGCTGTAACGATTTTGGAAGCGATGATGATTTCCTTCTTTTCGGCTTTTCCGCCGTTGCGCAGACCTTTCAGCGCGGCATTGACGCCGTCTTCCAGCATCCGCGGAGAATAGGTAACCGTGCCTTTGACCAGCGGATCGCCATCCAGAATCATCTTCACCACCAGTTTGCCGCCGCCACCGCCGACCATGCATTGTATGTCTTTGCGTCCGGATTCCCGGTATGCTTTGAGCGCACCCAGCAGCACATCGTCGTCTCCTGCCCATACAGCATCAATCTTTTTGAATTTCTGGAGATAATTTTCCATCAGAGCCAAGCCTTTTTCCGTGTTCCACCAGGCGGACTGGGAATCCAGAATGCGGATACCCGGATATTTTTCCGCAAGAACTTTCCGGAACGCACTCACCCGGTCGGTATTGATCGGACAGGGGATGCCTTCCATGACCAGAATATCACCCTTGCCATTCAGCAGGCGCCCCATCGCTTCTGCGGCGGCAGCCCCGAAACTGCGGTTGTCGCCGTTGACAAACACATCCTGCACCGGTTTGTCCAGCGGATTGGAAACCACCACCAGAAAAGTTCCCTGCTGTCTGGCGCGTTCGCAGATGCCGGAAACCGGACCGGGTTCCTGACTCAACACCACCAGCGCATCCACTTTCCGCGCCAGCAGATTTTCAATCCGGTTCACCTGATCCGCCGTATTCGAACTGGATGTTACAATCACTTCCAGATCCGGATTGGCGGCTTCCAGATTCTTTTTCGCCTGTTCAGCACTCCAGACAACTCCGCCCGCCCAGCCGTGAGTAGCGGCGGGAATGGATATGCCTATCTTCAGTTTTTTGACCGCCTTGCCGTCGGAACACGCCGAAAGCAGCATCAGCAGCGGAAGGAAATACAGCAGCAGTTTTTTCATAAGTAAACTCCATTCATCCTGGTATAAAGAAAAACGTCCCGGCGGAACCGGGACGCTGAATCAAACTTTTTCAGTCTTCCGAATCATAATCTTCGTTCGGACGATATCCTTTTTTCCGGGGACCGTTCTTGAAGAACGGACGGCGCGGACGGTCATCGCGGAAATCCCGCTGGAAATGCCGGTCATTGTTTTTCCGGAAAGTACGGCGGCGAGGACGGTCGTCGCGGAAATCCTCGCGGGAGGAGCTGCGGTAATCGGAAGCATCGTCATCCTGTTCGGCGTCATAATCTTCCGCCGGAGGATTATGCGGAGTGAATCCGCCGAAACCGCGGTTGTCGCGGTCGCCGAATTCGCGGCGCGGGGGACGGTCGCCATACGGACGGCTGTCACGATCACCGAATTCACGGCGCGGAGGACGATCTCCATACGGACGGTTGTCGCGGTCGCTGAATTCACGGCGAGGAGGACGGTCGCCGAAAGAGCGTCCATCACGGCGCGGGGGACGGTCGGAAGAAGATTTTTCGCGGGATTCATTGACACGGAGGTTCCTGCCTGCCATTTCCTTGCCGTCCAGTTCCTGAATGGCTTTGGCGGCATCAGCATCATCCATAGTCACAAAACCGTATCCCAGGGGACGCCCGGTATCGCGGTCTGTTTTGATTCTGGCGCTATGCACTGTACCGAACGGTTCAAACAGGGCTTTGAGTTCGTTGTCTGTTGTTGCATACGGCAAATTGCCGACATACACACTTTTCATAATCCGATTTTCCTTCATTTTCTCGTTATCCGCCGGCTTCCTTCCTGTTGTCAAGCCGCCGTTTACTTCCGCAATGCATTCCGCATCAGTTCCGACCAAAACATTCTGCATACTCCGGCGTTCCGAAAAAACACCTTAATACGCATAAGTACCGAAAACGGCACTACTTTAACCCGAAGTTTGATAGATTGCAACAGAAATTCTGAAAAAAAACGGAAAAAATGTTCTGAAAAAGTGTTTTTTCGGCAAAAATCCCCAAAAAGAAGCCATCCGGAGCCGGAAACGAAACGGTAATGCTGAATTTCCGCGCAGTTTTCCGAACTGTTTCAGGGGGGGCAGCAGAGACGAATTGCAGAAAAGACGAAAAAATCCTGAATTCCGGTCTTGAACTTCTGAAAGAATAGAGTATTATACCACGCGGAAGAAATAAACATGGATTCGCGGCACGGGCCGCAGATCCGGGAACAACATACATTGGGAGTGAGAGGCTACCGTTTTATGATCACTATTACCGCCGCCGTTGTTACTTTAGGCTGTCGATTGAATCAGGCGGACAGCGCATTGCTGAGCGACCGCCTTCGCAAAGCAGGTTTTCAAATTATCGAAGAGGACAGCGAAGACAGTCCGAACCTGATCGTCGTCAACTCCTGTGCCGTTACAGCCACAGCCGCGCGGAAAACCCGTCAGGCTCTCGCCGCTCTGCGCAGAAAACACCCCTATGCCTATATCATCCTCACCGGCTGTGCGGCGGAAACGGATCCCGATGAAACGGCGGACTCGTCCGACTATGATCTGCTGCTGCCCGGCAAGGACAAAGCCAAACTCGAATCCATGCTGGAACGCCGTTTCAACATCTCCCCGGCGAAAAGCATTCACAACCAGCTTTCCGGCGACGGGAAAATTTTCACCGAAGGCTCCGTTTCCTATTTTCCATTCAAAACCCGCGCCAACCTGAAAATTCAGGAAGGCTGCGAAAACTTCTGCTCATACTGCATCGTTCCGCATGTCCGCGGCCCCGAACGTTCCCGCGCCAAAGACGAAGCTCTTGCTGATTTCCGCCAGCTTATCGAAAGCGGATTCCATGAAGTCGTCATCACTGGCGTAAACGTCTGCAATTACCGCGACGGAAACACCAGACTGCCGGAACTGCTTCAGGATATGATGCAGACCGAAGGCAGCTACCGCATACGTCTGAGTTCCACCGAACCCGGACCGGTCATTCCGGAACTGGCTTCCCTGATTGCGGCAAACGACAAACTTTGCAGATTCCTGCATCTGCCCGTTCAAGCTGGCTGCGACAGAATCCTTCAGGCGATGGGGCGCAAGTATACCTGTGCGGATTTCCGCGCCATGGTCGAGGACGCCCGCGCCAAGGTGGATGATCTCCATGTCGGCACTGACTGGATCATCGGATTCCCCGGCGAAACCGAAGCCGATTTCCAGGAAGCCTGTCAGTTCATCAGAGAGATGAAGTTCTCCAACCTGCATGTATTCCCCTACTCTCCGCGCAAAGGAACTCCGGCGGCTTCTCTCCCCGGCCGTCTTTCTGTGGAGGAAATGATGGCTCGTCTGGAAATCGCCAAAGACATCAAGAACAAACTCATCATGAACTTTGCCCGTTCCCTGATCGGACGCGAGGAAACCGTGCTGGTCGAACGTCAATGCGGCGAAACCACTTATGAAGGGCTCTCCTCCAACTTCGCGCGGATTCGTTTCCGTTCCAAGGACAATGTGGTCGGACAATTCTGCAAAGTCAAGGTTTCCGCTGTTTCCGAAGAAGGCATGATTGCCGCGAAGAAACTCTGATTCCGCAGAAACATTCATCTGAAAATAAAACGGCAGGAAAATGTAGAAGTCTCCTGCCGTTTTTTCTGTATCTTCTTTTATTTCAGACACATCACGCTGTATTTTCCGTCTATCACTTTGGTTCCTTCGGTAACATGTTCAAAACCGGGGAACTGATGATCCCATTTTTCCAGCGTTTTCAGGTATTTGATTTGCGGGCTGGATGCGCCGCCAAAATTTTCACCTGAAATCAGCAGCGGAATTCCCGGCGGATACGGTATGACCGCATTGGCGGTTACCCTGCCCTGAAGACGGTCGGACGGCACAAATTCAATCTCGTTTTTTACGATTTTCATATATGCCGCGCGCGGAGAGCAGACCTGTTCCGGCAGCGAGGCAAAGGCGGCGTTCAGTACTTCGCCGGGCTGTTCCTTCCGGATATAATCAAACATCCGGTCGGCAAGTTCATGGATGCCGAGTCTGCCGTAAATTTCCGGATGCTCCGCCGCCAGTTCAGGCAGGACTTCCGCAACCGGCACATTCCGGTCGTAGGAGGATTTGAAATTCAGCAGACGGTTGACCAGCGTTCCCCATTTTCCTTTGGTGATGCCCATGGAAAACAGGAACATCAGCTGAAAATCCGTGGTGCGGGTCGGCACGATCCCTTCCTGATACAGGTAGGCGGAAACCAGTGCGGCGGGAACTCCGCGGGAAAGCAGATTGCCGTCATCGCCCATACCCGGTGCCAGAATGCTGACTTTGATCGGGTCCAGCATCACCCAGTCGTCATCCATGCCGGAGAACCCGTGCCAGATTTCCCCCTCGTTCAGACGCCAGCAACTTTGGTCGCGGATCAGCAGTTCGCGCGGAGCATCGGCAAATTCGAAGGATTCCCCGGTGCGGCGATCTTTCACCACGGGCGCATTCCACGGCTGGAAAAACCAGGAACCGGATTTCCGGAACTGACGGCACAACCGCGCCATTGCCTGACGGAAATCCACGGCTTCACCGATCACTTCCTGAATCAGCGATTCGCCGCAGCGCGCCATCATCGCCGCGGAAATGTCGTTGGACGCGCAGATGGCATACAGCGGAGACGTTGTCGCATGGATGGAGTATGCCTGATTGAAGCGGTCGAACTCCACGGAACGGGTGCCGCTGCGCACGTGAATGTAGGACGCCTGCGACAAGGCATTCAGCAGTTTATGGGTGGAATGCGTGGCGAAAACCGTTGCGCCTTTATGCTTTGCGGGATCTCCGCGCATCGCGAAATGGTCTGCGTAAACCGGATGAAAACGCGCATAGCCGTACCATGCCTCGTCGAAATGGATACGGTCGGCGGACTGCGCAAGATCCGCTTCCGCTTTCGCCGCATTGCAGCAGAGCCCGTCATAGGTGCAGTTGGTTACAACGGAATAAGCGCGGAGATCAGCGGAATGTTTCAGCGGTGAAGCCTTGATTTTCGCAGTAATGGAAGCTGCGGACATTTCCGAACGGCGGCACGGTCCGATGATGCCGTACCGGTTGCGGGTCGGCACCAGATACACGGGAACCGCTCCGGTCAGAATCAGTCCTTCCTCGATGGATTTGTGGCAGTTGCGGTCGCAGATCGCGATATCCCCTTCCGAAAGACACGCCTGCATGATGGTGCGGTTGGAACCGGAAGTGCCGACAACAATGGAATAGGAACTGTCCGCCCCGAATGTCTTTGCCGCCAGTTTTTCGCTTTCTTTGAACGCGCCTTCGTGATCCAGCAGAGAGCCGATGGAAGAACGTTCGATTCCGGTATCGGTGCGAAACAGGTTTTCTCCGTAGAAATCATAGAATTTCTTTCCTTCCGGACTCTTGGTGAAGCCGACTCCGCCCTGATGTCCGGGCGCCGCCCAGGAATATTCATGGTTTTCCTCATTGTATTTCCAGATGGCTTTCATCAGCGGCGGCAGCAGCTGTTCGCGGAAACGCCGGATGGCGCCTTCCACGCGGCCGGCAATGAATTCCGGGCTGTCCTCGAACACCCAGACAAATTCATTGGCAAGTTCCATCAGCTCCGGAGAAATGCGCCGGGCGGTCTGTTCCCGGTCGGCAAGCAGGAATACCGGCACATCGCCCTGACGCTGCCGGATATGTTTCAGCAGGGAATGCACGGCGGTTTCCTTTTCCTTCCGGCTCATGTCCACCGCCACCAGAAAAGCGTCCATATCCATGTCGTTTTCCGCCAGCGGCAGGGCATCCGCGGGCGAATCCGCCAGCTGTACTCCGATGTTCCGTTCTTCCAGCGCAGTAATCAGCCGGTCCGTTGCGCCGGACAGACTGCCGCTGTTTTCGCTGAATTTATCCTCTACGATGAGGACCTGTCTTAATTCCAGTTCGTTGTTCATGTTTACTCCCCCTCTTTTCTGAATTCTTACAGTTTGACAGCTCCTGCGGCAAACAGGATGACCGCCAGCAGAGCAATTACGGTTACGGCTGCCGCGCCGATTTTCTCATACCGGTTGAAATACGTTTCCTCCGGTTTTCCCGCTTCGCGTTTTTCCCGGTTCTGTTCCTGACATGCCCGGATATAAACCGGTATGCCGATCACCAGAAAAATAAATGCCATCAGCAGATATTTCAGACCTGCGGCATAAATCATCCAGAGCGCATAGAGCGTGCCGGCGACTCCGCAGAACAATGCCATGCCGCGGCGCACCGGCATCCCAGACGGATACTGCCCCTGCGCACAGAGTTTCCAGAGATACGCGGTACATGCCAGATACGGCGGCAGAATCATCACGCCGGTTACGGACAGCATGGTATCCCAGGCATTGCTGGCGAAATAGACGAAGATCATTGCCAGCTGCATGATGACGCTGGAAACAATCAGCGACACATTCGGCGTGCCATTCCGGTTTTCCGAGCGGAACACTTTCGGGAACGTGCCGTCCAATGCGGCGGCCTGCGGAATCTGCGCAATCATGATGGTGAATGCCAGCCAGCTGGTCAGCAGGGCGATGATGACACCGAGATTCATCACATCGCCGCCCCAGCCGCCGACAATGTCTGTAAGCAGCGGAGCAGTGGACGGATTTTCCAGTACAGCCAGACGCGCCTGATTCAGACGTCCGAACGGCAGAATGGAAAGCAGAGCGTAAATCGCCAGACATCCCAGAAAACCGATCAGAGTTGCCGCGCCGACAGAACGGGCGTCCTTCGCCCGCGACGAAACCACCACTGCACCTTCAATACCGATGAACGCCCACAGAGTAACCATCATGGTCGACTTCACCTGCGGCAGCACTCCGCCCAGCGGTTTCAGACCTTCCTGCGGCAGATTTTCCATGCCCCACATGTCCGTCGTAAACACCTTCCAGCGGAACACGCACAGCATGACAATGACGAACAGCAGCAACGGAACCAATTTGAAAACAGTTCCTATATTGTTGATGACCGCCGCCTGCCGGGTGCCGCGCAGCACAGCCCAGTTCATGATCCAGATCATGCACGACCCGCCGATGATCGACCAGAGATTGTTGCCGCCGGCAAACCAGCCGGGGAAGAAATAGTTCAGCGCATCCATCAGCAGCACAGCGTAGCCGACATTGCCGAAAATACTGCACAGCCAGTACGACCATGCCATCTGAAAGCCGCCGAACCTGCCGAATCCCAGCCGGGCATACGCATAAATTCCCGACGATGCATCCGGCCGCGCCGCCGACAGTATCCGGAATGTGTTGGCGATAAAGAACATTCCGATCCCTGTAACCACCCATGCCAGAATCACTTCCATCACAGCGGCGTCCTGCGCCATGTTCTGCGGCAGACTGAATATGCCGCCCCCGATCATCGCGCTGATCACCAATGCCGCCAGTGAAAATACTCCCAGTTTCTTTTCCGATGTTTCCGCCATAAATCCCCCTTTGTTTTAACGTTGTTATCAGAAAAAGCCGAAATTCAGTACTACCGGACGTCCGTCCAGAGTTCCCGTGACCAGACGGAACAGCATGTCCTGTTCCAAGGTGCCTCCCTCCCGGTTTTTCCGCTCGAAACGGACCTTCCACACCAGATTCCGCACCAGCGGCGTACATAATTCCGTCAGAAACTCCGCCGAACGGATTCGTCCGAACTGTTCCCGCATATTGCGTTCCGAGGTGCGGAAATCCTGTTCCGACATGCCGCTGAGCGGTCCCCCCCGCAGCAGCAGTGCGAGTTCTCTGTAACGGTTGTTCTTCATCGCTTTCAGAACCTCGTCACCGATCCGGATTTCACGGGAACAGTCGTGCCCGGTGTTCCGGCGTACCGGTTTTTCCGGCGGCGCGCTCACACATGCCGGCAGCAGCACAGCCGCCAGCAATACCAGTGGAAATCCTTTTTTCATGTTCTATCCCCCTTTCATACTGTCATTGCGCTTTCATGGTCTTACGGCTCATGCCATGCACTTCCGGGGCATCGTCCGGTTCATCCCGGACACATTCCGCCATCACAATCAGTTCGGAATGTTTGACCGAAGTGCTTTTCGTGGAAAACAGATACCCTATATACGGAATATCCGACAGAAACGGAATTCCCGTGGTCGAGCTGACATTTTCCTGTTTCCGCAGTCCGCCGATCACAAAACTGTCCTTTCCGTGCGGCAGGCTGATCTGCAGATCCGTTATGCTCGGAGTGCTGATCCGGGGCTGACCGCTGGACTGAAAACCGATCAGGCTGGTATTGGACAGCGTTACCCGGAAGGATGTCTCCAGCTGATTGACGGACACATTGGAGACGGTCATAGTGAAACCGTACCCCGCCGACGCCGCGGTCAATTGCTGATTGCCTTTGCCCACCGGGATATTGCCCTCCTCCACCGTTCCGGCAGAGGCTCCGGCTTTGGTGCGGATTTCCCCGATGATGGCGGAAAGCAGTTCATACGGCCCGACTCCGGTATCCGGCAGAGACAGCGCATCCGGAACCGGTTGAGACACATCCATATAGAAAATCTGTGTGGTGCGCGAGAGCTGAGCCGGGGTATTGTTGCGGATCAGCAGTTCGCCGGTATGGGTGATTTTTGCCTTGCCGCGGCTGACCAGAAAATCCAGATAACGGGTATTCCATTTCGGATTGAAATTGTAGAAGCTGGTGCGTTCCGAGCCGAACCGCCGGTTCATACTGCCGCCGGTATTGTAAAGTGCCGACCAGTTGTTCCGCATCCGTCCGCCGGCAGTGAAAAAATCAGTGCCTTCATTATTTTTCCAGTTCTGAAAATCCAGTCCCATGCGGTCATCGTTTTCCGTTACGACTTCTACCACGGTTATTTTCAGACGCACCTGCGGAACCGGTACATCGTATTCCGCCAGCAGCGCGGCAATGTTGTCGCAGGAATAATTGGAAACGTCAAAAACCAGCCAGTTCAGATCCGGATCGTATGCAACCAAATCCTGCCCCTGCCACAGTTCCGTCACATCCGAAATATTCATGCCGACATTCTGGATCAGATTCTTCAGGTTGCGCGCCGGAACAAATTTCGGCAGATAAAAGAAAATCTGCGTTCCGCTGTTCGCGCCCATCTGCGGTTTGTCCAGAAATTCCACTATGGAATCAATGCCCATGCCGTTTTCCTGGTCGGCAAACCGGTAATCCTCCGCACTGACCATCAGCAGACCTGTTCCATCCGCATATTTCAGGCACTCCACCGCGGTATTGCTGCCCAGCTGAAGTGCCGGCGAATAACCGGGCTGAGCGGCGGCGGGCGTGGACAGCACCGGCGCAGAAACTGTCGCAGCAGCCGTCGCCGCCTGTGCGGTTCCGATTCCGGCATCCGTGCCGGGGGTGCCGTTCCCGCCGTTCACTGCATTCAGCGGAGCCTGCTGCTGCAGACTGGTGTTGCCGACCCGTTTCGCCTGTACCATCTGCCGGAGATAATCGCGGATTTCGTAGGCGTCCGCATGTTTCAGCAGATACGTTTTCGTCACCACGCGCGGATCATTGTTGTCGCGGATGAAATGCACCACCTCGACGCCGTTCTTCACCGGGACCTGCAATTGGGCATCCACCCGGGTACTGTCATAACCGCCGGTGTTGCCGATATTGGAATCGCGCGGTCTGCCGGCTATTTCCGCAGCGCCGGCGGCGGCAATTCCACAGAACAGAATCAGCCAGATCATTTTTTTCATAACTGTCCCTCCTCCTCTTTCCGGTCATTTCACTTTTTTCAGTTCGCCGGTCCGGAATCCCTGCGGCAGTGCGGTATTCATCATTTCGGCACGGACAGTCATGTAGACAGCTGTCTTTTCACGGCTGACCGTGGTCGTGCTGAACAGATATTTCAGAAACGGAATGTCCGAAAGGAACGGCACTCCGATCGTCTGTTCCACTTCCTGTTCCTTGTTCCAGCGCGCCAGAACCACTTCCCGGTTGAGCGCAATCGCGGTATTGCTCTGAATCACTCCGGTCTCCACCAGTTCATGCCCCAGATTGTTGCGCTCCACCACATTGGCGGTCTGAACACTGTAAGTGAAAAACACCGTTCCGGCGGATTTTGTGTAAAGCCCCGGCTGATACGGCGCTATGGAAAACGCTTCGCCGCGCGGATAACCGCTCTCCGGTTCCGTTCCTCCGTGCATGTTGACAATGGGCGCGGTGATTTTCACATAAATCTGGTATGCCCTTTCCGGCAGCGGCGTCATGACCCCGACACTTGTTTTGTCGTTGTCCGCTTTACGAATGTTCTGAAGCTGCGGATCGAACATCAGGGAATAACCGCGGGTATCCGAATTGGCGGCGGACAGAGTTCCGCTGCTGCGGACGTCCGCTTTGCCGCTCTGTTCCAGAATCCGCAGAAAGCTGGCGTCGAACTGCGGTGCAAACAGGAATCCGCCCATCGGTCCGGACATGGACTGCAATGCGGAACTTCCCGCCGAGGACAGGTCAAATGACTGGAATCCGGTCTGGAACAGATTCATGCCCGGTCCGTTTTTCCACGCCAGATAATCCAGCCCGATATCCCGCATCACGCTTTCCCGCACCTCGTACACCTGAAAATGAAAGGTGATCTGCGGCACCGGGCGGTCCACCCATTCCAGAAACTGGAACGCATACTGGGTATTGGCGGCATTGTCCTTCCAGTAAATCTGGTTGGAATTCTGGTCATACGCGTAAACCGAACCGTATGCTCCTTCCCCGACTGCCGCATTGACGATCAGGTTGACCAGTGTCTGCCCTGAACGGTATTTCGGACGGTATACCGCGCGGGTGATTCCCGTTCCCCGGATAATATCTCCCGGAACACGCCCCGCCACCTGAACCGGACGATCAGCCTTCCGGATGAAATCATCCACATACGGCATCATTCGGACCGGACAGGTTACAGTCAGAATCTGCTCGTTCGCCTGACCGAACGAAATGCTGTTGACTGCGGAATTGATGTTGTAGCGTTTCACAATCCCCGCGGCAAACGGCACCAGGTCATTCGCCTGTGCATATTTCAGCACATACACTTTGGAAACCATGCGGTCCTGCGCATCGTCCTGTACAAACCGGAAAGTCTGTGTCTCCTGTGCAGATATTCCGGCGGACGCCAGCAGACCGCCCAGCAATACAGCTCTGGACAGTGTCATATTCCCCCCTCATCTGTTGCGGCCCGGAATCCTCCTGCGGATTGCGGGTCCGATAAAGAAAATACACGCTGAAACGCTTTTTTCAAGTATGAAAAACGGCTTCCGGCAGTGGTTCAGAAACAGAAATTAGAGGGTTTTCCGCAAGGACGTCAAAGAAAAAAATTTTTGTTTTTTTGCCGGCAACAGCAATAAACCGTTTTACCATCATTCTTCAGCCTGGATTCATATCTGCGGTCCGGAATACGGCTGAATCTCATTGACATACATGGTGGAAATTGAGTCCTTGCCGATTTTCATTTTTCACCGCCATCGGGATCTGCCGGGGCAAGTTCTGCGTGTTTTTCAACGGTCAACGGCATCCCCAGGGACTCCGGAAGGGAAGTATTGCCGGCACTGATTCCGACCAGGACGGCAATCAGCAGAACAACAAGTACAGCCAGTCCGATCCCGCCGATCAGACAACCTTCCAGCAGCCTGCCGTCCTTGCCGGGTGTGTTTCCCGGCAGACGCGCTTCCAAGCGTTTCAGACGGAACCATGCGCACACACCGGAAAACAGTATCCATATCATCCAGACATGAAACAGCACACTGATCCCGGTGGAATGTCCGCCATCCAGAATAAACAGAAAAACCAGCACGGAATCAAAAACAAAAAACAGCAGCCCGATCAAAATAAAGCAGCGGTATTTTTTCGCCAGCAGCCAGCACAATCCGCAGAGCAGAACCGCAAACACGGCAAGAGCCAGCACACTGAAAAATGGGACTTGCGAACCAATATTCCCTGTGGCAGCGGCAACAGCCATGGCAGGACCAAAAGCGGCAAGCGGGACTCCCGTAAAACCAGCGGCTGCCAATGCCGCATCGACGGCGGAACACAATACCGACAATCCGAAAAACAGCCAGGAGATTCTGTAACGTTTCAAATTCTGTTTCCATTCGGCAGACAGTTCCGCTTCCGGCGGCTGCGGCATTTCTGCGGCAGGAGCAGGCGTTTTTTCTTCCGGCATGTGGTAAAATCCCGTACAGATTTTACGGTACTTTTCAATGGCGGATGGGCTGAATCCCTCTTTTGCCATGGTCTTATCCGACGGCAAGGCAAATCCGCAATTTTTGAAAGAGAAATAAATATCCGTGTTATGAGATGCCTTCAGAAAAGACTGTACATCCAGCATCCGGGCGGGATTGACGCCCTCGGCTTCGATTTCCCGTTTCCTGTTCAACGTAATCTGCAGCAGCTCGCGGGGAGTCTGTCCGGGAACTCCTTCCAGATGAACACCGGGAACAGCTTTCAGAACACGGAGTTTTGCATTGCTTGCAATCAGGACGTTTCCCTGTTCAAAGTGTACGAAAAACATCGTCAGAGTCCGAAAATTGCATCCCATACCGAGCAGAGTACACCAGCAGCGGGTCAGAAAATTCGGACGTATGCGCCCTACTTGCGCCCAGACAGTACAGTCTGCCGAATGAAAAATCCGGGAAAAACCTTTTTTCCAAAGACCGGTTTTATTTGCAGCCGAACAGAAATCCCCGGCAGCAATCATTCCGGTGCCGGTCAGTTCTTCCGAGACGCGGTCTATTTCCCGGACATAATCCTGCGGATAGTCGGCTGGATCAGCACACGGAAAAATCTGGTCGTTTTCCAGAAAATCCCGGAAAGCCCGCCGCCATGCAACTGCCTGTTCTGTCTGGGATTTTCTGACCGAAACCAAATATAATACAGAAACAGCCAGTATCCCCAGAAGACCAGGCAGCGGCGGACAGAAATTCAGCATCAAGGCAAACAGCAGGATGAGCCACAGGACATCGGCTCCAAGCATAAGATAAATCCATTTCATGAACGAACCTCTCTCTGTTGTTTTTCCGGAAATCTCCATCGAAGCCCCGACAAGGTATTACTATAACCTGTCAGAACCGCTTTTCAACTCTGTTTGTACCATTTCGGAAAACTTTTACTGAATAGACGGCACTGCCAAAAGTCCGAAAATCGAGAAATTTCATAAAAACGCTGTTATGTTTTGA
>ERZ1034992.424-NODE-424-length-24289-cov-7.299909_pt1 | contig 24289 bp, 18 predicted proteins | sample MGYA00520695_ERZ1034992 | MGnify/ENA primary metagenome ERZ1034992 (study PRJEB33766, sample SAMN09781778) | gut metagenome | biome: gut microbiome | host: Homo sapiens | place: Madagascar | study: EMG produced TPA metagenomics assembly of the PRJNA485056 data set...
TTATTGATTGTTTTACACTCGTGATTTTCTATATTCGATAGCCGAAAAATGCCGGAAAGACTATTGTTGCACCTATGATGAAAAGGCAGGCCCCGACCAGCGTGAGTATGTGCTTGGTTATTCCGTCCTCGCCCGTGTTCATCTTGATATATATCTGGAATGCGGCTATGACCGCAAAACCTCCTGCAACCGCGTAAATGACGTACTGGACATAGAGCATCATCGTCACCACATAGTCGTGCATGGAAGCCAGCGCGTCCGCTCCCCACGAGTAGTTCACGCCGCCGCTTTTGGCGAAGACGGAACAGGGGAGCAGCATACACAATGCGCTTAGTATTCTTTTGCCGTTGTGTCGGGTCATAGTTCATCAATTACGTTCTTGATGGTTACACCTTCGTCCGGATGCAATTCTCCAATGCCGTTTTGAATCATCAGCTTGTACAGCTCCGCAGAGTTATAGGGATTGGAGAAGGTGACCTGTGTCTCTTCCATGTTAGCCTTGACCTTGTTGTTCAGAGCATCGATGACATCCTGTTTCGGCTTTTCGTCTGTGGGATTTGTTTCCTCCGACACATTCTGTGTCTCATCGATGTAGTGGGTCTCATACTCGTTGTCACCGATATTGAATCCCTTGTCGTTCTCCACCACGCTGACGCTTTCTTCCTCGTCAAAATCGCTCACGTCAAATTCTTCTTCTCCGGATTTTATCTTTTCTCCGTTTTTACCATAAAGGTCTCTTGCTATCATCGCAGCGTAGTAGATGATGTATGCCACGGTCAGCGCAATGGCGAAGATGAAATATGCTTTCATATCTTATAGTCTGATTTTAGAATATGATTAAAATATGAACGCAAAGGAAATACAATAATTTCATACTACGAAATATCCTCACGAAAAGCGGCTGAATATTAAACATTATTCCGAGAAAATCTAAAATCATACTCAATTATCATACTTTAAGCGCAATTTTGAACCGAAATACGAGCCGGATTAAGACGAGGATGAAAGATGACCGCTTTGCTTGGCTTTATGTCTTTTTTGATTTCCATAAGAAGATAGGATGAAAGTCTCTTATTCATCAATGACTATTAAACCAATCACCCGTTTCTTTGCTCAACTCGTGCAAAATCATTAACTTTGCAACAGATTTTCAAGGTGTTTGTGGTAATAAAAGACAAAACGCAAAACTGCCATATATATTTTGAAAGACGAACAGAGGACAATTACCATTAAGCGGATAAATAATTATGGCACTTGCTATCAACATAGACGACCTGCTGAACAAACAGAGGATAGAGTCCAATCGGATTGAATTTAAGAAAGGTTGGAATCCGGTGAGCATATACCACAGCGTATGCGCTTTCGCAAATGATTTTGACGATTTAGGTGGCGGCTATATCGTGGTGGGCGTTGACACTGACGACAAAACCGGAGTTGCCATTCGGCCTGTTGAAGGAATACCCATTGAAGAGATTGATAACATCCTTCAGGATATGGTCGGCTATAATAACAAGATAGCCCCGTACTATATGCCTCGGACAAGCACGGAGGAAGTGGACGGTAAGACTGTACTCGTAATATGGTGCCCTGCCGGGATTAACCGTCCGTATTCTGTTCCGGAGAATGTAACGGCAAAGAACGGTTCCAAGGAATACTTCTATATCCGCAGTGGAACAAGCAGCATTATCGCCAAAGGTGAGGTGTTGGATGAACTTCGCGAACTTGCCAGTCGTGTGCCATTTGATGAAAGGGGCAACCCTGACATTCGTTTGGAAGACATATCCGCTTTGCTTTTGCGTGAATACCTGGTGAAAGTCGGAAGCAAACTGGCAAGCGAGATTAACGTCAGACCACTGCAAGAGATTCTGGAGCAGATGGACTTGTTTGTCGGCCCGAAGGAAAACCGTATGCTGAGAAACGTGGCAGCCATGATGTTCTGTGAGAATCCAAGCAAATTTTTCAAGCGGACACAGGTGGAGATTGTCTATTTCCCTGAAGGAAGGCTGAATAATCCGAGTAACCTTTACGAAGGAGCAGTCATCACAGGTTCTGTTCCGCAGATTATAGACCGCACCTTGGAATACTTGAAGCGTATGCTCGTGATGCAGAGTATCATCAAACCGGAGAATGACTATCGCAGCAGGAAATTCTATACTTATCCTTATCAGGCATTGGAAGAAAGTGTCACGAACTCGCTTTATCATCGTGACTATCGGGAATGGGAACCTGTCGTAATAACAGTAGAGCCGGATAGTATTACCATTCAAAATGTGGGTGGTCCGGATCGAAGTATATCTGCCGCTGACATTTCCCGTTGTGAGATTCTTGTTTCAAAACGTTATCGCAACCGTCGCTTGGGAGAATATCTTAAAGAACTGGATATGACCGAAGGGCGTTCTACAGGTATTCCGACCATACAAAATGTATTGGAGAATAACGGTTCTCCTCGTGCAACTGTTGTCACGGATGAAGACCGCACATTCTTCCGCATCACGATTCCTTGCCATGAAGCAGCCGGCAATATAATAGCCGACATAGCCAACAAAGATGCTTCCGTGAAGGCATCAAGGCGAGGTGCACTCAAAACTGCACTACAAACTGCACTACAAACTGCACCAGAAACTGCACTACAAATTTTGGAACAAATACAAATCAATCCCAAAGTAACCATGACAGACCTTGCTAATCTGACAGGTTATTCAAGAAGGTGGGTCGCCCAAACAATGAAGCAGCTTCAGGAATTGAATGTTATTAAGAGGGTAGGTTCTACTAAGACCGGCTATTGGGAGATTATAGCCAAATAGATAGTAGGAAAAATCCATAACCAGGTTTACTTACACACATATCCACGAAAATCCCTCCTGTGCGGAGAGCCTTTCGTGGATACTATATTCCTATCAAAGGGAAGACAAAGACTAACGCCTTTTGCCTCTCAGATAGTCATTGAGGTCTTTGTAGTTATAATAACATTCCGAATGGTCAGTTACCCGGTTGCCGCAAAGTCCGGCAATGGTTTCGACTGTTTTTCGCCCGGCAAGGTCATTATCCAGATAGCAATGGATGACGGTGTACCGTTCCAGTTCCACAAGACACTTTTTCAGATTACTGACTGAGTTCATCACAAGAAAATCGGTAGGTCTGTCGATGCAGACATGATAGTCTCCTTTTCTATGAAGTTCTTGGTAAGACAAGAAGTCCATAAAGCCCTCGAACACGCAGACATGGTTTTGGATTATATCCTTGTTATACCTGATGACGGATATGTCTTTCACCTTTATACATCCTTTATAATAAGGATTACGCACCTCGTAACCGCCGGTCTTGTTTTCAAAGGCTATGGCGAAATAGTGTCTTTTGCGTAGCTCATAATGAATCTCCTTGCAATACAGCCTGCCGATATTCTCGCTGATATACCTGGAACGGAGGTAAGACAACAGGGCATGGTGGCTCAGTTCTCTTACTTCCACGTTTTCCATTTCTTCCTCGATAGGACCGGGACGGACACTCCGGCTTTGTAACTGTTGAAAAGGTACGCCAATGGCATTCTCGCTGATGCGGAGCAATACCACACTTACATTGCCAGTCCGATAAAGGTGTTTCCCCAGTTCTATGATGTCACCTCCGGCAGAGAGACCAAAGTCGTACCATTCGTTCAAATTATCGTTGACCTTGAACGAGGGGGTACGTTCCTCTCGCAATGGGGAGAGGTACCAATACTGGCAGCCACGCGTATTGACCGGAGAATGTCCTATTATCCGCAGATATTCCACGAGCCGTATCTGTTTCGCTTCTTTTATATTCATTTTAGTATGGTTTACTTATATATACCCACAAACTAAACCATACTGCTTAGAGATGGAATGAACTATTATAGGAGTAGGTACGACCGTTTTTTGTAATGGCATGATTCTCCAACAGGAACTTACACAAGTTTACCAATGTGTTTCTTCCTCTTGAATACCCAATGCTCTCATATCCCTTTTTAAGAGCTTCAAGCAAAGATTGGTAGCCATATTCCGCACATTCTTCAAAGGTTACTTCCAAGGCGGTTCGGTGTTGCTGCTCGGTCATATCTATATAAGAAGCCAGTCTGTCCATTTTGTTCTTTTTGAATTGATGTTCTTTTACCAAGTGAGGGAGAGAGTCTTCTCCGATTTCAAATGCGAAAGGTGTAAATTCCCTGTCCCTTATGTGCATGGCTCTTACTTCGCTGATTTTTCCATTTTCATTGTTTTTTGATATTTGCAGGATAGTTTCAGCCTTATTGTTCAGTTCTGTTCCTATATGACCTCTGGTATTGTCATCGCCTTTGTTTAAATGTAAGACGGTGTGGATATGTAGCTCGTAATAGCTTGACCATCTCATCAGTTCATTGATTATGTCAAGGGATTCACTGGGACTATTTATGTCATGGATTAAATCACGGATGCCGTCAATGATTACGAGCCCGATGTTTTGCTCTTCGTGGAGTGCCCATCGTATAATATCTCTCCTTTGGTCAGGAGTGTATTCACGCAGAACCAAGAATTGGATGTTGTCATTTTCCTGGTCAGTAGGCAATCCTGCCAGTTTGAGGATTCGATGAAGCACTTTGTGGCAATGGCACTTGCTTTGTTCTGTGTCGATGTATAGAATTCGATTCTTGCAAGACGGCAGTTCTGCCTTATATTTTAGGACTTCCTTTCCGGAAAGGGCAGATGCGACAATGGCACTGACATTGAATGTCTTTTTGCTTTTGGGTTTGCCGGTGGAAGCACTGAAATTCCCAATTGTAGCAATGGTAACGCCGTCTATTTGTACGATTTCCTGTGGAAACTCATATTTTTCGGTAACACTCAGCCGTATATATTTCAATAAAGACTTATATTTGGCTTCGTCTATCCGATAATTGTTGGGTTGTATCATATCAGGTTGCATTATTTTTTCCCTCCTTTTGTTGGTTTGTTCTTACTTTTTTGTCCCAATGTGTAAGCGATGACATTGGCTTGCCTTTCTATTTCTGCATTGGAGAAACATGGGTTGCGCTTTATCCATCGGTTCAGGTCATCCCTGAGAATGAATATGTTTTTCCCATTCGGCTTATACACGGTAAGTTCTTTCTGCATGGTTAACTTATAGACATAGCCTTTGGACACTTGTAGATAGGCGGCTACCTCGTCTATATTTAGAAACTCTTTTGCGGCATAAGCTATCTTTTCTACATTTTCAAGATGGGATAGCAGTTCGGCCAAAGAACCGAATCGTTTCAGGTAATTTTCAACATTCAGAATTTCCTGCTGAAAATTTTCCAAGGAGTTGTTTTCGAGGAATGATTTCAATCCTTCGATACGGGAGAGTAGTAAGTCTATTTCTTTTCTATTCATAATTCTTCTTTTATTATAGCAGCAGGTTGCCCTATTGTTTGTACTTGATTTCTCATTGCCCATTTGCAAAGTTCCTTTCTGTTGAAATATACCAATTTGCCGTTTGGCTTGTAGTGTGGTATTTGCTTGAGAGAAGTGAGTTTGTAGATATAACTCTCGGACAAACCGAGATAAGCAGAAGCTTCAGCGGTAGTCAGCACTTCCTTGACTGCCCAAATACGCTCTTTCAGCTGTGCAATGTAATTCTCGATGGTCTGGATTTTATCCACTTCGTTGATCTTTTGTTCTAACGATTGGAGCCGTTCAAAAGGTTTCTCCGTTGCCATCATCGAAATCATGTTCTCCATTTTGGAGAGCATCTTATTTTCATTTGTTGTTCTTCGATGTCTCATTGATTGATGCTGTTAAATTTGACAATGGGAGGTATGCCCTCCGTGAGTAATCGATTACGGAGGGCAAAGGTAGATGAGTATATTCGCTTGATTATGTTGAGATTATTGAGTATCAACACAATTCTCAATACAACTCTCAACAATTTGTTATTCCTTTGTTATACTTCTTTGTTTTTGATTAGAGTGATATACTTGTCTATGATTGCCAATAACTGCTTATCTATGGCGTTGGGAGTGGTGTCTTTTATCCGATTGAGGGTTGATGACATATCGTGTTGGGTCAGTAATTTCTTCCCTGAAGAACTGATGACAAGATGTTTTTGGGCAATTACCGATTGCCAGTTATAGGTTATCACATCGTGTGAAGCCAGTTTATCCAACAATAAAACCAATTTGCTGTTGTTTCTTGAAGTCACAGTCTGCAATGTGTCTGCTGCATAACAAATGGCAACATTGTCTGCATCCAAAACTTCCTTAAACAAACAGACCTCATTGGCAAGTTGCACAATGAGGTCCAGAGTATATCTGTCAAGTAAAGGTTTGATGTTGGTATTCTGAATGGTCTGAATATGATTTCCCGGACTGCTGTTGTCGGACTCGGTAGTGGATTCCGACAGGTCAATGGCGTAAAATTCGTTCAGAAGTTTTATGATCCCATTTTCGTCCAATAGGTCATGGTCGAAATGTTTGCGAATCAAAATTTCATGCTTTCTCAGAAGCTCTATTACCGTGTGATAATTCTTTAGATGTTCATTTTTGCTCCAGGCATCAATCGCATCGTGAAACCGATGTGAATGGGTAAAATCAAGCACGTATCGCCTGTAACTTTTTTGCCGTGTGGTGACTTCGTCTTTGTAAGACTTTTGGGCTTGCTCAACCAACCGGAATAGCCCTTCTTTACCGGTCTGCGCAGGAGTCCATTGGAAACCTCGCATCGCTCTTTTCAAAAAGAGAGAGGTGCAAAGATAATTTCTTTGACATAAAACATTATTTTAAGTATTGTTGTTTGCCACCTTTGCGTTGATGGCGTTTTTGTTTTGAGTGCTAAGATAGTTATCTGCAATGGTTTTTAGTTGAATATCGTATGTGTCCATCAATCCTTTTTTGACTATAAAACGAAAATTACTATCCATACTTTCTCTGTTAGGCACTATATCATTTTGCAAGCGGAAGCAGTTTACGCACTTTACCCATACATCATAGGGATTGTGTTGCTTAAAGGCAAAATGTACAAAGTACATAAGTGAAGTCTGTGTTTTCATCCATACTATAGGATGTTCAAATACCGTTTCATCGAAAATACCTTTGAATGCAGCAAATGTGGTGTCGGAGGAGATATATCCACCGCCAAGTAGGGCGGAGAACATTAAATGTATCTCATCTTCGCTATTCGGACTGTAAAATACAACTTTGCTCGTATGAATGAGCCGTTCATCAGAAGTTTTTTCATTGAACGTATTTTCAATGTGGTTGAACTTATCACAGATAGTCTTTAATTTAACATCATACCTATCCAACCATCCGGTTCGCTTAATCCAACTGTAACCTGATACAAAACAAGCTTTGTGCGGAGTGTGTCCGTTTATGCTGAAACAACATTCTCCTTTTACCCACAAATCCTTCTTGTTGAATTTGTAAAATGCCTGATATACGAAAAAGGACAACTGCCGTTGCGTTTTAATCCATTCTACCGGCTTGCTGAATGTCTTTTTATTGAAAATTCCGACAAATGTTTTCAAGCCAGTGTCAGGTGCGATGTATCCGTATTTCACTAAATCTTGATACAGCACTGCTATATCTTCTTCACTTTGTGGTGTGTAGAATGTCTCTGTCTGATGCGTTGGCTCAAATTCAGTAAAGTCAACTTCCTGGTAGAGGGCTTTGGTCGTTTCGTAAAGTCCCGTATTGTGTCTCGGAACACGCCAAGTGCTGAATCGCTTTCCATTTTCCCTTTTCCATTGCTTTTCAAAAAGGATGTAGGTGCTGGGAAGTTTGCAGATGGTAGATACAGCATAGGCTATCACTTTCAGTTGCAGCGGCTTCGTTTGCGGCATCGGCTGATAGTGTTCATCCAAAAGACCTGTGCGTATGGCTCTTTGTAATAATGTAGCCACCTGTTCATTGGCTAAAGGCTCAATCAAATCTTTATATTCGCCTTTCACCTCCTCTTCTTGCCTTTTACAAAGTGACAGCAACGCTTGCATATTGTTCGCATAACAGTCAATAACCTTGACGTATGCAGAATCAATTTCCTGTCTGTGACTTTGTACATAGTTTACGACCGGGACGGTAAATTCGTTATTTGTTATAAGGTTTGCCAAAAGAGGAGAGGGGGCTTGTTCCATATATTGATAAATCTCATTCGCCCATTTCCCGATATTCATCCACGAAGAGTCAAGTGCTTCAAATTCGATTTCATCATCCAAATCCAATTGGCTTTTCATTTCACCGACGATTCGGGTAATCTTCGTTATCTTTATAACGGTTTCTTGCCTTGTCATAAACACGAGATTTAATCAATGTCCGGAATCAATGATACGGCATTCTGCTTGTTTTTGTCAAGCACCTTTGCATAAATTTGCGTGGTCGCCAATTCTTTGTGTCCTAATAGTTTTGATACTGTGTAGATGTCTGCGCCCAAGTCAAGCATAAGCACAGCGAAGGTATGTCTCCCGCAGTGGAAGGTCAGATTCTTATTGATATTGGCAGCCATGCTCCAACGCTGTAATTCCAATGAAGTCCAAGCTCCGTATGTAAATCCTGTAAAGACGGGATCTTCCGGGTTGCCTCTTTCACCGAGGTATTTTTCTGCCTGTGAGGAAATGTCAAGATACTCTTGTCCGCCAGTCTTTTTTTGTTTGAAGACGATTCTCGTGTAATCTCCAAATTTTTGAACTTCGCTCCATGTGAGTTTCTGAATATCGCTTTTACGAAGTCCGGTCAGGCATGAAAAGAGGAAAGCTCTTTTTAGAATAGGATAGCGGCAAGGAGTAGCAGCCAACTGTTTTACCTCTTCCAAGGTCAGATAGTCACGCTTTACTTCTGCGGCTTTGAATCCCTCGATTCCACGCAAAGGATTTACAGGTATGATTCTTTCATCGTAAGCCTGGTTGATACAGGCGCGGAGCTTATTGAAATAAGAGACTTTTGAGTTTTGGGACAAGCCTTGAAACACATCCCTTTCCCTACGTGGACCGGTACGCTTGTGAGTGTCTTTTTCCACATTGTTCAAAAAATCCTTGAAGCCGTTTATAAACTCCGGAGTAATATCTTTGAATGTGGTTTTCTCATCACAATAGATTTCGAGATAACGCAAGCAGCTCCTCCAGTTACCCCAGTTTCCCTCAGATTCTGGATTCTTGTGTCTTTCTTCAACCATCTTCCGATAGTATTCCAAAAAGGGAGTATCTTCTTTGAATTGGCGAGTGAAAGAATACTCTCCGTTCTGCATTTCAATGAGGCGTTTGGATTTTATAGCCTGAGCGGTTGCCAATGTCTGTCTGTCTGTTCTGCTCACGCTCCAACGGAGTAGTGGCATCGATCAGATAAAGTTTCAAATACTCTTTCTGACGTTTCCCATTTCTGTAGATGTCGAGATACAAGCTCACGTTACCGTTTGCCAACTTCTTTTCCCGTAATTTTACAGGTTCTTTCTGGATTGTTGTTTTCTTAGTCATAGCCTGTTCCTATTTTAATGAGAGATGTGATTCATTGTCTTCGGGGGACAGATTTTTGTCCCTTGCATCCCTTTCGGGGGACAATCTGGGGACAAAATTACGAAAAAAATATGAAAACAGGCAGAAAGTATGGAGAAAAAGAGAAAATACAAATTCTCATAAAATAATTGATTTTCTGCACTTTACGGATTTATATTTTCTCTTTTTATGCTTTTCTTTTCTTTAGGTCACTTGCCGACGCAAAAATGCTCGAAAATATTCCCCAGCACCTCGTCCGTGGTGACTTCGCCGAGGATGGTGCCGAGGTGGTGGAGGGCTTGGCGGAGGTCTTCGGAGAGGAGGTCGGGAGTCTGGCCGGCGGCGAGGGAACGTTTGACGTTTTCGAGGGATTCGGACGCTTTCATCAGGGCTTGGTAGTGCCTTAGGTTGGTGACGATTGTCTGGTCAGAATCCAAAGTTGCGGACTTTTGGGAGTCGGACAACAGTTTGCGCAATTCATCAAGACCGAAACCAGTCTTGGCGGAAATATATAACTTAACTACTTTTTCATTAGGATTAGAAACAGAATTGTTGATTAGGCTAACATTAATGTTATTACCCAAAACATCCACTTTATTCAGCAGAACGATCAACTTTTGTGACTTTACATCCAGATTTGAGACTATGTCAGAAATCGAATACTCGTTTTCTTCTTCGGAGGCGGTGACATCAAGCAGGGCAAGGACGATCGAGGCCTCGTTCATCTTCTTATACGAGCGGGAAATGCCGATCTTTTCGACCTCATCTGAGGTTTCGCGGAGACCGGCGGTGTCGATAAAACGGAACAATGTGCCATCGATGGTCATTGTCTCCTCGATGGTGTCACGGGTGGTGCCGGCGATGTCGGAGACGATGGCACGGTCGTCACAAAGGAGAGCGTTCAGGAGGGTACTCTTGCCGGCGTTGACGGCACCGACTATGGCGACCGGGACTCCATTGCGAAGTGCGTTGCCGTAGCGGAAGGAATCGGTCAGCGAATGAATATGTGCAAGTGTTCCATCAAGCAGGGAGGACAGTTCGGATCTGCTGGCGAACTCAACATCCTCCTCGCTGAAATCCAACTCTAATTCAAGCAGGGAAGTCATTTTCAGAAGCTCCTCCCTGAGGGTTTTCAACTCTTTGGAGAAGCCGCCTTTCAACTGACTGAATGCTACTTTGTGCGCTGCTTCGCTCTGCGCGGAAATCACATCGGCAACGGCTTCGGCCTGAGCAAGATCCATCTTGCCATTTACAAAAGCCCTTTGGGTAAATTCTCCAGGACCGGCGACGCGGGCACCACAATCGACCAAGCGTTGCAGGAGCCTTTCCACAATGTACTTTGAGGAGTGGCTGGATATCTCAACGGAGTCCTCTCCGGTGTAGGAATGCGGGGCACGGAACACGCTTACCAAGACGGTGTCCAGATCGGTTCCATCGGCTTCAAGCGCGACTCCATATTTAAGCCTGTAACCTTCAGTGTCTGAAATATTACCACCCTTGCACCTTATCACTTTATCAGCTATGGAGAAGGAATCTCTTCCACTCATCCTGATGATGGCTATGGCACCGGTTCCGGGGACGGTGGCGGGGGCGCAGATCGTGTCTTCTATGTTGAGCATATCTGTTCTTTTACGTCCCTTCGACGGGCTCAGGGACCAATCTCCCAACTTACTTAACAATGGACCCCAAAGCCCTCCACCGAAGCGACAACAAAAGACAAATTTATCAACATTCCCCAACATATTCAAGGAATAACCGACAAACTCGTGAAAACTCACACCTAACTCGCTATCTTTGCACCGCAAAATCTACTCTATGGCTCAGAATGACCTCACCCAAGGCAGCATTCTCGGCAACATCCGGAAGTTTTCGCTGCCATATATGATGTCATATTTCCTGCAGATCCTCTACGGATTGGCGGATTTGTTCGTCATAGGGCAATACTGCGATGTTGCCAGCACGACGGCGGTGTCCAACGGCGCGCAGATAATGCATATGTTCACCGTCGTCATCATCGGCCTTGCGATGGGCACGACGGTACGGATAGCAAGGGCGATCGGCGCGGGCGACAGGGAAAACGCGGCAAGAACCATCGGCAACACATTCACGCTGTTCACCATCGTCGCAATCATCACAACAGCCATACTATTAGCAGCTAACAAAGGCATTGTCAACCTAATAGACACTCCGCAAGAAGCTGTCAAAGGCACAATAGACTATCTAAGAATATGCTTCATCGGCATCCCGTTCATCATAGCCTACAACATCATCACGATGCGGCGGCGGTCGGAATAGTGGAAAAATTCATCGGACTGCTATTCATCGTCCCTTCAGCGATGCTGGCGACCGTCTCGGCGATGGCGGCGCAGAACATCGGGGCGAAAAAGCCTGAAAGGGCCAGAAAGACAATGAAATATTCAATAGCGATCGCGGTGGGATTCGGCACCGTGGCCTCAGTGATTCTCCAATTCATCCCTGAATATACCGTAAGAATATTCACGAGCGACAGCAGTGTCATCACCCTTGGAGGCCAGTACCTAAAAGGTTACGTGTGGGACTGCATATTCGCCGGCATACATTTCTGCTTCAGCGGCTTCTTCACCGCCTGCGGCTATTCCATCATCTCGTTCATACACAACGTCATATCAATCACGTGCGCCCGCATCCCTTTGTCCTATCTGACTTCCATTGAATATCCCGGCACGCTCTTCCCGATGGGCCTTGCATCTCCGGCCGGCTCGCCGAAGTACGCTTCCGCAGCTGCGGCGATTCCATCCATCGTGAATGTCGTGCTGGACTATGTGTTCCTGTTCATCCTTGACAAAGGACTTGAAGGAGTCGCCGTCGCCACCTCGATCGGATGCTGGACCGGAGGCCTTATGGTGCTGTTTTACATACTGTTCCTGTCCAAGACAATGAGGCTCTACCCATTGAAGATGTCGTGGAAAAGCCTTTGCCTGTCGTTGCGCAACCTGTGGTACCAGTTTCGTCTCGGACTGTCTGCTTTCCTTGGCGAGATCAGCATCTCGATACTTATATTCGTGGGAAACTATGTGTTTATGAAATATTTAGGAGAAGACGGTGTGGCGGCGTTTTCCATCGCCTGCTACATTATGCCGTTCATCTTTATGACCGGAAACGCGATCTCGCAGTCCGCACAGCCGATTATCAGTTTCAACCACGGTGCCGGTAACCGTAATCGTGTGCTGGAAGCTCGCAAATTCTCTCTGCTAACTGCCTTTGCGCTTGGAATTATGGTCTCTCTGGCCTTGGAGTTCGGTATCAGTTATGTGGCTGCACTGTTCCTCAGCAAAGACGCTCCTGCATATTCAATAGCGGCTCACGGTGTGCCTCTGATGGCCATCGGATTCACATTGTCGATTGTGAACGTCGCTGCCATAGGCTATTACCAAAGTGTGGAACGCGCGCTTCCGGCGACCATTTTCTCGCTTTCGCGCGGGGTAATATTCCTTGTGCCTTGCTTTCTTGTCATCCCACTTTTTGCCGGTGTGAACGGAATTTGGCTCGCTCTGCCGGCGACAGAGGCGTTGACATTCCTTTCGATTGTCTCTTTCAGTCTTTTCAGGAAGCGCCAGACCGCAAGGCGGTGAATTTATATTCATTGAATATTTTGCCGCTTATTCCCATTTTTTGCGTACATTTGCAAAACAAACGGACTTCCTTATGCTTGACGTGACTTTAATACCTTTGAGCGGCAGTGCGTCCCAGGATGCACAGTGGGAATGTTCTTCCATTGACTTTCACCGACCATTTCATCACTGTTTGAGATGGTCGTTTTTTTTGAATGCCTCCTGTTATTCTTCACGACCACCTGAATAAGAAAAGGAGGCACGCAGTGCCGACAGGGCCTCCAAGCGAGGGAGGCGGTGGAGGGTGGCGCTCCCACCGGGAGCTGGCGCGAAGCGACTGAGGGGTGGAATAAGTTGAAAAGTCAGTTTTTAGGAAAAAGTTGGATTTAGTTATAAGTCAAAAATTATTGACAAGGAAATGAAAGAAAGAAAAGGCGCGACATTAAAGTTGGAGAACGGGGCGGAGTTCCGTGGATTCTCCTTCGGCTACGACGGCCCGGCTGACGGGGAAGTCGTCTTCTCGACCGCGATGGTAGGCTATCCGGAAAGTCTTACGGACCCTTCCTATTCAGGGCAGATACTCTGTGTTACCTACCCATTGATAGGTAATTACGGCGTACCACAGGAAGGAGCGGATGAACTGGGAATCTCAAAGAATTTCGAATCGGAACAGATCTGGGTGAGGGGAGTCGTCATAAGCGACTATTCCTTCGACTACAGCCACTGGGATGCGGTCAAGAGCCTCGACGAGTGGCTGAAAGAGCAGAAGATTCCTGGAATATTCGGAATCGACACCCGCGCCGTCACGCAACTTCTCCGCGAGAAGGGCTCGATGCTTGGAATGATTGTTCCGGACGGCGTGGAGAAGGATTTTCCGATCGATGACCCTAACCTCGCCAACCAGATCGCCATCGTCAGCTGCAAGGATGTCATTGAATATGGCAGCGGCTCCAAGACTGTCGTGATGGTTGACTGCGGAGTCAAGCACAACATCCTCAGATGCTTTATGGAGAGGGGAGTGAAAGTAGTCAGAGTGCCTTGGGACTACGATTTCAACAAACTTGACTACGACGGCCTCTTCATCTCGAACGGCCCTGGCAACCCGCAGTTCTGCAATGTCACCGTAGCTAACCTGCGCAAGGCGATGGAAGGCGACAAGCCAATTTTCGGAATATGTATGGGCAACCAGCTGCTCGCCAGAGCCGGCGGGGCCAACACCTATAAATTGAAGTACGGGCACCGCAGTCATAACCAGCCTGTACGTATGGTCGGCACGAACCGCTGCTTCATCACCTCGCAGAACCACGGATTCGCAGTTGACGACAAGACCCTCGGAGCCGACTGGGAACCTTGGTTTGTGAATATGAACGACGGCACCAACGAAGGCATCCGCCACAAGACCAAGCCTTTCTGCTCGGTACAGTTCCACCCGGAAGCCTCCAGCGGCCCGACCGACACGAACTTCCTGTTTGACGAGTTTATCAGCAAATTGTAACTTTCGGATAAAGAAGAATTTATGAAAAACACGAATATAAAGAAGGTTTTGATCCTCGGATCAGGCGCACTCAAGATCGGTCAGGCGGGAGAGTTTGACTATTCCGGCTCACAGGCCCTCAAGGCCCTACGTGAGGAAGGCATCGAGACCGTCCTCATCAACCCGAACATCGCCACCGTGCAGACTTCGGAAGGCGTGGCCGACAAGATCTACTTCCTGCCGGTAACCCCGTTCTTTGTCGAGAAGGTCATCGCCAAGGAGCAACCTCAGGGCATTCTCCTCTCGTTCGGTGGCCAGACAGCACTGAACTGCGGCGTGGAACTGTACGAGAACGGAATACTTGACAAGTACAATGTCCAGGTTCTCGGAACTCCGGTCCAGGCGATTATGGACACAGAGGACCGTGACCTCTTCATCAAGAAACTGGACGAGATCGGTGTGAAGACCATCAAGTCACACCCTGCCTCCAACATAGAGGAGGCCCGCAAAGCCGCCCACGAGCTCGGATTCCCACTCATCGTGCGTGCCGCCTACGCCCTCGGCGGACTCGGCTCAGGCTTCTGCGACAACGATGAGCAGCTCGACGAACTCTGCGAAAAAGCCTTCTCTTTCTCCCCGCAAGTACTTGTCGAAAAGTCACTTAAAGGCTGGAAGGAGATTGAATATGAAGTTGTCCGCGACCGTTATGACAACTGTATCACGGTCTGCAATATGGAAAACTTCGACCCGCTCGGAATCCACACCGGAGAGAGCATCGTCGTGGCTCCGTCCCAGACCCTGTCCAACAACGACTACTATTTCCTGCGCGAACTTTCCATCAAGATCGTCCGCCACATCGGAATAGTTGGCGAGTGCAACGTGCAGTACGCCTACGACCCTGACGCTATGGACTACCGCGTCATCGAGGTGAACGCCCGCCTGAGCCGCTCATCGGCCCTGGCCTCCAAAGCAACTGGCTATCCACTCGCATTCGTGGCCGCGAAACTCGGCCTGGGTTACGGTCTGTTCGACCTTAAGAACTCTGTCACAAAGACAACTCCGGCATTCTTCGAGCCGGCTCTTGACTACATCGTCTGCAAGATTCCTCGTTGGGACCTTAGCAAATTCCACGGCGTTTCACGCAAAATCGGCTCCTCGATGAAATCCGTCGGCGAGGTTATGGCCATCGGCCGCAGCTTCGAGGAGGCCATCCAGAAAGGACTCCGAATGATCGGCCAGGGGGCGCACGGCTTCGTGGGCAACAAGGAGTTCCAGGTCGCCGACTTGGAGGAGGCTCTCCGGGAGCCGACCGACAAACGCATCTTCGTGATCTCCAAGGCTATGCGCGCCGGCTACACGGTAGATCAGATCCACGACCTCACCAAGATCGACAAATGGTTCCTCAATAAGCTGGAGAACATCGTGAAGACCTACGAGGACATGAACTCCTACGACACTCTTGAGGACATGCCGGTGGAGCTCCTGCGCCTTGCCAAGCAGGAGGGCTTCTCCGATTTTCAGATCCAGAGAGCCATCTGGAAGGACAAAGGAACCTCGACAGCCAACATGGATGTTGTCCGTGAACATCGAAAATCACACGGCATCGTCCCTGTCGTGAAGCAGATAGACACCCTCGCCGCCGAATTCCCGGCACAGACGAACTACCTCTACCTGACCTACAACGGCACGAAGAGTGACATTGAATATGAGCGTGACGGCAAGTCGGTGATTGTCCTCGGTTCGGGAGCCTACAGGATCGGTTCGTCCGTGGAATTCGACTGGTGTTCCGTAACCTGCCTCCAGACCATCCAGAAGCAGGGCTACAGGGGAGTGCTGATCAACTACAACCCGGAGACGGTCTCCACCGACTACGACATGTGCGACAGGCTCTATTTCGACGAGCTCACCTTCGAGAGGGTGATGGACATCATCGACCTTGAGACCCCGCACGGAGTCGTTGTCTCCGTGGGCGGCCAGATCCCTAACAATCTCGCCCTCAAGCTTCACAAGCACAACGTTCCGATTCTTGGCACATCCGCCGAGGACATCGACAAGGCCGAGGACCGCCACAAGTTCTCCAGCATTGTGGACAACCTCGGGGTTGACCAGCCGGAATGGAGTGAGCTTACGACCATCGACGAGGTGGACAATTTCATCAGGAAGGTTGGCTTCCCTGTGCTGGTGAGACCGTCGTACGTGCTTTCCGGAGCAGCGATGAATGTCTGTCACGATGAGGAGAAGCTCCGTCACTTCCTGAGCCTCGCCGCGGAAGTATCTCAGGAGCACCCGGTTGTCATCAGCAAGTTCTATATGCGTAGCAAGGAGATCGAGTTCGACGCTGTCGCCGACAATGGCGAAATCCTTGCCTACGCCATCTCGGAGCACATTGAATATGCCGGTGTTCATTCCGGTGACGCCACCATCCAGTTCCCGCCTCAGAAACTCTATGTCGAGACCGTTCGCAGGATCAAGAAGATCGCCCGTGCCATCGCCGGCGCGCTCAGCATCTCCGGTCCGTTCAATATCCAGTTCCTCGCTCGTGAGAACGCCATCAAGGTCATAGAGTGTAACCTGCGGGCATCCAGGAGTTTCCCGTTCGTGTCCAAGGTGCTGAAGATCGATTTCATCGAGCTGGCTACCAAGGTTATGCTGGGTCTCCATCCTGCGGCTCCGCAGAAGAGTGCCTTCGACCTTGACTATGTAGGCGTGAAGTCCTCGCAGTTCTCGTTCGCGAGACTTGAAGAGGCTGATCCGATGCTTGGTGTCGATATGTCTTCGACCGGTGAGGTCGGCTGTCTGGGCGATGACCTTAATGAGGCTTTGCTGAAATCAGTGCTTTCAGTCGGCCAAAGGATTCCGGAGAAGAGGGTTCTGCTCTCGACCGGTGATCCGCTCCAGAAGGCTGATATGCTGAGGGCCTGCCGACTTCTCGTCGAGAAGGGTTATGAGCTTTACGCCACAGGTGGCACGTATAAGTATCTTGTAGAGAACAGTGTTCCGGCGACGAAGGTGCTCTGGCCAAGCGAGTGTGACAATCCTAATTTCAAGGGACGATTCAAACCAGCTTTGGAAATGATTCAGAACAAAGAGGTTGATATGGTGATCAATATCCCGAAAAACTTCTCGGCTCTGGAACTTTCCAACGGCTACCAGATCAGAAGGGCAGCCATAGACTTCAACGTCACCCTCTTCACGAATGCCCGCCTCGCCACCGCCTTCATCCGCGCTTTCTGCTCCACCAGCATAAACGACATCCAAATCAAGTCCTGGGATCAGTATTGATTCATGCTTTGATTCCATAGCCGAATATTTGGTGCTGCAGACTTCCGCGCTACGCGCTCCATCCCGTCCCGCCTACGGCGGTCCACCCGTTCATATGGCCACGGGCGGCCATAGTCTGCCACACCAAATATTCGGCTATAAAAACATCTCGGATTGTTATACCATAATCAACTGAAAGGCAGTTGCCGCAAGCGACTTTGGCTCCCGAAGAGGGAGGTCGTGAGCGATTAATGAAGGTCCAGTGGACCTTCATAACGAGCAGCATTTGTGGGGAGGATCGCTGGAGGTAACTGCCTTTCAGTTGATTCAAAATTAGAAAATAAATAAAGGCGACTGAAGATATTCAATCGCCTTTATTCATATATTCTTGAATCAATTAGAACGTGTCGTAGTACTTGGCGTCACGAGGGGTGACTTTGTTCATATTCTCAAGGAGAAGATCATTGGTCTTGTACTCGTCCATCAGCTGAAGCATAAAGTTCATCGCCTCGGTAGGATTCATATCCGCAAGAAGCTTGCGCAGGATCCAGATTCTGTTGGCCGCCTCACGGCTGTAAAGGAGATCGTCACGGCGGGTGCTGGAAAGAACCACGTTCACGGCAGGGAAGATACGCCTGTTGGCCAAGGTCCTGTCAAGCTGAAGCTCCATATTGCCGGTACCCTTGAACTCCTCGAAGATCACATCATCCATCTTGGAACCTGTCTCAGTCAAGGCCGTCGCAAGGATTGTCAGCGAACCGCCACCCTCGATGTTACGCGCCGCACCGAAGAAACGCTTAGGCTTCTGCAGGGCATTGGCGTCCACACCTCCGGTCAAAACCTTACCGGAAGCCGGCTGCACTGTGTTGTACGCACGGGCCAGACGGGTGATGGAATCAAGCAGGATCACAACATCGTGACCACACTCCACAAGTCTGCGTGCCTTCTCCAGAACCATATTCGCGACCTTCACGTGCCTCTCGGCCGGCTCATCGAAAGTCGAGGCCACCACCTCGGCCTTTACGCTGCGGCTCATATCGGTAACCTCCTCAGGACGCTCGTCGATAAGAAGCACGATCTCGTAAACCTCCGGATGATTGTCCGCGATCGCGTTGGCGATTGACTTAAGCAGCATTGTCTTACCGGTCTTCGGCTGCGACACGATCAAGCCACGCTGGCCTTTTCCGATAGGAGTGAACATATCCACGATACGGCACGAAGGATCGCTCTGATGGCCGTGACCAAGAAGATTGAACTTTTCCTCCGGGAACAGCGGGGTGAGGAAATCAAACGGCACCCTGTCACGGATGTAGTCAGGAGTACGTCCGTTGATGTACTTGATCCTCACGAGAGGGAAGTACTTGTCACCCTCCTTAGGAGGACGGATCTCACCGGTGACGGTGTCACCGGATTTGAGGGCATTATTCTTTATCTGACTCTGGCTGACATAGATGTCGTCAGGGGAGTTGAGATAATTGTAGTCCGAAGAACGGAGAAAACCATAACCGTCCGGCATGATCTCCAGAACACCCGTCGCCTCCACAGTACCGTCAAACTCGATTTCCGGAGCTTTCGTCCTTTGATTTGGATTCTGGAAATTCTGTTGGGGCTTCTGCTGCTGGTTCGGGTTCTGTCCGTTGTTCTGCCCCTGGAACTTGTTCTTCTGCTTTCTGCGGGTAACATCAGCATGAGCCGCCGGATCATCCTTCAGATCATCAAAAAGCGCATGAATGAACTCCTTGCCATTTACCGGTTTGTCGGCTGAAGTCTGAGCATCGGGCTGTTGAGTGACTTCGGTGGCGGCAGCCTCCACGGATTCCGGCTTATTCTCCTCCACCGACGCAGCGGTCTCAACCTGAGTCTGAACCATAGCGGATTTAGGCTTACGTCCTCTTTTTTTAGGAGCCGGCTTAACCTCCGTTCCTTGAGCGGCGATAGGTTCCGCCTTTTGTTCTGAATTTTCCGCCTTGTCAGTCTTGACCTCCGGCTTCTGCTGCGATTTAGCCTTTTTCTCATCTTTCCTGGTGTCAGCCGACTTGGTATCCTGAACGCCGGATTGTTCCGGAAGCGGATTCTTGCGAGGCCTTCCACGTTTGGCTTTTGGTTTCTCTATCGGTTGAAGAGACGCGGCGGCAGCCTGCGCGTCAAGTATAGCATAGGACAGATTCTCATCAGTGAATTTCTTGATGTTCTTAATCTGATGCTCCTGAGCGACTTTTTCAAGCTGCTCTCTGCTCATCTGAGTGAGTTCAAATAAATTATAAGGCATAAACTTAAAATGAATCCGATGTAAGAACCGGATATGATTTCAGAAAAGTTATAGTGGATATAATAGCCCAAAGGCTTACGCTGAAAATGTCAGCATGCAAATATAAGATATTTAAGATAAACATCCAACTATTTATCCCAATAACTCGTACTTTTCTTGAATCTCAGCAAGTCAGCCAAAGCCGCCGCGTTCGCAGAGATGAGGAATGAATATGACTGGTACATTCCAGAAGGCACCCAAGAGACGGAAATATTGAAGCAATGCAGATCGTACCTGAAAGAGAACTGCGTCGTGGTCATCTTCATCGCTGTGAAATCCCATCCTGACTGCGCCTGCACAGACATCTTAGGGGTCAGTTGAATATTTCCTTGAACACCGAGTGTCTGGGTGTAGTTATCCTTCTTGCTGAGCTGGTTGTTGGCGTAGTTGTACGACCGGCTCATCGAGAAGCTATAGTTGAAGTTAAGGCTCCACGGAACGTTAGGATTCGTATAATACAACCATCCGCCAGGAATATATTCACCGGTCAAAGGATGATAGTATATTCTTCTGTAGTAGTCGGCCGGATTGCCGGAGCCACCACCGTCCCCGCCTGAAGATTTCGAACCGTCGTTGCCTTTGACAGTGCCTTTGCCGGACAATGAATATGACACAGAGGTGCTGACGTTGGTGAGCCTGAGAGGCACGCCTGTCTCCAGAAGGTTATATTTGTTGACCCGCTGTCCTCTCTCGTTGATGGCATACGGGTCGAAGTTCATGTTGCCGTTGATTCCAAGTTTGCCGAAAATAGAGGTGGACATGGACAGTCCCACATTGTTCATCTTGAGGGAATCTGCCAGGAAGTTATAGCCTGTGGAGAAGTTGAACTGATCAAGGATCTTCACTTTCTTCGATCCTGTGCCTGTCGTGTCTTTCATGTCACGCACCTTGGCTTCAAGGTTGTTGCCGAGCGAGATGCTCATGGTGGCGGATTTGCCCTTGCCTGGAGCCGAGTTGATCTGTCCCTGGTAAATGTTGTAGTCGTAGGATTTCTGCACGCCGAGAGTATCCACATAATTGAACGTGCGCCATCCGTTGAAGGCTTTGCCTTTCTCAGGACTGAAGCTCATGCTGACGCTCGGAGAGACGACATGACGAAGTGCCTGTATCTTATGATACTTGCCGAAATTGTACATTCCGTAGATCCGCGTGCTCATCGAAAGTGAACCGGAATAATTGTGTGTGGCGCCGAAGGTGCCGAACTGTTTGCCCATCTCGGTCTTCACGCTGTTTGTCTCTGGATCGAAATACGCCTCGCTCTTGCGGAAAAACCAGTTCATGCCGTAACTCACATTAGGGGCCACATTCAGGTATTTGAAAAGAGTGAAATCCGGCAGTTTTATCGAAAAATTATGAGCCACGCCATTCTGGAACTTGTCAATAAAGCCAGGTTCTCCGAACTCTGAGGCCTTGAAATTGATCTTGTTCTGGATGGATGTGTTGTAACCCAGGGCGAATTTCTCGTAGAAACGCTCTTTCCCGACCCTGTTCTTGATCTTGAAAGGATAGAATGTGGAGACAGAGAAAGTGATGTTAGGCAGTGTGAATGTGTATGAGCTGTCTCTTGAGTTCTGGCTGTGCAGGGCGTTGACCGACAGGTTGAACTTTCCGTTCCAGTTCTTTGAGTATGAGATGGAAGACGAGATCTGGTTCTGGAGAGCCTCCGACACCGAATGCGAGTTGTATCGGCTGTTGGAAGGGCTGGAGAAATTGACCGACGCCGAGAATGATGTTCCAGGGTGAGCCTTGGAATCCTGTGAGTGGGACCACCTTACTCCGAAGTTCTTGCTCTGGAAGAAGTCCGTGCTCCCTTTCTCGCCTGTCTGGTCGACTGAATAGTTGACGGCCAGGTTGCCGGTGAACTTGTACTTCACCATGTACCTTGAGTTAAGATTGGCCGCCCAAGAGCCAAGGGTGTAATAGTCACCTGTCAACGACATGTCAAAATAGTCTCCCAGAACGAAGTACATGCCGGCGTCCCTCAGGTAGAAACCACGCGCGTTCTCCTCTCCGAAAGACGGCATTAGAAGTCCGGTGGCTCTGTCAGGACGCTTGGGGATGAATCCGAACGGGATTCCTATCGGGAGATCCACATCCTCCACAACGAGATGCGCCGGACCGAACACCGTCTTCTGGGATGGTTTGGTGACAACTTTCGCCGAAGACAGCTTAAGGTAATAGTGCGGATGCTCAAGATCGCAGACCGTGTACTTGCCTTTGGTTATGTTGATGGACTTGTCCGGCATCATCTTGATGTTCTTCCCGTGAAGGATGCCGTCATCCTCCTTCGTTATCATGTTCGTGATCCTGGCCTTGCGGGTGTTGAAATTGTACCGGACCTCTTCCATGTTGAATGTCTGGCTGCCCTGGGTCATCTCCGGCTGCCCCTTCCACTCTTGGGCAAGGCTGTCGTAGGTGCCTCTGGCATAGACGGTGCCGGTGGACATGTCATATTCCATGTAGTCAGCCTTCAGTTTGATGTTCTCGTAGGAGACCTCGACGTCTCCCCAGTAATACATCTTGCGTTGACCGTTGGAAAAATCCTGCCTTATGGAATCTTTCGCTCCTGAGAATGCCGGTCTGGTAAGCGAGCTTTTGTCAAGAAGAAACAACGAGTCTGCCCTTGATGTTGAGTCAGCCACCCTTAGGGAATCTCTTCTGCGGGCGATTGAGTCTTCTGCGGGCGGCAAGGAATCCTTCGCCTGTGGCAAGGTCCCGGCGGCTGGACTGATGGAGTCCGGCGTAAACTGAGCCACAGAGGCCTTTCTCAGACTCCTGTTCCTCCTCACATCCTGCCCGAACATTGTCAGTCCAGTCAGCGCGGCAAGAGCCGCCACGAGGATAATATTATATGTATGCTTCTTGAATTGCAATTATTTTATAAATTTGCAAAAGACAAATATACTACATATTTTGGATTTACATCGCAATTTTCTTGCCGTACTTACGGCACTGTCGCTTTCAACGGCCGGATTTTTCGCTTATGCACAAAAGAATCCGTCGGCTTCGATACGTTTGTCAACCGTGGTCATAGACCCCGGTCACGGTGGCAAGGACTCCGGCTGCATAAGCCCGAGCGGAAAGACAATGGAGAAGACCTTGGTGCTGGACATATCCAAACGACTGGCCGATATGATCAAGGCAGGCTACCCGGATGTGAAGGTCATAATGACCAGAAGCGACGACACGTTTGTCACACTTCAAGGGAGGGCGGACATAGCGAACGCGAACAACGCGAACCTGTTCATCTCCGTCCACGTGAATTCCGTGCCAGGGAAGAAGAACGGCCCAAACGGCTATTCTGTGCATATCCTCGGCCAATACAACAGCAAGAACAAGGACATGTACGCCGGGAATATGGACGTGGTGCGCAGGGAGAACTCAGTCATAAAGCTTGAGGACGACTACACCACCCGCTATGAAGGCTTCGACCCGAACGATCCGGAGTCCTACATATTTATGAATCTGATGCAGAACGCCTACCTGGAGCAAAGCTTCAAGTTCGCCCAGGCAGTGGACAAGGAAATGAAGGGAGGAACGTTCCAGCATAGCCGAGGAATATCCCAGGATGCGTTCTACGTCCTGTGGCGTACGGCGATGCCATCAGTGCTCATAGAATGCGGATTCCTGTCCAACTCCGCCGACCGCGAGGCCCTGATCACCGAAAAGGGACGAGCCCGGATCGCTTCAGACATCTACGATGCGTTCAAAATCTACAAGAAGGAATATGACGGCTCGGACGCTGTCAAAGGCTCCGTAAAGGCAAAAAGCACAGGCTCTGAATCAAGCGTGGCTGAAGATGGGGTAACGGAAGTGTCTGTTAAAGAGGCTGCTTCAATTGTTTATGGAACTCAGGTTCTGGTATCTTCCAAATCAATGCCCGGCAACGATCCTTTCTTCAAAGGATATGACGTTATCAAGATGCCGGCCGGAAGACTTTTCAAGTATATCATAGGCTACTCTTCAGACTTGAACACAGCCAAGGAGATGAACCGCTCACTGAGCCGCGATTTCAAGGACTCATTTCTTGTAAAGGTTGAGAACCATACCGCGGAACGTCTGAGATAGCCCTTCTGAAATCCCGTTCTTCCACTTAATCAAAGCGTTGGAGGGACGGGATTTTTATTTTAGATAAATTCTAATTTATAACTCGCTTGATAATAGCCGATTTAAGAAAATTTTTAGTCGTAAAATATTGATTACGTT
>ERZ1034992.427-NODE-427-length-24246-cov-5.659915_pt1 | contig 24246 bp, 19 predicted proteins | sample MGYA00520695_ERZ1034992 | MGnify/ENA primary metagenome ERZ1034992 (study PRJEB33766, sample SAMN09781778) | gut metagenome | biome: gut microbiome | host: Homo sapiens | place: Madagascar | study: EMG produced TPA metagenomics assembly of the PRJNA485056 data set...
CAGTAAATGATAGCATATAAAATCATATCGAGGAGGACGTTATGAAAGAAAAATGGTATTCGATCCGGGAAGCGGCGGCGTATCTGGAAATTGGGGAACCTACTCTTTACCGCTGGATGCGGGACAGACGGATCACATACCGCAAAGTCGGCGATTCAACCTGTTTTCTGCAAACGGATCTGGATGCGGTTATCGAAGTGCATCACGCCGAAAAAAGCGCGGAAAAAGTCCGCCGGCAGTGTCCGTACTGCGGTTCAACAAATTTGCTGGAAGGTCGGCTGCGTTCCACCGGACTGCTGTATTTTCAGCTGGCAAAAAGCAAATTCTGGACTCTGAAAGACAGTGCGATCCGAACCGAAGGGCTGGTGTGCGCGCATTGCGGCGGGATTCTGCTGTTTGCCGACCGCGGCAAGCTGGATGCTCTGCGTCCGGCTGCCGTTGAAGAGCCGCAACCGGATGCGGAATCCGTCGGAGAGTGATTCAGAATTCTTTCTTTCCGGGTTTGGGCAGTGTCATGGCGAACAGCGAATTGCAGATTGCCATGACCGCGGCGAAGGAAAACAGCACGCCGACGCCGTAACGGTACCATACCCAGCCGCCCAGCGGAGCCGTGAGGATGGCGATCAGGTGATTGATTGAAATTCCTGTGGAAAGTGTCGAGGTCAGTTCGTCCGGATTGGCGGCGATTTCGCGCACATAGATATTTGCCGCCATGGAAGTTGTGCTGATAACGGCGTCCAGCAGAAAATTGACGCATACCACTGCCAGCGCAACTCCGGCGGAAAACAGATTTCCGGCAAAACCGTAGAGCAGACAGACCAAGCACAGAACGACGGTATCCCAGATCATGATGCTGCGGTATCCCCAGCGGTCGGTGAGCCGTCCGATCTGCGGCGCGGCGAAAATGTTGATCGTGGAGCAGACTCCGAGAATCACCGCCATTGCCGCCGTGTTGAAACCGTATTCCCGGATCAGCACATACGGGGCAAAAGTCAGAAACACCTGCTTGCGCGCGCCGTAGAAAAGTTCCAGGGCATAGTATTTGGAAAACTTACGGTTGAAGTACAGCCGGGGACGCCGGGACGGCTGATTCGGGGCATTTTTCGCAAAGGTGAGAATGGTACTGACCAGCATCAGGAGGATAATCAGTCCCCACAGCAGATTGAACAGAAGTTTTTCATCGTATTTCAGCCATTGGAATCCGGCGAAAAAGACCGCGGCGACAATGACGCTGCCGGCGACGCTGCCGAAATTCTGGACAGCCGTCAGATAGCCGAGCGATTGTCCGGCTTTGTCCGGTTTCGCAACCTGCATGGCAATGGCGTTGCGCACGGGCATGACCAGATGTTCGCCCATACTCCAGATCATGATGAAGGCGGTCACGAAAATCTTGTCTGCCGGGATCAGCAGCAGAGCCGCGCCCGCCATGGAGATCAGAGTTCCGATCCGCATTACTTTCCAGTCGCTGGTTTTATGCAGCAAAGCCAGAATGAACACCAGAGCCAGTCCCGGCAGTTCACGGAAAAATTCCAGCCAGCCGCGTTCCAGACTGTTCATGTGATACATATCCGCCAGAAAATTATTCATGGCGGCGGCGAAGCATCCGACCCCGATTCCCCAGATCAGAATACTGGAGAAAAACGCGTATGCTCCTGAATTTGGACGGAAAATCAGAGAGATTTTGGACATCATAAAAAATCAGTTCAGTTTTTTGAATTCATTGTTCCGGCTGTCCGTATCGGCTCCGTCCACTATTTCCGAGTTTATGACCGTGCATTCCACATCGACCGAATCGTCTTGCGGTTTGAAACCGCCGCCGTGCGGGGTAAAACTGCCGTGCTGGTTGGAACGGAAGATATGAAACATGCGCACTGATGGAATAAAGAACGAAAGCACCAGCAGAAAAAGCAGGAACGGCAGCAGTATACCGAGCAGCACAATGATAAAGGGCAATGCCAGCAGTACCAGCAGTATTTTACATAAAGCGTTCATGAACAGTTCCTTCTGTTATGTTTCAGATTATTCCTGACTTTCATGGTTCTGGGTGGAACCAGCCGTTTTGTCATGACCCTGATTCCGGGATTTCCGGGAGCGTTTGAATGCGCCCGGCAAAGGCGGCGGCAGCGCGTCTTCCAGTGTTTCCTCATGCCACAGTACATTGTTCTGAATGATTGCCAGTTCGCGCGCATGGGGATACCCCGGATGATCGAGCAGGCGTTTCAGATTCCGTTTTTTCAGACGAGTCTGCAGGGAGAGGGTGCGGACAGACGCGCTGACAGCCCGCCGGGTCAAGGCTCCGGGAGCCAGCACCAGGTGTACCAGATCCCACAGACGGTTATTCAGTTCGGGCTGAGTCTGCCAGAGCCCACCGGGTTCAGTCTGACCGATGAGGTGTTCTGCAAACGGCAGAGTGAAAATCGACATCGCCAGCGAAATGCTGTCCCGGTACAGGTTGGAGCGGACACGGCGGTTCCGTTCTTCCAGCAGGGCGAGCATATACTTGCATTGCGGCGTTTCCCAGCGGGCGTCCACGTAAGGAAGAAATTTTTTCAGGAATCCGTATTCGTGGAACGCTTTGAGAATGCGGTGTCCGTACGGATTCTTGAGAATTTTTTCCAGTTCCAGAGTCAGCCGGGAATTGGAAGCATGGTCGATGAGGTCAAGACAGGCATTGACAGCTTTCCCGGTTTCCTCTTCGAGGGAAAACCCGTACTGTCCGACCAGTTTGATGGCGCGGAGAATGCGGACCGGATCCTCTTCGAACCGGAGAGCGGGTTCGCCGATACAGCGGATGCAGTGGTTCTGAATATCCTGCAGTCCCATGCCGGTGTAGTCCAGAATGCGGTCCTGAACCGGGTCATAGAACAGGGCGTTGATGGTGAAATCGCGCCGCCAGGCGTCTTCCTGCGAAGTTCCGAATTCATTGTCCTGAACAATCAGATTTTCAGGAGTTTCCAGACCGGGCCGGTGCAGTTCCTGCTGTGGCTGCGGATGGCGCCGGAAGGTGCTGATTTCAATAATGTCTCCGCGGATGAACAGATGCACGAGCCGGAAGCGTTTTCCTATGATGAGTGTGCGCCGGTCGCGGAAGACCTTGCGGACTTCCTCCGGAGTGGCCGAAGTGGAAATGTCATAATCTTTCGGAGTGCGGTCGAGCAACAGGTCGCGCACTGCGCCCCCGACGATATATGCCTCGTATCCGGCATTCTGCAATTTTACAATAATCCCGATGATGGCGGGATCGATAAGTGATTTCAGCTGCATGTTTGTCCGTGTCGCTTCAGTAAAGATAAGGTTTCTGGATTACGGTGTCCACGCCGTCCATGGCGGGATCGCGTTCGGGGTAATCCGCGTTGAAATGGAGTCCGCGGCTTTCATGCCGGAGCATGGCGGAGTCGATGATGAGTTCCGCAGTCGTGGCGATATTGCGCAGTTCCACCAGGTCGCTGGTGATATGAAAATCCCAGTAATACTTGTGGATCTCATTCTGGATGTTGACGATACGCCGTTTTGCCCGTTCGAGCCGTTTGTCCGTGCGGACAATTCCGACGTAGTCCCACATGAACCGGCGGATTTCGTCCCAGTTATGGGAAATGACCACCAGTTCATCGGAATTGGTGGCGTTGCCGGTCGTCCACGGCGGAATCGGAAAATCGGGGCGTTCGGAACGGAGTTCATCCAGATGTGCGGCGATGTGTTCCGATGCCAGTTTCGGCATGACGATGGTTTCCAGCAGGCTGTTGCTGGCAAGACGGTTTGCACCGTGCAGACCGGTGCAGGCGGTTTCGCCGACTGCATAGAGACCGCGGATTCCGGTATACCCGTTGACTTCGGTTTTCACGCCGCCGCAGCTGAAATGTGCGCCGGGGACGACCGGAATCGGGGTTTTTGCGGGATTGATGCCCAGCTCACAGCATTGTGCGAAGATGCGCGGAAAACGCATCCGCAGGAACTCTTCGCTTTTGTGGGTCATATCCAGATACGCGCAGGGCTGTCCGGTGCGTTTGAGTTCACTGTCGATGGCGCGTGCCACCACGTCGCGCGGGGCGAGACTCTTCATCTCATGGTAATTCTGCATGAATTCCGAGTATTTGCCTTTGCGGTACTGCATTTTGAGAACGCCGCCTTCGCCGCGGAGAGCTTCGCTGATGAGGAAGTTCTTGACTTTCGGATGGTAGAGCAGCGTGGGATGGAACTGGAAGAATTCCATATTGGCGATTGTCGCATAAGCCCGGTATGCCATGGCGACGCCTGCGCCGCAGGCGACGTCGGAATTGCAGGTGCAGAGATAGACTTTGCCGCAGCCGCCGGTGGCGATGGAAGTGGTCAGCGCACCGAACGTTTTGACACATCCCGCCGCAATGTCCAGCACATACGCGCCGAGGCAGATGTCGTGGTCCTCCCCTTTGCCCATGCGCGCTTTGGTGATGAGGTCGACGGCGATATGGTTTTCGAACACATGGATCCGCGGATTTCTGCGGCATGCCGCAATCAGGGAACGTTCCACTTCCTCGCCGGTGATGTCGCCGGCATGAAGTATGCGCCGTTTATGGTGTCCGCCTTCGCGTCCGAGGTCATATTCATCTTTGTGGGATTCCTTGGGGTCGCCCATTTCCCCGCGCGTGGTGAAATGGGTTCCGATGGTCTGCGTGAGCCATTGGATGCGTTCGGGTCCGGCTTCGATGATTTTCCGGGCATTGGCTTCATTGCAGAGATTGCCGCCGGCGTTGAGGGTATCGGCGAGATGTTCATCGAAAGAATCCTGGTCGTTGGTCACGCAGGCGATTCCGCCCTGGGCGAGACGGCTGTTGCAGTCGTCGATAGCGCCTTTGGTGACAACGGCGATTTCGCCGGAGCATTTTTCCGCCAGAGTCAATGCACTGGAAAGTCCTGCCAGTCCGCTGCCTATCACAAGGTGGTCGAAGTATAATTCCTGATTCTTTGTCATTTTTTCCGCACCTTTTTTCATTTGCGGGTTTTATTTTGCCATTTGAACAGGTAAATTACATGCACTTCGGCAATATTGCTAATTATTAGTGAAGGAAAAGTGTTTTTTTTATGAATATTTTTTGGAAAAAAGGCAAAATCAGCCCCGAACGGCTGCTTGCATTCCGTTGCGGGCGTCCCGGGATGTTTCTTCCGTTTCTGATCTGCGCGGGTTCGGGCGCATTGTATGCGACGGTTTTCGCGGGGATGGACTGGTACGGTCTGGCGTGGTTCGGGATGATGCCGCTGTACTGGCTGATCCGTACCGGCAGTTCCCGCCGGGCGTTCTGGCTGTCGCTGACCTGGGGCTGCTTTGAGAGCCTGTTCGCGTTCATGTGGCTGCGTGAAATCATGTTCTTCATTCCGTTTGTGTTCTGCTTTGTGCTGGGGATGTTCCCCGCCGTCTGGGGGGCGGCGGTTCCGTTTCTGTACCGCAATTTTATGATACCGCCGGAAATCCGGCTCAAAGGCGGTGCGGCAGCGGCGCAATACGAATGCCGCAATCCGTTCAAAGCCATCGCATTTTTCCTGGTTCTTGCCGCCTGGTGGTGTGTGACGGAATGGGTGCGTTCCTGGATTTTCACCGGACTGCCGTGGAATCTGATCGGATCGAGCCAGTGGCGGTGTCTGCCGATGATTCAGATCTGCGAATATACGGGAATCTACGGCATCAGTTTTCTGGTCGTGCTGGTCAACGTTACCCTGGCGGATTATCTGCGGCAATTGCCGCACGGCGGATTCCGGCGCTGTTATCCGCTGCTGTTCGTGCTGGCACTGGTTTACCTGAATGTGATGAGCGGCATGAAAGCGATCCGCCGGGTGGAACGACTTCCTTTGGAAAACCGGGCGCGGATCGGGGTTGTTCAGCCGCATCTTTCCCAAAGACGCAGCGGCGGAACGGAAAAAGTTACGGAAGCCATTGAGGTCTGTGCGGAACTGACGGAACAGCTGCTCAGGAACCATCCGGGCGATGCCCGTCCGGAACTGCTGGTCTGGCCGGAAACCGCCGTGCCGGTCGCTTACAATGCGGATTATCCGCTGTCGGATCTGTACCGCCGCACAGTGGCGCAGCTGGGGCTGAAATCCGGATTGCCGATGCTGATCGGGAGCCTGTTCCTGAAAATGTCGCAGACCAGACAGGGCGAAGTGGATGTCTACAATTCCGCACTGCTGGTGCGTCCGGGCGGGCTGGTGGCGGATTCCCACAGCAAAGTGCATATTGTGCCGTTCGGGGAATATGTGCCGTACGGCGACCGTTTTCCGATCCTGAACCGGATTGTCGGCATGGGGCGCAATCTCACACGCGGACCGGAGTTCCGGCCGGTGGAAATCCTGCCCGGACTCCGTGCCGGAATCTCCATCTGTTATGAGGACATCTTTGCCTATATCTCCCGCGCTTATGCGATCCGGGACGCCAATGCGCTGCTGGTGGTTACGAATGACGCCTGGTATCCGTCCAGCAATGAACCCGTCCAGCATTTTGCCAATTCGCTGTTCCGTGCGGTGGAAACCCGGCTGCCCATGATCCGTATCGGCAACGCGGATTACAGCGCAGTGATCGAGCCGACCGGGAAAGTTTCCGGAGCGTTGTTCCAGACTCCTGCCGGACATCCGGATCCGGGCAGGTCGGAGCGCGTTTCCGGCATCCTGTCTTTGACGTATCAGGATGATTCGCAGCCGACCTTCTATACCCAGTACGGCAATCTGTTCATTGGATTCTGCGGAACGTATGCCCTGCTGATTCTGGCGTTTGCCCTGCTGAACTGGCGGCTGTATCACCAGTCCATGGCGGATGTGTTCAAACGTCCGGAGGAAAACGGCGTTCAATCCTGATTTCTGCGCCGGAGAATTTCCCGCGCGACTTCATGATTACGGTTGGGCAGCCCCAGCTTTTCGCCGATGGCCATTGCGTCCTCAATGTTGCCCCAGACATCCTCCGGGCGGTGTGCGTCCGCGCCGGCGACAGCCCGGATTCCGTATTCCGCGGCAAGTTCCCAGAACGGCAGCCACGGATACGGCGGGCGTATCCCTTCGACAGTTTCGATTGGTTTCTTGCGCAAGCCGTAAGCATTGATTTCCAGCGGAATGTTCAGTGCCAGCGACGCCTCGATGATGTCCTTGTACGCCGCCCGGTGATCGGGTGTCCAGCGGTCGCAGACGAGAGCCGTGATGTCCGGATGGGCAATATAGCTTACCAGTCCGGTTTCCATGATTTCAATGGTTGTCCGGACAAATTCCCGGAGCAGGGGGAGTGAGATCGGTTTTTCACAGTCCAGATGCCGTGCCGGCTGTCCGTTGGCGGCGGGCAGGAAATGCGCTCCGGCGATCAGGTAGTCCAGATCCTGTTTCTCCAGAAATTCTTCTTTGTAGAAATTGACGCCGAGAACCGGCCGGTAGTCGATTTCCAGTCCGGCGAGAATGGTCAGCCGCGGGAAAACCCTGCGTGCTTCTTCAATTTCCCGGCGGTATGCCGGTAGCTCGGAAAAATCCATGCGCGACGGCTGGTATTCATGATCAGGGAAGGGGGAATGGTCGGAAAATCCGAGAATGGAAATTCCCGCTTCCACGGCTGCCTTGCAGTAATCATGAATATTGCCTGAAGCATGTTTGCAGCGGCTGGTGTGAGTGTGCAGATTTACACGCGGAATATGTTTTTGCTGATCCATGGTTCACTTCTTTCTGTCTGACCGGTTGTCCGGGGGCGTAATATAGCACTGTCCCATGAAAAAACAACCGACGCGGCGGAAATCATTCCCGGACCACCGGATTTTCCTTTTCGAGTTTCTCAATGGCGCGCTGAATTTCATGCGGCGGCTTTTCATGTCTCGCCAGCAGCAGATAGCCGATGGGGACAATGAACAGCGTCAGAAAACAGGCACTGGTTCCGCCGTAAAACACCACGGCTCCGAGACATTGCCGGCTGACAGCTCCCGCGCCGCTTGCCATCAGCAGCGGAATGGCTCCGACCACAGTTGAAACCCCGGTCATGAGAATCGGACGCAGCCGCAGTTTCGAGGCTTCGAACACCGCTTCTTCGAAGGGCTTCCCGGAGTCGCGGAGCTGGTTGGCGAATTCCACAATCAGAATCCCGTTCTTTGCCGCCAGACCAATCAGCATGATGATGCCGATCTGGGTATAGATGTTCATGGTCATACCGCTGAACAGCAGCGCGGCAATCGCTCCGATCATGCCCAGCGGCACGGTCATCATCACAATGAACGGACTGATGAACGACTCGAACTGTGCAGACAGCACCAGGTAGGACACCAGCAGCGCCAGTCCGAAAATGAACAGCATTGATCCCGAAGTCTGTTTGAGATCTTTGGACTGTCCTTTGTAGGCAATCTGGGCATATTCCGGCAGTTCCTGCCGGGCGGTTTTTTCCAGAAAACTCAACACGTCGCTGAGCGCATAGCCCGGCGCCACGTTGCCGGTGATGGTGATGGCACGCATACGGTTGTAGCGGCTGAGCCGTCCTGCGTCGCCGACTTCCCGGATTTTGATCAGATTGTCCAGCGGCACCAGTTGCCCGGAGGTGGCGGAACGCACGTAGATGTTGCTGAGGTCGGACGGCGTGGCGCGGCTGAAACGGTCCGCCTGAAGCACCACATCGTATTCCTGCCCGCGGTCAAGGAACGTGGTCACTTTCTTGGAACCGAGCATGGTTTCGAGCGTAGTCCCGATGACTTTTGCCTGCACTCCCAGCTCGTTGGCGCGTTTGCGGTCAACTTCCACATGCAGCTGCGGGGTGGTTTCCTTGTAGTCGTAATCCACATCGGTGATGCCTGGATACTGACGGGCTTTTTCCAGCAGGATGTCTCGCCAGCGCACCAGCTCGGCGTAGTCCGGACCGCCGATTACAAACTGTACCGGATTGCCGCGCGAACCGATGCCGCCGGGCAGAAACGGCTGAAGTTTCAGTGTCGGAATCAGGGACAGTTTTTGGCGCAGTTCATCGGTGAGTTCCCGTGAAGTGCGGCTGCGCTGCGACCAGTTGGCAAGTTCCAGCATGGCAAAACCCGTGTTCGCCGCACCCTGGCTGTCGCCGAACTGCGGAACCACTACCATGAGCGTGGTTCCTTCCCCTGATTCCACGATCGGGTACACCGTGTTCATCATCTGATAGGAGGCGTCATTCATGGTATAGAAATTGGTTCCTTCCGGCGACTGCATACGGATATTGACCATGCCGCGGTCTTCCTGCGGTTCGTATTCCGAAGGCAGACGCTGCCAGCCCCAGACCATCAGAACGCAGATTGCCAGAAAAATAAACATGGTCAGATACGGAGCTTTTGCCGTTCCGCGCAGCAGAAAGCCGTAGCCGTTTTCCAGCATGGCCATCATGCGGTTGACGGCTTTCCCCAGGAAGGATTCCTCTTTCTTTTTCAGCAGTTTGGAACAGAGCATCGGCGTGAAAACCACTGCCACCAGACTGGAAAAACAGACGGACGCCGTCATGGCAACCGCAAATTCCGTGAAGAGTTTGCCGGTTTTGCCTGCCCACAGACAGATCGGCATGAACACCGCCACCAGAACCAGTGTCGTGGCAATGACCGCAAACAGCACCTGATCCGAACCGCGCACCGCTGCCAGCAGCGGCGGTTCTCCTTCCTCAATCCGGCGGTGAATGTTTTCCAGCACGACAATCGTGTCATCCACCACCATGCCGATGGCAAGCACCAGTGCCAGCAGAGTCAGGATGTTGACACTGTATTTCATCATGTAAAGGACGATGAACGAACCCATCAGCGAAATCGGCACGGTCAATGCCGGAATCAGCGAAGCACGGACAGTTCCCAGAAACAGGAAGATGATCAGAATCACCAGAATTGCCGAAATGATCAGCGACTCCTTGACTTCCCTGATGGAGGCGTTGATGAATTTGGACTCGTCGCGCAGAACCCGGATTTCCATGCCCTGCGGCATATTTTTCCGCAGATCTTCCAGCAGCGCCTTTGCCCCGGCGGAAACCGTCAGCGTGTTGGCAGTGGACTGCTTGTAGACGCCGATGCCGATCATCGGCTGTTTGTTGGTGGTGAACAGCTGTCGGGTGTTGCGCGGTCCGAGCTGCACATCCGCTACATCCCCCAGCCGGATGTAGTTGCCGTCGGCGCTGCGTTTCAGCACCATGGCGCGGAAATCCTCCGGCGTGAAATACTGACGGTTCAGCCGCACCACAAATTCCCGTTCAAATGACTCAATGCGTCCGCCGGGATTCTCCACGTTTTCTTTCTGCAGGGTGTCTTCAATATCGGCAACGGTAATGCCGCGCGCCGCCATCGCCGTGCGGTTCAGCCAGATACGCATGGACTGTTCCTGCGCGCCGAGAATGGAGGCGTCCGCCACTCCGTCAATTACGGAAAAGCGGTCCAGCAGATAGCGGTCAACATAATCGGTAAGCTCCATGCGGGTCATTTTACTGCTGGTGACGGAGAAAATCATGACCGGCGAACCGGAAGAATCGTATTTGGCGACAACCGGGGAATCGGCTTCATCCGGGAGTTTGCTCAGAATGCGGCTGACCCGGTCGCGGACGTCGTTGGCGGCGGCGTCAATGTCGCGGTTCACCGAAAATTCCAGCGTGATCCGGGAACGCCCGTCGCGGCTGAACGATTCAATGGAATCCAGACCCTCGATTCCCGCCACGGTTCCTTCAATGATTTCCGTGATTTTGGTTTCCACTACGCTGGCGGAAGCTCCGTCGTAATTCGTGGATATGGAAATCATCGGCACGTCGATATCCGGAAATTCCCGCACCGGCATACGGCTCAGCCCGATTGCCCCGAACACAATGACCAGGAGCATCAGCACAACCGCCAGCACCGGACGCGATACGGAAACGGAACAGATGCTCATGGCTGCACCCCTTTTCCCGGTTCCGCCGAAGTCATGTCGCGCACCTGTCCGCCGTCTGTCAGTTTCAGAACACCGTCCGTGACCAGCAGCTCTTTTTCACGCAGACCCGAAAGGACTTCGACTCTGCCGCGGCTGCGCTGTCCCAGCTGGATTTCCCGCCGCTGCACAGTCCGGCTTTCCGGCTGATAAACAAACGCGTACTGAATTTCTCCGAGACTCATGACCGCCTGTTCCGGGATGGTAATGGCGGAGTGGCTGCCCAGTTCCAGTTTCACCACAAACAGCATCCCCGGCGTCAGCCGTTCTTCCGGATTGGGAACGACGGCGCGGACTTCCACGGTCCGGGTGACGTCGTCGATCCGGGGCGAAACCACGGTGATGGTTCCGTCGAAGACCCGGTTCGGGTAGGCAGCTGTCTGTACCCCGACCTTCTGACCGGGATGGATTTGCGGGAAATATTTTTCCGAAACCCGGAAATCCACTTTAATGGCGCTGATGTCATCCAGCGTGGTGATTTTGGTTCCCGGCGACACCAGGTCGCCGATGCTGATTTTTCTCATGCCGAGCCGTCCGGAAAACGGCGCAATGATCCGGCGGTTGCCGATCTGGTATTCCACAATATTGACCGCGGTTTTGGCGCGGGAGACCGCCGTTTTTGCCGCGTCGAAATCTTTCTGCGAAGTGATCCGCGCATGATACAGCGGCGTGAGGCGGTTCAGTTCGCGTTCCTGTTCCGCCAGATTGATCCGGGTCTGCTGAAGTTCCGCCTGGTACTGGTCATCCCGCAGCTGAACCAGCCGTTGATCTTTCTGCACATTCTGTCCATCGTCGAAATACAATCCGACAACCAGTTCCGTGGCGTTGGCGGTGATGTCGACGGATTCCTTTGCCAGTCCCGTGCCGATGCCTTCCACGGTGGTCTGAATGATTTCTGATTTCACGGGTTCTGTCCGGATGGACGGCAGTTCCGTTTTCCGCTGCATGGCGCTGATTTTCCGTTCGCTGCCGGTTTTCATATAAAACAGGACTGCGCCTGCAAGAATTGCTCCGCCGATCAGAATTTCACTGCTGCGGAAAAAAATCTTTTTCCATTCCATGATCATTTGCTCCTGTAGCTGACGAATTCCATTTTCGGGTATCATATATGCCGGAGACAATGCTGTCAAATTTCATGAACAGAAATTAATGTTCCGCGCGGATGTTTTCCCGAAAGTCAATGTGTTCTTTTATGGAACGGAAAAAATACGGATTTATTGTGCCGGATAACTGAAAAATATAAAAAACTATTTCGGGGAGCGGTATTTTTTCAGCAGATTCAGCACTTTCCCGCGGAAAGTCATGAGCTGATCGAAATGGAAATCCGCTTTTGCCGCGGCTTCCGGATGTTTTTCCGACAGGGTGCGGAATTCCCCCATCAGAGAATTGAGATCGGCAAGCAGACGTTTGGTCAGAGCAATCCGGAGTGCAGGATATTCTTCCTCGTCCATGTCGATGAGGTCGCAGCTCCGCGCCATGATTTTTCCGTAAAGACACAGAATGCGCATTCCGCGGATTGTGATTTCCGGAGCGGAGTCGGAGGCAAAATACATCGCCCACAGACGAGCCAGACGGCTGGCGGCAATGTAGAAATCTGCTCCGTCGCGTTTCTGCCAGTCTTCAGAAAAATCGGCTTCGGCGTTTTCTTCGTCGTTGTCGAACATGTCATCCAGGAAAGTTCCGGAGTAATCCCCGTCGGCGGGAACCAATCCCGGTTTTTCCTGAATATGTTTCATGATGACGGCGTCCTCCGAGGGCAGGTCGATGTAGCGCGGCAGTTCCTGCATGTAGGCAGCCACGCGTTCATCATCTTTTTTGAGTTCGGCTTCCCAGTCGAACTCGTTCCATTTGTCTTTGAGGACGCCAGACATCTTATTTCTTCCCGGCTTCTTCGGCTTTTTTCTTCGCGGCGTTTTCCCGGCGTTTGATTGCTGCTTCAATGCGCTTGACCGCATCGGTTTTCGGCGCATCGCTCCAGAGATCTTCCAGCTGATAGAGCGAACGGCTGTCTTCGGTCATGATATGGACCATGACCATGCCGTAATCCACTATGATCCAGCGGCTTTCGGGGGAGCCGTCCACATGGAGCGGTTTCATTTTGAGTTTTTCCAGCACGCCGCGCTGGATGCGTTCCGCAATGGCGCGGATATGCGGTTCGGAGGTCGCCGTGCAGAGTATGAAATAATCACTGACCGCCGCCACTTCCTTCAGGTCGATGCGGACAATGTTTTCCGCTTTGCGGTCGTATGCGATTTCCTCGCAGAGCTTGAGCAGCCTGTCCGCCGTAACTTTTATTTCTTTCACCATGGATTCCTCCGTCGGTTGTTAAACATACAAATGGTGTGCGGTAATATAATCCGCCACATCCTTTTTGACAAACTCCGATACGCTTTTGATTCCGTCTTTTTTTATTTTTTCCCGGATTTGCGTGGATGACAGCGGAAACTGCGGCATGTCCGGCAGGATGGACGCCCGGATTTTCCGGATTTCCTCCGCATTCCAGTCCTTCGACAGATCTATGGAATCCGCCGGCATATCCGGACGCGGGTAGACGATCAGTCCGAATTCCTTCACCAGTTCATGGCTCCCGTACCAGGTCGCCAGCTTCGCCAGCGTGTCCGTCCCCATGAACAGCAGCAGTTCTCCGTAACGGTTTTCCGCCCGCAGTTCGCGCAGGGTGTCCAGTGTGTAGGATTTGCCCGGACGCCGGCTTTCGATGTCCGAACAGAGAAAACCCGGTTCACCGGCAACCGCCAGCCGCACCATCATCATCCGGTCGGCGAACGGGGTGATGCCGGTACCGGATTTGTAGACATGCGGAAGCACGGCAGCGGGGACAAAAAGAATCCGATCCGCCGCGCCGTGTTTCAGTATTTCACGGGCTGTCGCCAGGTGAGTGTTGTGGACGGGATCGAAGGTTCCGCCGTAAAATGCTGTTCTCATTTCTCTGCAGTCTTCTTTCCCGTTCCGCAATTATTTCGCCGGTTCGATTTTGTCGAATCCGCAGTACGGACGCAGCACTTCCGGAATGTTCACCGAGCCGTCCTTCTGCAGATGGTTTTCCAAAAACGCAATCAGCATGCGCGGCGGCGCAACCACCGTGTTGTTGAGCGTGTGGACCAGATAATTGCCTTTTTCGCCTTTGGCACGGATGCGCAGACGGCGCGCCTGGGCGTCTCCCAGCGTGGAGCAGGAGCCGACTTCAAAGTATTTCTGCTGACGCGGAGACCAGGCTTCCACGTCCAGAGATTTCACTTTGAGGTCAGCCAGGTCGCCGGAACAGCATTCCAGCGTGCGTACCGGAATGTCCATCGAACGGAAGAAATCCACGGTGTTCTGCCACAGCTTGTCAAACCACATCATACTGTCTTCCGGTTTGCAGAGGACAATCATTTCCTGTTTTTCAAACTGATGGATACGGTATACGCCGCGTTCTTCGATGCCGTGTGCGCCTTTTTCCTTGCGGAAGCAGGGCGAATAGCTCGTGAGCGTGAGCGGCAGCTGTTCTTCCGGAATGATCTGGTCGATGAAACGTCCGATCATGGAGTGTTCGGAGGTTCCGATCAGATACAGGTCTTCCCCTTCGATCTTGTACATCATGTTGTCCATTTCCGCAAAACTCATCACGCCGGAAACGACGCTGCTGCGGATCATGAACGGCGGAATGCAGTACGTGAAACCGCGGTTGACCATGAAATTGCGGGCATACGTCAGAATGGAGGAGTGCAGAATGGCGATTTTTCCGGTCAGATAATAGAAACCGTTGCCGGCAACCCGGCGTGCGCTGTCCAGGTCAATCCCGCTCAGCCGTTCCATGATTTCCGTATGGTACGGAATTTCAAAGTCCGGCACTTTCGGCTCGCCGAAACGTTCCCGCTCCACGTTCTGGCTGTCATCCCTGCCGATCGGCACGGATGCGTCTATCATGTTCGGGAGGATCATCATGTTTTTCGTCAGATCCTCGCCGACCTGTTTTTCCTCTTCGGTGAGCGCGGTGATGCGGTCGCCTTCGAGCGCAACCTCCTTTTTGACTTCTTCCGCTTCGGCTTTCCTGCCTTCCTTCATCAGTGCGCCGATCTGCTTGGACGCGGCGTTGCGTTTGGCGCGCAGGCTTTCCACTTCGGTTTTGATGGAACGCAGACGGACGTCCTCTTCCAGAACCTTGTCTACGGTTTCCAGTTTCTGTTCCTGGAATTTTTTGCGGATATTTTCCTTGACCGCTTCCGGATTTTCCCGGACGAATTTAATGTCAAGCATTTTTTATCTCCAATTGATGGTGATGATTCCTCAGAACTGGGGCAGCGGGAATCCGGCGGTGAACGCCATGACTTCTTCGCCGATCTTCGCCAGCGCGGCATCATCGTCCTTCGCCGCCACGGCACGGTCGATGAAATCCGCGATCCGGAGCATTTCCGCTTCCTTCATGCCGCGGGTCGTAACCGCCGGGGTGCCGATACGGACACCGCTGGTGATGAACGGCTTTTCCGGATCAAACGGAATCATGTTCTTGTTCAGCGTGATGTGCGCTTTATCGCAGGCAATCTGCACTTCCTTGCCCGTGGCGTGTTTCGGACGCAGGTCAACCAGCATCAGGTGGTTGTCCGTGCCGCCGGAAACGATCCGGAAACCTTTGTCTTTCAGTGCCTGCGCCAGCACGGCGGCGTTCTTCACGATCTGCTGCTGATACGCTTTGAATTCCGGGGACATCGCTTCTTTGAAGCAGATGGCTTTCGCCGCAATTACATGTTCCAGCGGTCCGCCCTGAAGTCCGGGGAATACTTTGGAATTGATCGCTTTGAGGTATTTTTCCTTACAGAGAATCAGTCCGGAACGGGGACCGCGCAGGGTTTTGTGCGTGGTCGTGGTGACCACATCGCAATAGGGGACCGGGGACGGATGTACGCCCGCCGCCACCAGACCGGCGATATGCGCCATATCCACAAAGAGATAGGCGTTCGCCTTGTCCGCGATCTGACGCAGACGCGGGAAGTCGATGATGCGCGGATAGGCGGAGGCACCGGCAAGAATCATGCGGGGTTTGCATTCCATGGCAAGACGTTCAATCTCGTCGTAGTCAATCATTTCGGTTTCCTGCGAAACGCCGTAGGGGACGATGTTGAACAGATTGCCGGAGAAGTTCATCGGGTGTCCGTGGGTCAGGTGTCCGCCGTGATCCAGACTCATGGAGAGAACGGTGTCGCCGGGATTGAGCAGGGCGAAGTAGACTGCCATGTTCGCCTGGCTGCCGGCATGGGGCTGCACGTTGGCGGCTTCCGCTCCGAACAGTTCGCAGGCGCGTTTGATGGCGAGTTTTTCGATTTCGTCGATGAACTGGCAGCCGCCGTAATAGCGTTTGCCGGCATAGCCTTCGGCATATTTGTTCGTGAGAACGGAACCCTGCGCCGCACGGATCGCCGTGCTGGTGAAGTTTTCCGATGCAATCAGTTCAATGCCTTTGTCCTGACGTTCGGCTTCCTTGTCAATCCACATCGCCACTTCCGGGTCGACGGAACGGATCGCCGCAATGTCGTCATATGTTTCGGTTTCCGCTTTTTCCAGACGGGTGATATGACGCTGGTCATTGCTGAACGGAGTGGACGCCCAGACGCTGATGATGTTTTTGATGGTGTTGAAGTCAACATAATCCGCGGGCAGCACCAGCACATTGGAGCAGTTGTGTTCGCGGGAGGCTTTCGCCACCTGTTCGGAATAGGCGACGACTGCGCGGACGCCGTGGAAACGGTTGGCGGTGATGCCCATGCCCACGCCGGAACGGCAGATCAGCACGCCGCAGGACAGTTCGCCTTTGGAGACTGCCGCCGCCATCGGTGCGCCGAAATCCGGATAGTCATCCGCCGGATTCAGTGCGGCAGGACCGAAGTCCTTCACCTGAAAACCGAGCGTTCCGAGATATTCGGAAACCTGTTTCTTCAATTCAAATCCGCCGTGGTCCGACGCGATTCCGATGGCTCCTTTGGGAGCAAACTGCCAGTCTGTGATTTTCTGCATGTTGGTCATCCTTGGTTGGTTGGGTTATGATGAATAAGTGAAAGATACAAATTGTCCACGGCTTCCCGGATCGTCCGGAAACATTTCCGGTAGCTTTCCAGGTCGCCTCCGTACGGATCGGGTACAGCCCCTTCCGGCGTCTCTTTGGAAAAATGAGTCAGCAGGAAAGTTTTCGATTCCATTTCCGGCATGAGTTTGAGCAGTGCGTAACGGTGCGAACCGGTCATGACCGCAATCACGTCAGCATCCAGCACCATGGCTTCCGACAGCTGGCGCGAAGCATGTCCCGACAAGTCGCCGCCTGCTTCCTTCACCGCCTCCTGCGCATGAAGACTGGCATTTTCGCCCGGATACGCATCCATCCCCGCTGACATCGCCTGAATGTCGCTCCGTCCGTCTTTTTCGCAGAGATGACGCAGCCAGGCTTCCGCCATCGGGCTCCGGCAAGTGTTCCCTGTGCATACAAAAAGCACTTTCTTCATAACAAAATCCCTTTTTTTCTCAAACTCCGGTTGAATACCGCCTTCCGGAAGGGTATTTTAAATAGCAAAGGAGTAATATAACACACAAACCCGTAATTTTCATCAGGTATTATGCAGAATTTTGAGAAAACATTGGAAGAAATCCATATTTTGACCGGACGCTATGCCCTTTTCAATGACATTTGCCCGCTTCCGGACGACCGTTTCATCGAATTGGACCTGGGCTGCGGCAAAGGCGGTTTCACTGCCGCTCTTGCCCGGAAGTACCCCGAACGTCTCATCCTCGCCGCCGACATCATGCTCGGCCGTATGCGCAAAGTCAGGAAAAAAGTCGAACAGCTCGGCTGCCGCAACGTATGTTATCTCCGTACCGAAGCGCGTTTCCTGCTCGGCTTCTGCCTCCCCGACCGCTGTCTGGACCGCGTTCACATCCTCTGTCCCGACCCGTGGCCGAAGGATCGCCACCGCGGACATCGTCTGCTCTGTGCGGACTTCATGATGCCCATCAACCGCGTTCTCAAAGAAGGCGGCATTTTCCATTTCGCCACAGATGATCCCGAATATCTGGAGGCGGTGGTCAAGCTGGTGAACAGTTCTGGATTGTTCGAACCTGCTGATGCCGATGCTCTTGCCGATGTTTCCGGCGAAGAGTTTCGCACTGAATTTGAACGCGACTGGCTGGCGCAGGGCAAGACGGTTCCGCATCTGGCGTGGCGCGCACTGAAACCCGCATTCACCGGAATGCATTGAGGCTGTCTTATGGAACTGCTGGCTCCCGCTGGAAATCTGGACTGCGCTCTTGCCGCTTTTGACGAGGGCGCGGATGCCGTTTATGCCGGGCTGAAACGCTTCAACGCGCGTGAACGCACGGAAAATTTTTCCCGTGAGGAAATGTCGCGTCTGATCGCGTATGCCCATAAACACGGACGCAAGGTCTATGTTACGTTCAATACGCTGGTCAAGGAAAATGAACTGGCGGACGTCGCATCCGAACTGGCGGAACTGGAACGCCTCCGTCCGGATGCCGTTATCGTGCAGGACCTCGGCGTGGTCCGGATGGCCCGGCAGTTTTTCCCCGCGCTGACTCTGCATGCCTCCACGCAGATGAGTCTGCACAATTCCGCCGGATTGCAGTTCGCTGCGGAACTCGGACTGTCGCGGGTGATTCTGGAACGTCAGACCACGTTGTCCGAACTGGCTGCCATGATGCGCACCAAACCGCCGGTCGAGGTGGAAGTCTTTATTCACGGCGCACTGTGCTGCTGCATTTCCGGAACCTGCCTGCTGTCGTCCTGGCTGGGCGGCTGGAGCGGCAACCGCGGCAAATGCAAACAGCCTTGCCGCCGACGTCACCGCTCCGCCGAAGGGAATGGTTTTTTCCTCTCGGCTCAGGATTTGGAAACGCTGGAAATCATTCCGCAGTTGATGAAAACAGGGGTGTCCTCTTTTAAAATAGAGGGGCGGCTGCGGCGTTCCGATTATGTGTCGCATGTGGTCGCAGCCTATCGTATGGTCATGGATGCCGCGGCAGAATCCGATGCCTGTTTCCGGGAAATCCTGCCTGCCGCCCGTGCCAGACTGGCGCGCACGCTCGGACGCAAATGGTCGTTGGGATATTACACGAAGAATTCCGCCGAACATCTGATTAAACATGATGCCCTCGGTGTTTCCGGTCTGCTCTGCGGCAAAGTTGTGAATGTCGCTCCCAATGGATTCACGGTCTCCGCCGGACGCCCTTTTTATGAAGGTGACATGGTTCGGGTTCAGCCGTCCAGCGGGGATGAGGGTCCCGCGTTCCGGATTACTCGGATGTCCCTGAACGGTCGTCCCGTGTCCCGTGCCGCCCGCGGCGAAGAAGTGTTCATTCATGCCGACAAGGAAATTCCGCGCGGTGGTCTGATGTATAAGATCGGCGAAAAAATACCGGATTATTCCGCCCGTATTGCGGCATTGCCACTGCGCAAACCGGTGCTGGATCTGAAAATAGAAATATCGCGCACCTTATGCCGCGTTTCCTGTGTCGGAAAAACATGGACGCAGTCTCTGGATTTGGCTCCGGCGGATCGTCAGGCTCTTTCTCCGGAACGGGTTGAACAGGAGTTCGCGCGTTTCCGGACGGAAACTTTTGAACCCGGCAGAATTACCGCGGAAATTTCCGGCAATCCGTTTCTGCCTGCCAGTGTGCTGAAAGCTGTCCGGAAAAACTGGGAGGAACAGTTCCTTGCCGGTCTTCCGGCGGATGCTGTGGCGGACAGTGCGGCGGATGGACTGGCTCGTTTCCATGCCGCGTATGCGGAAATGAAAGGCTGCCGCCCGACGGATGAACGGCGCAATTATGCGCTGGTCCCGCGCGGTTCTCATCCGGAACTGCCGGAAAAAGCCCGGATCGTCCGGGCGTATCCGGATGAAGCCTCTCCGCATGAAGAATGGCTGCTCCCGTTCTATATAGATGAATTTTCTCTGGATAAAATACGCGCGGCGTTGAAAAAATGGTATGACAAAGGCGGACGCATGATCCGTATTTCGTCGTTGAGTCATCTGCCGCTGCTGAAAGATTTTCCGGAACTTACAGTGAAGACCTGTATGCCGCTGCCGGTCTGCAATTCCATGGCGGCGGCGGAATTGGCGTCGCATGGCGTCGCTCTGGTGCAGGGCTCACTGGAGCTGGGCGCGGCGGAATGGCGTCAGTTCGCCCGGAAATCGCCAATCCCGGTGGAACTGTACCGCTTCGGACGTCCAGTCCTGCTGTCGACTCGCGCGGAGCTGCCGGTTCATGGTCGCATGTCTGATTCCAAAGGCGATATGTTCCTGGTGGAGAAGCACGGCATTCTGACGCAGGTCATGGCGGGTAAGGTCATGGATGTGCCGGCACTGCCGGAAGCCGCTGCGCTGTTCTGGGATTTCCGGGATGCCAACGGACACGAGAAGGAAAAAGCCCGTTTCAATTACGATGTGGAACTGGCTTGAACTGCGGAATTATTTCCGGTCCGCCAGCGAATAGAACGATGCTTTCGGTACAACCGCATAATCCGGATAGCGTTTCCGGATTTCAGGCGGAGTGTCCGGCGGAATGTACTGAAAGCGTTTGTACAGCCACAGATACTGTTCCGGCGCCATGCGGATATATTCTTCCGTAATGTCCGTGATAGCTTGAATCATTTCCTCGTCCGACTGATATTCGCCGGCGGGCTTGGGCAGTTCGCGCAGAATGGCGCGGCAGCTGTCCCCGGTATGAAGCACGGTGCCGACCGCCACATAACGGTTTCTGCTTCGGGCAAGTACGGCGGGCGCACGGCTCACCGGTACGGACAGCCCGAACAGTTTTACAAAGACTCCGCCGTAACGGACCCGTGTATTCTGATCAATCAGTATGCCGATGGAATATCCGTCGCAGAGTGCGCGTTTCATGGCTTGCGCCGCACCCTTGGAATAAATGATTTTGACTTCTCCGGCTTTGCGTCCTTCACTGACAATGCGGTCAAGGTACGGATTCCGGGAGGATTTGACGACTGTTGCCATCTTATAATGATACACTGCCGAAAGTATGCGTCCGGCAAATTCCCAGTTGCCCAGATGCGGGGTAATCATAATTGTTCCCGTTCCGTCGCCGGTTTTTTCCAGACCTTTCCGGGCGCAGGCTTCGCATTCCGAAAGATCCACGATCTGTTCCAGCTGTTCGGGATGTTTCCGGATCCAGAAAAATTCGCAGAGCGTAAATACCAGATTCTGGAGACTTTTCAGCGCAGTTTCTTTGACTTTCTCCATCGGCATTTCCGGGAAAGCCGCATGGATATTCTTTACACACAGACTGCCGAAACCCGGCAGAAAATAGAGCAGTTTTCCGCAGCCGTCGGCAAATTTGCGCATGGCGGGACGCTTCATCGCACCGATTCCCGCAATGGCGGCGCAGACTGCAAGATAAATCAGATAATCCGATATCCGTTTGAATATTTTCATGAGGTTCCGCACGTATCAGTTTTTACGGCGGCGTTTCCGGGGCAGGGGACCGGCTTCCGGATTTTCTCTGTCCGTGTAGATTCCGTTGGCAAACAGCACATCCGGTTTGGCGGATGTTCCGATGTTCAATGCCAGACGCGTCAGATTTTCTTCCGGAATATTGCGCTTCGGGGCTTCTTTCACCAGACGGAAAGACAGATCTTTCATTACATAGACCAGTCCCCAGTTTTCGGAGACATCATGGATATGCAGAGCAAATTCCGGCACAATCATATAAAGTTCGGAAGCAGCCTGCATGGTGCTGAAACGTTCCTGCCGGGTTCCATGATAAATGGCATGTTCCAGTTGGGCGATTTTCCGCAGACATTCCTGATAAGCCGCGTTGCGGCTGGCTGCGTAATTCCAATGTTCAAATTCCGAAAACAGCGTGGAATCGTCTTTGAGTTCCGGTTCCGTGCGGCGGATTTCCGCTTCCAGATCTTCCCGCTGGAGTTTTGCCAGTTTCAGAAGATTGAGCTGTTCGGCATGATCGGCGCATTCGGTTTCCGCTTCCTGTTCCGTGCGGACTTCCGCTAAAACCGTGCGGCTGACCCGGCTGCGCTTTTTGTTCTGCTCCAGCCAGAATGCCGCTGTATCCGTGCGCCAGCGTCCTCCGGCAGTCGGCACATTCTGTGCCAGTCCCGAAGGTTTCAGTGAGGCAAGAAATGCCAGCGCTGCCCGTTTCAGCTGCATCCGGTTCAGCGGACGCTCCTTTTCCGGGATTGCACTGGTTTCGGGGTCTGCCGCAGTTTCCTCCGCATTCATTTCTTCCGTTACAGAAATCTGCACGGTTTCAGCAGGAGGATTTTCAGCAGACGGAGCAGAGGAAACAGTTTCCGTTTCTTCCGGAATGGATTGTTCCGGAACCGTTTCTGTCACGGTGAACGTTTCAGATTCGGTTTTGAGTTCCGGAACTTCCTGCGGAAGAACGTTTTCGGATTCCTCCGCCGGTACATCCTGTTTTTCAGAACGCACTTCGCGGAGAAATTCGTCCATTTCCTCTTCTTCGGAAATTGCCGGATCAAGCACCTGATCCGGCTTGGACACAGGAGACTTGCTGTCGTCAGAGAAAAAACCGTCAAAATCAAAGGTCAACTGTTTTTCCGAATCAGACATTTTTCAGCGTGCCTCCTGTATACCTGGATTATTCCTGATCCTGAGCGATGTCAAGACCGTCGAGGGCATTGCCGAGGACTTTGCCCATGTCGACCAGGTCAACACCCGGCTTCAGCGCAGCGGAGACTTCTTCGCCGGCGGCTTTCAGATCGTCTTCGGTGTAGCCTTCTTCCAGAGCCTTGATGCTCAATCCGATACGGCGTTCATCTTTGTCGATCTTGATGACGCGGGCTTCGATTTCCTGACCGAGAGCCAGTTTGTCCTTGACTTTGTCAACGTGATCTTTGCTGATCTGGGAGATATGCACCAGACCGTCGATCTTGCGGGAGAGTTCAATGAACGCGCCGAAAGCGGTGATCTTGGTGACTTTGCCTTTGACCACATCGCCGATCTTGTACAGTTTGTCGATTTCAGACCACGGATCGTCTTCGGTCTGTTTGAGACCGAGGGAGATGCGCTGCTGCTGCGGATCGATGTCGAGAATGACGGCATCGACTTCATCGCCGACTTTGAGCACTTCGTTCGGGTTGTTGATCTTGCGGGTCCAGGACATGTCGGAGACATGGATCATACCGTCGATGTCGTTTTCGATTTCGACGAATGCGCCATAGCTGGTCATGTTGCGGACTTTGCCGTGAATGCGGCTGCCTGCCGGATATTTTTCGGCGAGAACTTCCCACGGATTGCGGGTCTTCTGACGGAGGCCGAGGGAGATCTTCTTGCCTTCCTTGTCGATGTCGAGAACCACGGCTTCGACTTCTTCGCCGACGCTGACCACATCACCGGCTTTGGTGACGCGTTTTGTCCAGGACATTTCGGAGACGTGAATCAGACCTTCGACGCCCTGTTCGATTTCGACGAACGCGCCGTACGGCATGATGTTCACGATGCGGCCTTTAACCACGCTGCCGACCGGATATTTGGCTTCCACATCATCCCACGGATTTTTGGTTTTCTGCTTGAGACCGAGGGAGACACGTTCTTTTTCGAAGTCGATGTCAAGAACCATGACTTCCACTTCCTGGCCGAGTTCGAGCATTTCGGACGGATGGGCGATGCGGCCCCAGGACATATCGGTGATGTGGAGCAGCCCGTCCACGCCGCCGAGGTCGATGAAGGCACCGAAATCGGTGATGTTCTTGACCACGCCTTTGCGGATCTGTCCGACTTCCATTTCCTTGAGCAGGGCGGCGCGGCGATCCTTGCGGGATTCTTCCAGCAGGGCACGGCGGGAAACCACGATGTTCTTGCGTTCCTGGTTGATCTTCAAGATCTTCAGTTCATATTCCTTGCCGAGGAACTCATCCATGTTCTTGACCGGACCGATGTCAATCTGGCTGCCGGGCAGGAAGGCGTCGACGCCGTTGAGGTCGACGATGATGCCGCCTTTGACGCGGTGTTTCATCAGACCCTTGATCACGCTGCCTTCGCCGTATTCGGAAGTGATTTTTTCCCATGCGCGGATGAGGTTCGCCCTGGAAAGGGAGATTTCCGGCATGTTGCTTTCGTTTTCAATTGCTTCCAGATACACATCCAGCTCATCGCCGACTTTCACTTCGTCCCAGTTGCGGAATTCCGAGCTGGGGATGAATCCTTCCGCCTTGTAGCCAATGTCCAGAAGGGCGCCGTCCTGACGCTTTTCCACGATCTTGCCGGTAACAATGGAGCCTTCAGCAAAATTGCTGCTTCCGGTTGCTCCTCCCAGAAGTTCTTCCATGGAGAGACTGCTGCTCAGATCGACGTAGCTTTTTGTGTTTTTTTCTTC
>ERZ1034992.429-NODE-429-length-24182-cov-18.425457_pt1 | contig 24182 bp, 17 predicted proteins | sample MGYA00520695_ERZ1034992 | MGnify/ENA primary metagenome ERZ1034992 (study PRJEB33766, sample SAMN09781778) | gut metagenome | biome: gut microbiome | host: Homo sapiens | place: Madagascar | study: EMG produced TPA metagenomics assembly of the PRJNA485056 data...
ATAGTTAGCCACATTTGGCTAACTATTAACGTGAACGATAGTGAACTTTTTTATTGGTAAACATCCGTTCATTTTTGTGTATAATAATAATGAACGGATGTTTATTATATGGCACAGATATTAAAAGAAGAAGTAAGAAACAAAATAATAGAAGCTTCTAAGAAAGAACTTTTAGAAAAAGGATATGAGAATGCCTCTTTAAGAAAAATTGCTCTTGATTCAGGGGTTACTGTTGGCAATCTTTATCGTTATTTTGATAATAAGGAAGATTTAATTAATAAGATATGTGAACCTTGTTTATTGAAAATCGAAGAACTTATCAAAGAAGAAACCAATAATCAATTGTCTTTCTTTAAAGAGAGTGATGGTTTTAGTTTAGATAATGAAGAGATGCTTAAAACGATTGATCAAATCATCGATAAGCTGATTGATATCTATAAGGAATATCCTGATGAATTTAGGATATTGATGTTGGATTCCAAGTTAAATGCTTCTTTATTAGATTGGTTTTCTAAACTGATTTATAACCTAATCACAGGTCATTTACAGGTTCCTAAGCTTTTTTCTAAATATATAAGAATAATTTCAAGAGCTTATGCATCTTCAATTATTGCGGGATTTAAGGAACTCTTGAAGAATGATTTAAATGTCTATGTTCTTAAACAAATGTCTATTGTTTACTTTAGATCATATGTAAATATGTTAAATAGTGATATCAATAAAATAATTAATGGAGAATAAAAAATGAGCTATATAGAATTTGATAAAGTATCTAAGATTTATAAGATGGGCGAGGTTGAAATTAAAGCTTTAGATGAAGTTTCTTTTGGTATCGATAAGGGCGAATTTGTAGTTATTTTAGGTGCTTCAGGTGCTGGCAAATCAACTATCTTGAATATCTTAGGCGGTATGGATACTGCTACTTCTGGTAGTGTGGTGGTTGATGAAAAGGATATATCTAACGCAACTGAAAGTGAATTGACTGATTATCGTCGTTTTGATATAGGTTTTGTGTTTCAATTCTATAATTTGGTTCAAAATTTAACTGCTAAGGAAAATGTAGAATTAGCTCTACAAATATCTAAAGATCCTCTAGACGCCTTAGAAGTATTAGATTTAGTTGGTTTAAAGAATAGAGTTAATAACTTTCCAAGTCAATTATCAGGTGGTGAACAACAACGTGTGGCAATTGCTAGGGCAGTGGCAAAAAATCCAAAGTTATTATTATGTGATGAGCCAACTGGTGCTCTAGATTATGTTACTGGTAAACAAGTTTTAAAGGTTTTACAAGACTTAGCTTTTAAAGAAAAGATGACGGTTGTGATTGTTACTCATAATAGTGCTTTAAAAGATATGGGTCATAAGATTATTAGAGTTAGATCTGGTCATATTGAATCAGTTGAAATTAATGAAAATCCAATGAGTATTGAGGATATTGAATACTAATTATGAAGACTTTTAATTTAGATACTTTAAGAATGATTAAGAAAACATATAAGCGTTTTATTTCGCTTGTTTTGATTGTTCTTATTGGTTCAGGCTTTATGATGGGTCTAATGTCTAGTTCCACAATCCTAAAAGAAAGCATGGACAAGTATAGTGATGATAATAATCTACAGGATTTACAATTATATTCAACCTACGGATTTTGTGCTGATGATGTGGCTAAGATTAGGGAAACGGATGGAGTAAAGGATGTTTTTGCCTCTAGATTTGTCGATACTTATGCCAAGGGTGATAACGATAAGGAAATTGTAGTTAGGGTTGAAGAACTTAATCGTGATGTCAATAAGTATGAGGTATATGAAGGAAAAGAGCCTAAGAATAATCATGAATGTTTATTGATTGAAACTACAGTTACTGATAGTTCTTATAAGATAGGTGAGAAGTTGAAGTTTTATTTAAATGACGAATCTGGGCACGAATCCGGGCACGAATCCGGGCACGAATCCGGGTTCGAAGCTGAACTAAGATATGATGAATATACAATTGTAGGTTTAGCTCAATCACCTGCTTATACATCTAAGATGTTAGGCACTTCTACTTTAAATAATACAGAGCTTAATGCGGTAGTTCTTGTTCCTAATACTAATTTTATTGGTGAACAATATAAGACTATTTATTTAACTTTAGATGGTGCTGATGAATATACAAGTTATACCAAGGCATATAAGGATTATGTAGCTGATTTAAAGACCAATGTTGAAGAGACAGCTTTTGTCAATCAGGGTACTTATAGGGATATAGTGGTTGAGAAAGCTCAAAATGAATTAGATGAGAATAAACTAAAGTTTGAGACAGAGAAGAATGAGAATGAGGCTAAATTGGCTGATGCGAAAAGACAATTGGATGATGCTCATATCACTTTAGTTACTTATAAGGCTCAAATCACAAGTTTAAATTCAGCTATTAGTAGTTTAGAGAAAACAGTAAAGTCTTATCAGGATACCCTAGATCATAAAAAAGAAGAATTGGGTATCAGTGATGAACAAATTCAAAATAAGATGAATGAGATTGAGAATATTGATGTTCAAACGATTTTGAATATGTTAGGAAGTGGCTTAGATTCTTTGATTAATGGTAGTGATAATGTTTATGAACTTGCAATTCTACAAAAAGTAATTGATGAGGCTAACGAGAATTTAAAGACTTATAGACAAAAGATTGGCGCCTTACAATATCAAGTTAATATCGGTGAGGCAAAGTATAATAGCGGTTTAGAAGAATATAACGAGAATTTAAAGAAGTTTGAACAAGAAATAGAAAAGGCTAGCGCAAAGCTTATTAAGGCTCAACAGGATATTGATGCGCTTCCTGAAGCTAATTGGATGATACTAGATCGTGATTCTCACTATAGTAGTAATATGTTTGAAGCAACTTGTAAACAAATGACAGCCATTGGCTATGCTTTTCCATTGTTGTTTTATTTGGTAGCAGCTTTAGTTTGTATGACAACCATGACTCGATTGGTAGATGAACAAAGGGGCCAAATAGGTATTTTTAGAGCTCTTGGTTATACTAAGAATGAAGTTACAGGTAAGTATGTAGGTTATGCCTTCTTGGCAAGTTTAATAGGTTGTGTAATAGGTATTATTATTGGTCAAATACTTTTTCCATCTGTAATTTATACTTGTTGGAGACTTTTGTATAAGCTTCCTAAGATGATCTTGTTCTATCCGATAGGTTATGTGCTTATCTCTTTTCTAGCATTCTCATTATTGATGATGTTGGTGACTTACCTTGTTGTGAAAAGTGACTTGAATGAAGTTCCTGCTTCATTACTTCGTCCAAAGGCTCCTAAACTTACAAAACAAACATTTATTGAAAAGCTTCCTTTTATATGGGATAAGTTATCATTCACATCTAAGATCACAGCCCGTAATTTAATAAGATATAAGTCCAGATTCTTTATGACAGTTATTGGTGTGGCTGGCTGTACTGGTTTACTGGTAGTTGGCTTTGGCATCAAGGATTCAGTAAGGGATGTAGTTGAGATTCAATATAATCGTATTTTTAACTATAACTATACAATTCAATTAGAGAATGATTTACACATTGATGAGAATGTAGATATTTTAAAAGCTGATGTAAGTAACGAAACAGTAGTACCTTTTATGTCTTATTCTTCAGCTGCCTATAAGGATAATGAGGAGCTTGATTCTATTACTGTAGAGGTTATGGATACTGGTGAGGCTTTAGAGATATTGGATTTGCGCAAGACTGATAAGAAGACTATTTTGAATTTAAGAAATAGTGGTGTTATTGTTTCTGAAAAGTATGCTAAGAATCATAAGCTCAAGAAGGGCGATACCATTACTGTTGAATCTTATAATGGTGTTAAGGCTGATGTGATTATTGCGGATATTTGTGAGATGTATTTCCAACATTATTTGTTTATGTCTGATGATTACTATAATAAAACTTTTAATGAAAAGGTACATGATACAAGTATTGCGGTAATGTCTAATGATGTCGAAAGCTTGAATAAGGATACTTTGTTACTTAAGGATTATTCTAGTACTTTTGATTTCAGCAATATGATTGCCAACTTTGAGAATATGATTAAGGCCTTGGATTTAATTATTTTGGTAATTATATTGGCTGCTGGTTCTTTGGCTCTTGTGGTTTTAATTAACTTAACACAGGTTAATGTGGCAGAGAGAACCCGTGAGATAGCTACTTTGAAGGTCTTGGGCTTTAGACCTAAGGAAGTAGATTCTTATATCTTTAAAGAAATCTTGATATTGAGTATTATCGGTGGTTTTGTGGGTATGCCACTTGGTTTACTTGAACATCATTTTGTCATGAATGTCATCAATATGGACATGGTTATGTTTGGCATGAATATTACTTTCTTCTCATATATTGCCTCTTTCTTAATTACTTTTGTGTTTACGATTATTGTGCTTTTATTGACACGCAAACCTCTAAGAAAGATTGAGATGGTTGAATCGTTAAAGTCAGTAGAGTAGAATAGTTAGGCGAGGTTTATTTTATGGATTTAATCAAATATGTTGCAGAAACAATAAATGTAAAGGAGAAGCAGGTTAGTGCTGCCCTTGATTTGTTAAAACAGGGGGCTACTGTACCTTTTATTGCCAGATATCGTAAAGAGGCTACCGGTAATTTGGATGAGGAACAAATTTTTGCGATTGAGAAAGAGTATCAATATCAATTGAATCTCGAAGAGCGTAAAAATGATGTTTTAAGAATTATTGAAACTTCTGGTAAGTTGACCGATGAGATTAAAGAGGCTGTTTTAGCTTGTGCTAAGTTAAAAGAGGTTGAAGATATTTATCGTCCTTATAAACAAAAGAAGAAGACTAGGGCTTCTGAGGCAATTAGAATGGGTTTAGAACCATTGGCTAACTTTATGTTGGGTTTTCCTTATAAGGGTGATATTAACACAGAAGCTAGTAAATATCTTAGCGATGAAGTTAAGGATACTAAATCAGCAATAAAAGGAGCGCAGGATATTATTGCCGAGAAGGTTAGTGATGATCCTAAGTTTAGAGAGAAGATTACAGATTCTATTAATAATTATTCTTTTATCGTTTGTAAGCTTAAAAAGGATGCCAAGGATGAAAAGGGCGTCTATAAGAAATATTATGATTACAGTGAGAAACTAAAATATATTGAGGATCACCGTATCATGGCTATTAATAGAGCTTCTAAAGAAAAGATTATTTCGTTTAGCTTTGAATATGATAAGGAATACTTGTATCGCTATTGTTTCCGTGGTTTATCAAGAGATAGGGATAGTATTGTCAATGATTTGGTATATGATGCGGTTGTTGATGGTTTAGATCGTTTAGCACTACCTTCGGTAGAGAATGAAGTATGGTCTTCTTTATTCGAAAGAGCTTCTAATAAGTCAATTGAAGTGTTTGCGAATAACTTAGAACATCTATTACTACAAGCTCCTGTTTCAGTTGATTGTATTATAGGCTTTGACCCAGCTTTTAGAACTGGTTGTAAGTTGGCTATCTTAGATGGTACTGGTAAGCTATTACATATCGATAAGATTTTCCCTCATGAGCCTGTTAAGAAGGTTGTTGAGGCTGAGAAGATTTGTCTTAACTTAATTAAAAAATATAATGTTTCTCTAATTGCGATTGGTAATGGTACTGCAAGTAGAGAGAGTGAACAGTTTGTCAGTGAATTAGTTAAGAAGAATAATTTAAATGTTAAGTATACTTTAGTTTCTGAGGCTGGTGCTTCTGTTTATTCAGCTAGTGAGAACGCTAGAAGCGAGTTTCCTGATTTGCATGTAGAAGAAAGAAGTGCTGTATCTATCGCAAGAAGAGTATTGGATCCTCTTTCTGAGCTTATTAAGATTGATCCAAGATCTATTGGTGTTGGTCAATATCAACATGATTTGCCTACTAAGGAATTAGATGAGAAGCTAGATTTTACAGTTCTTAAGACTGTTAATAGAGTTGGTGTTGATTTAAATACAGCTTCTAAAGAATTGCTTGAACATATTTCAGGTTTAAATAAGTCTAGTGCTAATGAAATTGTTAATTATCGTAATGAGAATGGCTTATTTAGTAACAGATCAGAACTTAAGAAGGTTAATAAGATAGGTGCTAAGGCTTTCCAACAGGCTGCGGGTTTTTTAAGAATCAAGGATGGCAAGGAAGCATTGGATATGACTTCTATTCACCCTGAAAGTTATAATTTGGCTAAGAATATCTTGATGGAACACAAGGGTTTAGCTCTAGGTTCTGATGAATTAAAGGAAGCTTTAGCTAATGATGATGTAAAATCTTTAGCTAGTAAGTATGAGAGTGATGTTTATACAGTGGCTGATATTATTAAGAACTTGTCTGAGCCTTTAAGAGATTATCGTGATGATTATGCAGGGCCAATCCTTAAGTCTGATAAGCTTGATATAAATAACTTGTCTATTGGTGAGAAGTTACAGGGTGTTGTAAGAAATGTTGTTGACTTTGGTGCTTTTGTGGACATCGGTTTACATGATGATGGCCTAGTTCATAAGTCTAAGATTTCTAAACAAAGAAATATTAGCCCTTATGATTACTTAGAAGTAGGTGACATCATTGATGTATATGTCATTGAGATTGATAAGGAAAGAAATAGAGTATCATTGAGTTTGTTCTTATAAAAGTTAAAAGGGTTGTTGGAAATAGCTAATTTCTAACAACCCTTTTCAAAAATATAATTAGGCATACTATAAATAAAACTATATTGTCATAAATAATGAGATTTTACGCATTCTTTTTGGAAATATCATTTTTATTTTGTATAATCAAGTAGTTAGAAAGAAAGAAGAGATTAAATGAAAGAAGTTTTTACTTTAGATTTCTATGGTCGTAAACTTACAGTTGAGACTGGTGAGATCGCAAAACAGGCTGGGGGGTCTGTTCTAGTCCGTTATGAGGACACTGTTATATTATCAACTGCTTGTGCAAGCAATGTTGCTAAGGATACTGATTTTTTCCCACTAACAGTATCATTTGAAGAAAAATTATATTCTGTAGGTAAGATTCCTGGTGGCTTCTTAAGAAGAGAAGGTAGACCAAGTGAACATGCTACTTTAACTGCTAGACTAATTGATAGACCTATTAGACCTTTATTTGCTGAAGGTTTTAGAAATGAAGTTCAAGTTGTAAATACTGTAATGTCTGTTGATGTTGACTGTTCAGCTGAAATGGCTGCATTATTTGGTGCATCACTTGCTTTATGTGTTTCAAATATTCCTTTCAATGGTCCAGTTGCTGGTGTTAAAGTTGGCTATATCAATGGTGAATTTGTTGTTAACCCAAGTGTTGAACAAATGAATGAATCATTAATCGACTTAACAGTTGCTGGTACTGAGACTGCAATCGATATGGTTGAAGCTGGCGCTAAAGAAGTTTCTGAAGAATTAATGCTAGATGCTTTGATGTTTGGCCATGAAAAGATTAAGGAACTATGTGCTTTCCAAAAAGAAATTATCGCTAAGGTTGGTAAGGAAAAGATGGAAGTTGTTCTTTATGAAATCGATCCACGTATTAAGGAATATGTTGACGCTAATGGTAAGGCTGATTTAGAGAAGGCTGTTTCAATTCATGATAAGTTAGAATCTTATAATGCTCAAGAAAGCATTACTAAGAATATGCAAGCTCATTTTGAAGAGGATACAACTTTAAGTGAAAAGGAAATCGATAAGCTTGTTAAGCAAACAAATGAATATTGTACTGAAATTATCGCTAATGAAGTTAGAAGATTAATCTCAGTTGAAAAGATTAGACCTGATGGTAGAGCATTGGATGAGATTAGACCTCTAGATTCTCAAATTGATTTACTTCCTAGAGTTCATGGTTCTGCTATGTTTACTCGTGGTCAAACACAAGTTATATCAATTACAACTTTAGGTCCTTTAGGTGATAATCAAATCATCGATGACTTAACTGAGGTTGATGAGAAGCGTTTCATGCATCAATACAATTTCCCACCTTATTCAGTTGGTGAAGTAGGTAGAATGGGCAATCCTGGCAGAAGAGAAATTGGTCATGGTGCCTTAGGTGAAAGAGCTCTTAAGCAAGTTATTCCAAGTGAAGAAGAGTTCCCATATGCAATTAGAACAGTTGCTGAAGTTGTTGAATCTAATGGTTCATCTTCTCAAGCTTCAATCTGTGCTGGTACTATGTCATTAATGGCAGCTGGTGTTCCAATTAAGGCCCCTGTTGCAGGTGTTGCGATGGGTCTAATTGAAGTTGGTGATTCTTATTCTATCTTGACTGATATTCAAGGTATGGAAGACCACTATGGTGATATGGACTTCAAGGTAGCTGGTACTAAGGATGGTATCACAGCACTTCAAATGGATATCAAGTGTACTGGTATTAAGCGTGAAGTATTTGAAGAAGCTCTAGCTCAAGCAAAGAAGGGTAGACTAGAGATTCTTGATAATATGATGGCATGTATTAGTGAACCTCGTAAGGATGTTTCTAAATATGCTCCTAAGATGGATACATTCACTATTCCTGTTGATAAAATTAGAGATGTTATCGGTAAGGGTGGTGAACAAATTAATAAGATTATTGAAGAATGTGACAACATTAAGATTGATATCGATGATAATGGCAAGGTTGTTTTATACCATATGGATAGAGAAACTATCAATAAGGCTAAGGCAATTATCCAAGATATCGCTAGAGTTGCTCAAGTTGGAGACATCTATGATGCTACTGTAGTACGTCTTGAAAAGTTTGGTGCCTTTGTTGAAATCTTCAAGGGACAAGATGCTTTACTTCATGTTTCTAAGATTTCTCATGATCGTGTTGCTAAGCCTGAAGATGTTCTAAAGATTGGTGATAAGATCAAGGTTAAGGTTATGGAAATTGATGACAAGGGTAGAGTCAATGTAAGTGCCAAGGAACTATTGCCAAAGCCAGAGAAGAAGGAAGAGGCAAAGGTTGAAACCGAGGAAACAAAAGAAGAAGCTCCTAAGGGTGAAAGAAGATTCTTCGGTAAGAAGCTTGGATAATTAATCAAGTATGATGGTGATGCTTAGGTGTCACCATTTTCTTTTTGGCCATTTTCTTTTTGATAATTTGTTAATTAATTATCATAGTATAATACTAGTAAATGAGGAGAATTATAATATGAAATTATTAGAAAAAAAGGTTGCTATCATTACTGGTGGTACAAGAGGTATTGGTTTTGCGACTGTTGAAGCATTCTTAAAACAAGGTGCTAAGGTTGCGATGTGTGGTTCAAGACAAGAGACTGTAGACAAGGCTTTAGAAAAATTGAGCGAATATGGCGATTCTGTAATGGGTATTTGTCCTAAGCTTGATGATGCTGAAAGTGTAGGTGCTGCCTTTGATGAAGTGGTTGCTCATTTTGGTAAGGTTGATATTTTAATCAACAATGCAGGTTTAGCAGCTAGTGGTCCTACATACAACTTTGATGATGAAACTTTTGATAGAATTATTGCCATCAATGTTAAGGGTGTCTATGTATGTTCAAAGAAGGCTATTAACTTAATGAAGGAAAATGGTGGAGGCTGTATCATCAATACTTCTTCAATGGTATCTAGAGTTGGTACTCCTGGTGCTATCGTATATCCTGGTTCTAAATTTGCGGTTGATGGTATGACTATTTCACTTGCAAGAGAAGTTGGTAAGGATAATATCCGTGTTAACTGTGTTGCTCCTGGTATTACTGAGACTGATATGATGGCTCAAGCTCCAAAAGAGATTATTGCGGCTATGTCTAAGCAAGTACCTCTACAAAGACTTGGTCAACCAGAAGATATCGCTAATGCTTTTGTTTTCTTAGCTAGTGATTATGCTTCATATATCACAGGTGCCGTATTAAGAGTTGATGGCGGTATGCTTGGATAAATAGAATGACTCGGGTAACCGAGTTTTTCTTATGGTATAATTCTTTTATGCGAATGCGAAAGAAGAAGTGGGTTAGACCTTTTTTAGATGAAGAAAAGGTTTATCTTTTAGAAGATTTAAAAGAATTTGAGACTACTATGCCAATTTATCTAGAAATAGGAATGGGCATGGGTGATTTTATTTGTGATAGTGCTAAAAGAGATAAAGATATCTATTATGTTGGTCTTGAAAAAGATGAAACTTGTGTGGCAAGGGCCATCATTAAGGCTTCTGAATATGAATTAGATAACTTTAAGGTCTTATTAAGAAATGCTAATGAGATTGAAGAATATATAAATAAGGGTTCTATTGACCGTATTTATTTACATTTCTCTGATCCTTGGCCTAAGTCTGGTCATCATAAAAGAAGACTTACTTATCCAACTTTCTTAGAGAAGTATAAGGAGCTTTTAAAGGATGATGGAACTATTATCTTCAAGACTGATAATAAAGACTTCTTTATGGACTCATTAGAGTATTTTAAAGAGGCTAATTTAAAGACCTTAGATATCAATTATGATTATCATTCTATTAAGCGTGACGAGCCTTTAACTGGTTATGAGACTAAGTTTAAGGATTTGGGTAATCCGATTTACTATATTAAGTTGTCTAAGTAAGAATATGAATTATATGTGAAATGTCCTTTTCTAAAATTAGAAGAGGGCATTTTTGTTGTATAATTTTGATATGAAGTTTTTTAAGAAATTATTATGTCTACTTACAATATTTTGTTTATGTGCTTGTACCACTAGTAAGGGCGTAAAAACATATCATACATATACTTGTTATCCTATTGGATATTTATTGAATAGAATCGGTGGTGATCGAATTCAGACTATTTCCATTCAAAATGGTGCTGATATTCAAAATGCCAATATCGTTTCAAATTATCAAGATATCATTGATAATACTATTTCCTTTTACTATATCAATGGTTTAGAACCATATATGACTATTTATGGCGATGATATTTTAGATTCAGATGCCAGTAAGGTTGATTTAAGTGCTTCAAGTATCTATTCTTTTAAGCGCTATACACCAGTAAACGTTAATGGTAGTGTTACTTATGTAGAAAATCCATATTATGATGGTGAGATGTTTGCAGAGACAAACACTTATACTAATGACTTATTCTTATGGCTAAGTCCTATTGGCATGTTGTCTATGGCTAAACAAATCTATACAAATTTATCTAGTAATTATGCTGAGCAAGCTGCTTATTTTGAAGAGAATTATAAGACTTTAGAAAATGATTTAATTACTTTGGATGCTGCTTATCAAAATTTAGCTACAACTCTTGTAAAAGAAAATAAGCATATTAAGTTTGTTTCAATGACTCCATCTTTTGGCTCTTGGCAAAAGGCTTATGGTATTGAAGTATATCCTGTTTGTTTATCAAGATATGGAGCTTTACCAACCGAATCAGAGTTACAAATTATTAAAGATAGAATTATTGCTGATAAGGTTGAATATATTGTTTATGAACCAAATATGTCTGAGACGATGCTTGATTTATTTTCAAGTCTTGAAAAAGAATTGAATTTAAAAAGAGTTAATCTTTCAAATATTTCTTCTTTGACAACTACTCAAAGAACTGACAATAAGGATTATCTAACTTTAATGTATGAGAACCTTGCTGTCTTAAATTCAATCGTATCAAGTGAAGGAGAATAAAATGAAAATTTTATTAATTGATGGTAATTCCGTCTTATTTAGGGCATTTTATGCGACTAGTTTTTCTAATATCATGAAAACATCTTTTGGAGCTTATACTAATGCAGTTTATGCTTTTGCGAATATGCTTAATAAGGCTATTAAGATGGTAGAACCTGATTATTGTTGTGTAGCTTTTGATAAGGGTAAGGCTACTTTTAGACATCAGATGGCATCTGATTATAAGGCTGGCAGAAAAGAAACTCCTGTTGAACTAGTTGAACAATTTGGTTTAGTAAGAGATATGCTTAATGCCTACAATATTAAGTATTTAGAATATGATGAGATTGAGGCTGATGATATTATTGGTATCTTAGCCAATAAGTTTGAAGGTGATATTTCCATCTTTTCAAGCGATCATGATTTGTTTCAACTAATTGATGATAATAAACATATTAAGATTTGTTGTATGAAAAAGGGTATGTCTGATATTGGCATTTTAGATGAGAAGGCTTTATATGATGAGTATACTTTAAAACCCTATCAAATCATCGATTTTAAGGGGCTTGCAGGCGATAAATCAGATAATATCAAGGGTGTAGATGGTGTTGGTGAAAAGACTGCTACAAAGCTTTTAAATGAATATGATACATGTGAGGGAATCTATGAACATATAGATGAAATTAAGGGCAAGTTGAAGGAAAAATTGATTAATGATAAAGATTCATGTTTTACTTCTAAGAAGTTAGCTACTATTCTTACTGACTATGAATTAGATGTTAATCTGGATGATATTAAGTTGGATATTGATGAAGAGGGAAAGAATGCTTTCTTTGAAAAATATGAGATGTATTCTTTGATTAATAAACAATATGCAAGTAAACCAAAGGTGATTGAAGGTAAAAAAGTAGATAAGATTTCTATTTTTGATAATCCTTTTATCTACTTTGTATCAGATGATTTTTCTTATTATGAAAGATCATTATATGGTGTTGTTTTTGCGAATACAGAAAAAAGAGAATATATTAGTTTAGAAGATTTAAAGAAAGATGATAAAGCTTTGAGTTTTTTAGCTAGTGATAAGCCTAAAATAGTCTATGGATTAAAGGATATTAAACATCATCTTGATTATCACAATATTTCTATCGGTAAAAATACCGATGATATTTTCTTGATGTGTTTTTTAATCAACAATAATCATAATGATTTGCCTAAGATTTGTCATGCCTATGGTCATAGCCTAAAGAAACATTTAAAGGATGTCTTTGGAACCGTTAAAAAACCATTGGAATTTAATGAAAGTGAAGTATTGAATTATAGCTTTGAAGTAGCTTCATATATGGTAGATATTTATCCTAAAGCTTTGGATAAATTAAAAGAATATGATTTATTAGATTACTACATAAATATCGAATTAGAACTTTCTTATGTCTTATACGAGATGGAAAAAGAGGGTGTTTCTTGCGATATTAATGAATTAGATAAAATAGCTTCTAAGACTAATGAAAAGTTAAAGGAACTACAAGCTGATATCTATGCATTAGCTGGTGAAGAATTTAATATTAATTCACCAATGCAACTTAAAGATATCATCTACAATAAGCTAGATTTGCCTAATCTAAAAAAGGATAGTACTGATGCGGAAGTGCTTAATAAGTTGGTTGATTATCATCCAATTATTTCTAAAATTCTTGATTATCGTAAGTATTCTAAATTGAATTCTACCTATGCTGAAGGATTAAAGAAATATATAGGCAGTGATGGTAAGATTCATTCTATTTTCTCTCAAACTTCAACAGCTACAGGTAGACTTTCAAGTAGTGAGCCTAATATGCAAAATATCTCTATTAGGGATGAGGAGTTAAGAGAGATTAGAAAGGCCTTTAAACCATCAGCTAATCACTTAATTCTATCTTGTGACTACTCACAAATTGAATTAAGGGTATTAGCTGCCCTAGCTCATGAACAAAAGATGATTGACGCCTTTAATCAGGGCATTGATGTTCATACTTTGACTGCGATGGATGTTTTCCATGTTAAGAAAGAGGATGTTACTCCTTTAATTCGAAGACATGCTAAGGCTGTTAATTTTGGTGTTGTCTATGGTATTAGCGAATATGGTTTGGCTAATCAAACTTCTTTGTCGTATAAGGATGCATCTAAGTATATAGAGAATTATTTTATTACTTATCCTAATATTAAAGAATATATGGATAAGGAGATTAAATTCTGTGAAGATAATGGTTATGTTAAGACGATGCTTAATAGAAGAAGATATATCGATGAGATTAAGTCTAATAAGTGGGCTTTAAGAGAATTTGGTAAAAGAGCAGCTATGAATTCGCCAATTCAGGGGTCTGCTGCTGATCTTATTAAGATTGCGATGATTAAGATGACTAATGTATTAAAAGAGAATAATTTGAAGTCTAAGTTGATTTTACAGGTTCATGATGAATTGATTTTTGAGGTGCCTGAGGATGAGATTGAAATAATGGAAAAGTTGGTTAAGGATACAATGATTAATGCTTATAAGTTGGATGTGAATTTGGATGTTTCTTTATCTCTTGGTAAGAATTGGTACGAGGCGAAATAATGCCAGAGCTTCCTGAGGTTGAAACTGTTTTAAGAACACTTGAAACAAAGATAAAAGATAAGAAGATACTAGATATCGCTGTTTTGTATGCACCGATTGTCGAGGGTGATGTTGCTGATTTTAAAAATAAATTGATTGGTCAACATTTTAGAGATTTCAAAAGAAGGGGCAAGTATCTTCTTTTTGAGATGGATGATATTACGCTTGTTTCTCATTTAAGGATGGAAGGTAAATACTTCTATGTGGAAGATGGATACAAGTATGATAAGCATACTCATATTATTTTTAAGTTGGATGATGGTCATTTGCTTCTTTATCATGATGTGAGAAAGTTTGGTAGGATGGAGCTTATCCCTAAAACTGGTGATTATTCAATATTTAAGAAGTTAGGTCCGGAGCCTTTTGATGAGAGATTTAATCTCTCATATTGTAAGAACTATCTATCTAAGAAACAAAATCCTATTAAAGAGATATTATTAGATCAATCTTTTGTGGCTGGTATTGGTAATATCTATGATGATGAGATTTTATTCGGTATTGGGGTAAGTCCTTTTAAAAAGGGCTGTGATTTAAGTGATGTTGATATCGTTAATTTAATAAATGAAACACGCAAGGTATTGGGTGAGGCTATTAAGTGTGGTGGAACTACCATTAGATCATATACATCTTCTCTTGGTGTGACAGGAAGGTTTCAACAATCTTTAAGATGTCATACGATGAAGACATGTCCTAAATGTGGTGGTGATATTAAGAAGGTTAAATTGAAAGGAAGGGGCACTTATTATTGTCCTAACTGTCAAAAATGAAGATAGCTATTACAGGTACTATTGGTTCAGGAAAGAGCACTGTGGCCTCTTATTTAAGGAATAAGGGCTATTTTGTGTTTGATTGTGATGAGGCTAATAGGGAACTATTAAATAGTGAAGTTTTGATTGATTATTTTCCTGAATGTTATGATGATGGCTTATTAGATAAAAAGAAGTTGGCTAATATTGTCTTTAATGATGAAAAGAAAAGATTGTTACTTGAATCTATTATGCATCCTTTAATTCTTGAAAGGATGGAAGAGGAAAGTGGGAAACATGATCCTTTCTTTGCGGAAGTTCCTTTACTTTTTGAAGTAAACTGGGATAAATATTTTGACGAGATATTACTTGTAGTAGTTGATGAGAAGATTGCTTTAGAAAGATTAGTTGATAGAGGACTAAGTATTGAAGAAAGTAAACAGCGTATAAAAAACCAAATGTCTATAAAAGAGAAGATAGAAAGAAGTGATGTAATAATATATAATGATTCTAGTCTTTTTTCTCTTTATGAGAAGATAGACAGGTGGTTAAGTAAGAATGCTTGGAAGTGATTTATTTAAAGTAGAATCAAATGTTGATTTAAGTTACAAAAGACGAAAGGCCTTGATTCTTTTTTATAACCCTTTGATTGGTAATGATGCTCATTATTTATATGAATTTTTGTGTTTGAAAGATAGTTCTAGTCGTTTTTATGAGCTTAATGATCTTTTAAATTCTTTAAGATATTCAATCAATCAATTTGAAGAATGCATGAAACTTTTGAATAAGTATCGTTTGGTAAATACTTTAAAGAAGAAAGATGAAAATACTTATATTTTTATTTTAAATGATCCTTTGAGTGTTGAAGAATTTGTAAGTGATGATATCTTACCTAGAGTCTTAATCAATAAGACAAGTAGTACTTATTATCAAAGCCTATTGAGCAACGCTAAAACTTTTGGTAAGCATAAGGGTTTTGATGATGTGTCATGTCGTTTTAATCCTCAAGAGCTTTCTTCTTGGACTAAGGAAAAAGAAGCTGGTTTAAAGAAACAAGAAACTGTTAAATATAATTTTGGTACTTATTTTGATATAAATGCTTTCTTAAAAGAATGCGAAATAAATGCTTTTCCTATAAAGTATCGTACGCCTGAGGTGATTGAAGAAATCGCGATGATGGGTGATTTATATAATATTGATTTAGAGAGTATGAGACCCCTTGTTTTCTCGTGCATAAAAACAAATGATCCTGATTTTAATTTGAATTTATTTAGATATAAATGTCAAAAACATATATCTCCATATCGAAGTGTCGAGGATGCAACTTATAATGTTCCATGTATTACTTTCTTGATGTCTAAATTGCATGGCAAGGAAGCTACAGTCTTAGATAGAAAAATCATCTTTGAACTTGGACATGAATATCATTTGAATATCGAAGTTATTAATGCCTTATTAGAATATGTTTTGGAAAATAATGATAATAAATTAATTGAAAAATATATCTATTCTTTGGCTAATGATATGCATCACAATGATGTTAAGACAGCTAAGGAATGTATAGAACGTTTAAATGGTAAGAATAAGAATAAGAGTCATGTGTTCAAGGAACCAACTTATGATGATTCTAAAAATATTAAGGCAACAGATGAAGAATTGGAAGCTTTAAGAAGGATGAGGGGACAATGATGATTGATTATCTAAATTTAATTAAAAAGTATCCTTATATTAAAGAATTTATAGATAAGAACAATATAAGTGATGAATATTTAACTTCTCATTTAAGTTCTTTTTTGGATTGTGCATCTTCTCTTGAGATTTGTAAAAATTGTAAGGGAATTGATAATTGTATGCAAGCTAAAAAAGGTGAGATTCTTACTTTAAATTGTGATACTTCTGTCTACAATGAGGTGACTTATTGTGAGAAATATTTTGAAAAAAGAAATGATGATAAGATAAGGGCTAATTATATCTATTCTGATATTCCAGATATTTATAAGCAATTGAATCTTAAGAATATTGAAATACCAGATAATGATATTCTCGGTTTATTGGCTAAGGTTAATGGTATAGCTGAACATAAAACTAAAAAGGGCTTATATATTCATGGTGACTTGGGTGTTGGCAAGACTTATATGTGCATGGCTTTAGCTAATACTTTAGCTTTAAATGGTGAGAAGGTTGCTTTTATTAAGGCCAATTTCTTTGTGAATAAAATGAGACAATTAATAATTAATGATCAAGTAACTTATAATCAAATCTTAAATGATATTAAAGAAGTTACTTATCTAATTATTGATGATATAGGTTCTGAGTCGGTTAGTACTTATTCAAGAGATGATTTATTATTTAATATTTTAGATTATCGTATGGAGAATAAGCTAACTACTATTTTTACTTCTAATCTTCCTGTTGAGGATTTGCTGGAACATTATACTTTTGATAAGAATAGTTCTAGTAAAATCAGGGCAAAGAGATTTGTAGAAAGAGTTGAAATGTTAAGTGAGAGTTATGTTTTGAAAGGACAAAACAAAAGAAGGGAAACTTTATGATTAGAAAAATTGGTATTTTAACATCTGGTGGCGATGCTCCAGGTATGAATGCTGCCATTAGATCGGTTACTCGTAACGCCTTGGCTAATGGTATTGATGTTGTTGGTATTAAAGATGGATATAAGGGTTTAATTGAAGGCAATTATGTAGACTTTAATAGATCTAGCGTTTCTGATATTTTATCTCGTGGTGGTACTATTTTAGGTTCTGCACGTCTTCCTGAATTTAAAGAAGAAGCTGTTCAAGATAAGGCTTGTGAGATGTTGAAATCTCATAATATCGATGCACTTGTTGTTATTGGTGGTGATGGTTCTTATAGAGGAGCTCTAACTTTAACTAAAAAAGGTATTAACTGTATAGGTTTACCTGGCACTATCGATAATGATATTGCGGGTACCGATTTTACAATTGGTTTTGATACTGCACTAAATACAATTGTAGAATGTGTCGATAAATTAAGAGATACTTCAAGTTCTCATCACCGTTGTTCAATCGTTGAAGTTATGGGTAATAGATGTGGTGATTTGGCTATTTGGTCTGGTATTTCTACCGGTGCTGAAATTGTGGTTACTCCTGAAACTGGCTTTGATGAAGAGGCAATTATTGAAAAGCTTGCATATCTAGATAGACAGGGTAAGAATCATGCAATCGTTATTGTTTCTGAAAAGTTAACTGATGTTAATTCTTTGGCTAACAAGATTACATCAAGAACTGGATTCTCTGGTAGAGCTACAGTATTAGGCCATATTCAAAGAGGCGGTAGTCCAACTCCAAATGACAGAGTTTTGGCATCTAGACTTGGTGAACATGCGGTAGATTTACTTTTAGATGGTGTTGGTGGACACTGTTGTGGCATTCGTAGTAATCAAATTACTAATATGCCAATTGATGAAGCTTTATATATGCCGAAAGAGTCAAAAAGAGATTTATATAGATTGTTTGATAGACTTGTATAATCAAGTTAAAAAGATTAAAATATTTTTTTGTTGGAGGTTTTATGAGTATATTTAAACAGACAAAAATTGTATGTACTTTAGGTCCTAGTTCTAACAATTATGAAACCATTTTAGCTATGGCTAATGCTGGTATGAATGTTGTTAGACTTAACTTTTCTCATGGTGAACACAAAGACCACTTAGCTAACATTGAATTAGTTAGAAAAGTTGAAAAGGAAAATGGACTTAACTTAGGCATTTTACTTGATACAAAGGGTCCTGAGATTCGTCTTGGTGACTTTGAAAATGGTGAGGAAACTTACCAAAAAGGTGACATTGTTACTTTATGTAAAGAAAATATTGTAGGAACTCATGATAGAGTTACTATCAAGTGTCCTGAACTATTCAATGACGTAAAAGAAGGCAATGTAATCCTTGTCAATGATGGTAAACAACAATTAAAGATTATTGAAAAATCAAGCGATGAATTAAAGTGTGAAGTTCAAGTTAATGGTATCTTAGCATCTAGAAAGGGTTGTAACGTTCCAGGTGTTAAATTAACTATGCCATTTATTTCTGAAAAAGATGATGCTGACTTAAGATTTGGTTGTGAACAAAATGTAGATTTCATCGCAGCTTCATTTGTAAGAAGAGCTGATGATGTATTAAGAATCAGAAAGATTCTTGCTGAAATGGGCAAGCCAAGTATTCAAATCATCGCTAAGATTGAAAACCAAGAAGGCTTTGACAACATTGATGAAATCTTAGATGTTGCCGATGGCGTAATGGTGGCAAGAGGTGACTTGGGTGTAGAAGTAAGCCCAGATAGAGTTCCAATCTATCAAAAGCTTATCATCAAAAAGGCTAATCAATATGGTAAACCAGTTATTACGGCTACTCATATGTTAGACTCAATGACTAAGAATCCTCGTTGTACAAGAGCTGAGGCAAGTGATGTTGCCAATGCAGTACTAGATGGTAGTGATGCTGTTATGTTATCTGCAGAATCTGCTGCTGGTGATTATCCAGTAGAAGCAGTTAAGACAATGGCTTCAATTTGTGAAACTGCCGAAGACATCTTCCCGTTTAGAGAACACTTAGAGACAATGAAACAGTATAAGCATGATACTATTCAAGATGCTATCGGCATTGCGGTATCTGATGCATCATTAACACTTCCTGTTGGTGCTGTTGTTGTCTTCACACAAGGTGGTACAACTGCTAAGGTTATTTCTAAGTATCGTCCAGCTTGTCCTACTTATGCAGTTACTTTCAATAAGCAAACTCAACATGCATTAGAGACTTATGCTGGTGTAACTCCTGTTATTTCAAGAGTTCAAAATGATCTTACAAACGATGATGAATTAGCTAGTGCTGTATGCAAGGCCTTTGGCCATAAGCCTGGTGAACTTGTGGTTATTTCTGCAGGTTACCCAACAGGTGAGGGCAGCGCTAACATGATGAAGATTGTTACAATTAAATAAACTATTAGAGGTATTCAAAATAAACTGGATACCTTTTTTAATATAAAATATTTTAAGCATAGGGCGTATTTTATTTAAGTTATTGCTGATTTTTAGTAAAAACGCTATATAAAGAGTTTCATAACAGTTATTGAATATCTATTCTTTCAATTATTGCTTGCTAGTGTTATTTTTGATTATGTACATAGTATTAAGTTAAAAATGTATTTTATCTTTTGTGCATTAAATACTGATGGCAGATGTTTGGCGGTTTCTAAAGTATTAAGTGAAATTTATTTTGTTCAAATAAGTGTTGTACACTATGATGGATAAGTTCTCTATAAGTGTACGTTTGAAATAAAAACTAGTAATGTCAGGGAGTAACGGTTTTGTATAATAAAGTCATGGAGGTACGAAACAGATGCAATATGATTGGATAAATTTTTACTCAGAATTCGCAACAAAACTTCTTAATTTCAAAGCTGATAGAAAGGCACTCATTAAAAAAATATATGCGGTGTATGATGATGCAAAAATGAGTGTTCCTAGGCTTGAAAGTGATGATGAAATTATTGATATTGATCCTTTTACTATCTTCGGCACTTTCAATAAGGGAATAACAGACATCAATAGAACTGCTATACTTAATGAAATTGCTTCAAAATTCGGGATTTCTGCAACAGTGCCTAGTAATTTTGATGGAATTCCAGTTTTAAATAATTTTAAAGCTACATTCTATGCATTCAAGAACGATAGAAAACAAGATGATATTGATAATCTATGGAATTTGTTTGAAATTGCTCTTGCCCTCGCTAATGATGACACAGAATATAATCGCAAACAATTTTCAAAAGTTTATGATAAGGTACATGATCAGCTCTGTATTCGTTGGAATATTACGATGGGCTTGTATTGGATTCGTCCTTATGCTTTTATTAACTTGGACTCTAGAAATCGTTGGTTTATATCCACTGATCATAATATGCCAAGTGAATATGCTATAGACATCAAGAATAAATTAAAGAACTTCCCATATGCGAAAGACTATCTTGAAATTAACGATTTGTGTAAAAAAGTCTTGGAATTAAATCAATATAAATACAAGAACTTCCCTGATTTATCTTATGCAGCATGGTCTGCCTATGAACAAGTTAATCTAGAGAAAACTAATAAACAAAATAATATAACTAATGTTAGCAATCCTCTAGGAGACAATGATGTTGATACTGTTCATTATTGGTTATATGTTCCAGGACAAGGTGCCGAAAAATGGGAAGAGTGCTATAAGAATGGCTATATGCTTTTGCGTTGGGGAGAAATTGGAAATCTTGGAGTATTCAACTCTAAAGATGAAATGAAACAGCAGATGAAGCAGGAATATGGCGATAGTAGCTCTTACAAGAATTCAGCTCATGCTACATGGCAGTTTGTCCATGATATAAGGGTTGGTGATGTTGTATTTGTGAAGAAAGGCAACAACGGCATTCTTGGTAAAGGAATCGTTGAGTCTGACTACGAATATAATGTTGATCGTGCAGATGAGTATTCAAATGTCAGAAAAGTTAACTGGACCAATAAGGGCAATTGGACAATTAACCATCAGGCACCGCATAAAACTTTGACTGATATTACTCCATATAGTGATTTTGTGCAGGAAATCAAAGACTTATTTGAAGACGATGATATAGTTGATGACGAACAGGAAGTTGCCTATCCAAAGTATACAGCGGAGAATTTCCTAGATGATGTTTATATGTCTGAAGAAGACTACTCCAGATTAGTTAATCTGCTTAGAAACAAGAAAAACATTATTTTGCAGGGTGCTCCAGGGGTGGGAAAAACTTATGTTGCTAAGCGATTGGCATATTCCATGATAGGTGTAAAAGATGTAGAGCGCGTGATGATGGTGCAGTTCCATCAAAGCTATTCCTATGAAGACTTCATTATGGGCTTTCGTCCATCTGCCACTGGATTTGAACTGAAGAAGGGTGCATTTTATAACTTCTGTAAGAAAGCCGAGATAGATAGTGATAATGAATATTTCTTTATCATAGACGAAATCAATCGCGGTAATTTGAGTAAAATCTTCGGTGAACTGTTTATGTTGATCGAAAATGATAAACGTGGAAATGCACTGCAACTTTTGTATTCTGATGAGAAATTTGCAGTTCCAAAGAATGTCTTTATCATTGGTATGATGAATACCGCAGACAGAAGCCTTGCAATGTTGGATTATGCACTTCGTAGAAGATTTGCTTTCTTCGATATCAAGGCTGGTTTTGAGACTTCTGGTTTCCGAGGGTATCGCATGACATTAGACAACGAGAAGTTCAACAAGCTGATTAGCTGTGTAGAAAATTTGAACGGAGCGATTGCTTCCGATGAATCTTTAGGTGAAGGATTTTGCATAGGACATAGTTACTTTTGTAATTTACAGCCTGACACTATCAATGATGACTGGCTTTATGATGTCGTGGAATATGAACTAATACCGCTATTGAAAGAATACTGGTTTGACGAACCTATGAAGGTGAAAGATTGGAGTGAAAATCTAAGGGGTGCGATTAAGTGATACCAATAAAAAACGTCTATTATATGCTGTCCTATGCTTTCCAGGTAATGAATGAGCAGGGCTATAAGAACATAGCCACAGAACATTTTCATAATACCACTGAGCTGATGGCAGCTATCTTAGAAAAAGGTATTGCTCTTCAGCTAAAACGCGGACTTGGCAAAGAATACATTCCGCAGATGGAAGCTCTATCTTATTTGCGAGGAAAGATTGATATTACAGAGTCAATCAAGACGCAGTCAATGTTGCGTAAACAACTAATATGCACATATGATGAATTCTCTGTTAATAACATAATGAACCAAATCATCAAATCTACAGTTGAACTTATCCTGTGCTCAAATATATCGAAGCCACGAAAAAAACATCTTAGGAAACTAATGGTATACTTTTGCGAAGTGGATTTCATTGATTTACATACGGTAAATTGGAATGTTCAGTACAATCGAAACAATCAAACTTATCGCATGCTGATTTCGATATGTTACTTGGTAGTAAAGGGGCTGCTGCAAACGCAATCAGATGGAAGTGAAAAGCTGATGGACTTTCTAGATGAGCAGAGAATGTGTCGATTATATGAGAAGTTTATCCTAGAATACTACAGAAAAGAATTTAGAAACCAGATAACTGCAAAAGCATCACAGATTCCATGGCAACTGGACAATGAAGAAAACTCCATGTTACCAGTTATGCAAAGCGACATTATGCTCCAGCGAGGGGATAGAGTTCTTATCATCGATGCAAAATATTATGAGCATAGTACTCAGGTACAGTTTGATAAACATACACTTCATTCAGGTAACCTTTATCAGATCTTTACATATGTGAAGAACAAAGAGTATGAGATGAGAGACAAGGATCATAAGGTTGCAGGAATGCTACTGTATGCAAAGACTGACGAAGAGATATATCCAAATAATATTTACCAAATGAGTGGAAATCAGATCTCCGTTCGGACATTAGATTTGAATTTGCCTTTTTCAGAAATAACTGAGCAGCTAAACACAATAGCAAAAACGTTTTTTGAATTATAAAGGATGCAACTATTCGAAAATATAGAATAACTCCTAATTACTAAGATATAGTTAGCAAACAGCAACATAAGTAATTTTCTTTACATAAAGAATTTGGTTATCAGATTATTCAATTAACCATCGAAAGTACTTGTTGACAAAATCAAGTTAAGAAACAGTTGTTACATTATTCAAAAAACATTTAAAACCAATGATGGATATAAGATTTTTGATACTGATGAATAGTTTTAGACAACTAAACTTAATATGTAAAATCAGCCTGTTTTGCAACAAATGAATATAGCAAGTACGTAGTTAGGACTGATGTAATATTTGTTTCTAAAATATATTATGTTGTCTTCACACAAGGTGGTACAACTGCTAAGGTTATTTCTAAGTATCGTCCAGCTTGTCCTACTTATGCAGTTACTTTCAATAAGCAAACTCAACATGCATTAGAGACTTATGCTGGTGTAACTCCTGTTATTTCAAGAGTTCAAAATGATCTTACAAACGATGATGAATTAGCTAGTGCTGTATGCAAGGCCTTTGGTCACAAGCCTGGTGAACTTGTAGTTATTTCTGCAGGTTATCCAACAGGTGAGGGCAGTGCTAACATGATGAAGATTGTTACAATTAAATAAACTATTAAAGGTATTCATGAATTGTAGTGAACCCTATTATTTGGACGCTTTATAACTGTCTATAATTGTAAGGCTT